>VOFC01004996.1_pt1 | contig 14477 bp, 28 predicted proteins | sample 5384161 | NCBI WGS metagenome assembly VOFC01 (sample SAMN12384722, study PRJNA508395) | human gut metagenome | isolation source: healthy gut B | host: Homo sapiens | reverse complement strand
AGTGATTTATAATCTGCTTTTTCCTATTTCTAAGCTATCCACATCATCCCAAGTTTTTGCACCTTTTTTCTTTAAGCATTGAAATCATAATATTAAATACTTTTACAGTTGTGTCAACATCATCCTAATGCCCTATGTGCTACATCTACTTCAATTCCTAAAACTATCTGCAATTTTTTTTCCAATTTATATTTTTTCAAATCTGGAATAAATCTTTTTGCAAGCCTTAAAGTATCTAAATATGTATTATTTAGTTCATATCCTAATTGGCCAAAGCATTATATTTTAAAAATCCTAACATCAAAACTTGCATTATGTGCAACTATTATTGAATCTCCTACAAATTCTAAGATTTTTGGAAATACTTTATCTATTGTTTCTGCATCTTTTACCATTTCATCAGTTATGTTTGTAACTTCTACAACTCTTTGTGGTATTGGCTTTTCTGGATTTACAAATATTTAAATTCATCTATTACTTCACCATTTTTTACTTTCATTATTCCAACTTCAGTAATTTTTTCTGTTGTTATTGAAAGTCCTGTTGTTTCTAAATCTAGTACACAATAAGTTGTATCTTCTAAGTCTTGTCCCTTAGAAAAGATTACAATTTTTTTGTATCTGGTGCCAAATATGCCTTCTACACCATATATAACTTTTAAATCCGGATGTCTTTTTCTAAATATTTATGTGCTTCCGGAAATGCTTGTACAACTCCATGGTCAGTTATTGCAATTGATTTCATTCCCCATTTTACTGCTCTTTTAATAAGTCTTCTGCTGATGTCATAGCATCCATTTGACTCATCTGAGTATGCATATGTAACTCTACTCTTTTTTCTTGAGCATTGTCTTGTCTTACTTCTCTTTTTTATTCCAGTACTTTCTACAATAGCATTTTTGCAATAACCCCTAGTTCTTTTTTGCAAATGGGTCAAATTGTGCTGTACCTATTACTTTAACACCTTTTGCAGAATTCATTCTTTTTAATATTGCTTTAGATTTTTCTTGCTTCTAAGAAAACTTTGCATGTTATAGTACTGCTCCCCATCAAACAAATTAAACATTGCCAAAATTTTACCAGATTTTTAGCTCTCTTGTTTCTGTTGCAAGTATTTCTCCATCTATCATTACTTTTCCGCTATCTATAGTTAAATCTGCCACTTTTAACAAGTTGGGTCACTCATTTTGCCAACTCTACCATATATAACTGGATTTGTTGTATCTTCTTCTTCTGCTTTTTTCATTATTAGATTCTACAGGTTTTGCAACTCCTTGTTCTACATTAGTAGAATTATTATTTTCATTTGTTGCACTACTAACTTTTCTTTTCACTCTTTTTTACTTTCTGCTTCCACCATTTCTGCTTTTGCAATATTTACAACTTGCTCTTCTAGACTTTCTAAATGTGCTTGATATTCTTTAAGCTTTTCCTCAGAAATATTTTTCAACAAATTGAATTTTATAGTTTTCCCCATATATATTTTTAATAAGTTCTGAAAGTACAATATTAAAATTTTTTCCATCTAACAAAGCTTTTCCTTTAAAAGCCAAATTAACATTTACATTACTTCCTTCTACTTCTATCTTGCTTCCTCTAAGTAGCGCTTTTGTTAAAAGGGGTGTTTTCTTGAAATATATGAAATAATATCTTCCCATTCTTCTTCTATATTTGTTTCAAACTTTTCTAAATATTTTATTCTTATTAAAACATTTTTAGCTGAAATCTATTTTCTAAATATATCTCAAACTTTTCTAAATCTTTTATTTTATTTTTGCTTTTCTGCTTCTATAGATGTTTCTAGTTTTCCACTTTTTTAAATATATTTATAGAAGTAATTAAAGAATTATATAATGCAAAACTTTCTGTTGTAAAATCTTTAAAAACATCTCTTATTTTCTTTTTGTCGTCTGTAACTTTTTTTTTGCACTTGTTCTTTTACCATTACGTTTCTTTGTTCCATTTGACTTCTCATTTCCTTTCCAAAAATGGACCTTTCTGAAATCTAAAATATTCTTAAAATATCATTATATGTTACATATACCATTAAAGCCATTAACATTATAAAGCCTATTAATTGAATATTTATTTCTGTCTTTTCTTTTAAAGGTTTTCTTCTAATTGCTTCAATTAGTAATATTACTATTTTCCCACCGTCTAATGGAGGAAATGGTAATAAATTTGTAAATCCTAAAGAAATTGATATTAATGCTAAAATATAAATAAAGTCTGCTAATCCATTTGTTTGTGCAACTACATCAGATATTCCAACAGGTCCCATTAATTGGTCTATAGAAACTCCTCCTGAGAACAATAATCTTAAATTATCTACTATTGAAATTGCAAACTCTCCTGTATCAAAAAATGCATAATAGATATTATTTATAAAATTATTTTCTGCCATTTTTAAATTTACACCTAATAGATAATTAGACATAACTTCTGGCATTATTGTAATATCTATATTTTCACCATTTCGTTCTACTGTAAACCTTATTTCTTTCCCTATAGACAAGTTTATATAATCAACTAATTTTTTGTGCATTATTTTCAATAGGGATTATCATTAATAGCAATTATAATATCTTTTACTTGTAATCCTTGCTTTTCTCCTGGACTATCTGGATAAAGTGCTGCTATTTCGGTTAGCTTATCTTTTGTTGCATTTACTGCTATACCTGTATAATTATACTTTTCTTCTGTTGGCTTTAATTTTATTTCTTGCTCTTTTCCGTCTCTTTCTATTAAAATGCTTAATTCGTTTCCATTAAATCTCTCTAGTGCTTCATCTAAGTCTGCCTTATTTTTTTATTTTCTTTCCATCTATTTTTAAAATTTTATCATTTTCTTGAAGTCCAGCTGTTTGTGCACTGTAATTTGGAACTACTGTATCAATCACATTAGAAACATTATTTCCAACACATGACATTAATGTAAAATAAATTAATAGTGCAAAAATAATATTTACTAATCCACCTGCTGCAACTACTGCAATTCTTTTTGGTATGCTTGCTTTACTAAAAAGAACCCTCCACTTCTGAGCGTTCTTCTTCTCCTTCCATATTACAAAATCCCCAAGAGGAATTAATCTTAACTGAAAAAGAGTTTCCTTACCTTGCTTTTTAAATATAACTGGACCAAACCCTATAGCAAATTCATTTACCCTTATTTTACATAGCTTAGCTACTATAAAGTGTCCACCTTCATGAATAAAAATAAGAAAACCTAATATAAAAATTATTTTTAAAATCGTAAGTAAAGCTCCTAACAAAACAGCCTCCTTTAAAAAATAAAATTATTATAGATATTTTTAATTTATATATAAATATCTTAAAATTTAAATGACAAAGTTAAAAACTAAATTAACTATTAGACATTATACCTTAATATAAGAAACTTCAAGTATTTGATATTCAATACAAAACATCAAAATAATAAATAATAAACATTAAATATTAATACCACATACTAAATAATATAAATTAAGTGTAATAAAATATATGCAAATGGTGCAATAAATATAAAACTATCTATTCTGTCTAACATTCCACCATGTCCTGGAATCAAATCGCTAAAATCTTTTATTCCAGCATATCTTTTTATACTAGATGCAGATAAATCTCCAATTTGACCTACTATACTTAATAATACTCCTATTCCTGCTATTAACAAATAATTTATATTCATTCCAAATACATTATTACAAATTGCTGCATATCCAACTATTAAGGCAGTAGCTCCAATAGTTCCTCCCACAAACCTTCTATTGTTTTATTTGGACTAATTTCTGAGAATTTATGAGTTCCAAAATACTTACCTACAAAATAAGCAAATACGTCTGTTCCCCATCCTGCAAGAAGTGCAAACCAAAGTATTATTTTACCATTTGGTAAGTTTTCTCTTATTATTGGAATAAACATTAGAAAAATTGCTATATAACATATTCCGAAAAATGTAATTGCTATATCCATTACATTTATTTTTAAATTGCTAGTTATTACAGTTAAAAATAAAGCTAATATTGAAACTGCAAGCAGTACTCAATTATTTTAAGCATCCATTCAATTGGTATAATGTGAATAAATGCTATGGAAGAAGCTGCTATATATCCAATACTTTTAATAGGATTTGCTTTTCCCTTTAAATGCGTTGTAAAACTCATGTAAACTTAAAATTTGCAATTAAACTTATTACAACATCTACTAAATATTTATTTCCCCATATTAAAATTATCGCCACTAGGGGGAAATAAAATTAACCCTGACACAATTCTTGTTACATTAATTTTTTTTCTTTGCTTTTCCATAGTTTTTAATTTCCTTTCAATTCTTGTTGTTTTTTATACAGTTTTAATTTTATTTGAATTCTACTTAATCTTTATCTTACTCTATTATTACTTTTATTATATTTCAATTATAAAAATAATAAATATATATGTATTCATTTTATAATTCAATTTCTATATTATTTAGCACCAAACTTTCTATTTCTTCTTTCAAATTCTAATATTGCCTCATCTAAATCATCTCTATTAAAGTCTGGCCAATATTTGTCTGTAAATATAAATTCTGTATAAGATAATTGCCATGGCAAAAATTGCTTATTCTCTTTTCTCCACCTGGTCTTATCAATAAGTCAGGATCAGGCATTCCAGCTGTATATATATTATTTGAAATTAAATCTTCATTAATATCTTCAACAGATATTTCATTATTTTTTAACAGATGTTGCTATACTTTTAACTGCTCTTTGTAATTTCATCTCTTCCACCATAATTAAAAGCAATATTAAGTTTTAAGCCAGTATAATCTTTTGTTTTATCTTCTAATTTTAATATCAATTTTTGTATACCTGGATCTAATCTTGTTATGTCTCCAAGAACATTTATTTTTTACATTATCTAAGTCAGAACTATTTAATAAATCATCTAAATACCACTTTAATAGAAACATTAAAGCCCCAACTTCTTCTTCAGTCCTTTTCCAGTTTTCAGTTGAGAAGGCATAAACTGTTAAATATTTTATGCCTATTTCATTTGCATATTTAGCAATTCTTTTTAGATTTTCTGCCCCTTCTTTATGTCCTTGCTTAGTTTCTAAACTTTTTTCTTTTGCCCATCTCCTATTGCCATCCATTATTATAGCTATATGTATAGGTAAATTTTCTTTATTAAGTTCCATATTATTATCCTCTTTCATTATTCTTTTTAAATACTATAAATATTATATTTTGGAACTGCATTATATAGCCATTACTTCTTTTTTCTTTACCTTCTAATATTTTATCTATTTCTTCAACTTTACTATCTGTCAATTTTTTTGAACATTATTTTCTGCTAATTTTAAATCATCTTCTGTAATAATAGAGTTCTTTTCTTCTTCTCTTGCATCATCTATAGCTTCTCTTCTTATTGACCTAATAGCAACTTTTGCTTCTTCTGCCATTTTTCTTATCTCTTTTACTATTTCTTTTTCTTCTTCTCTCTTCATTTAATTCAGGAAAAGCTAGTCTTATTACTTTTCCATCATTATTAGGGTTAATTCCTATATCTGCTTTTAAAATTTCCTTTTCAATTTCTTTTAATAAATTCAAATCCCATGGTTGTATTACTATTAATCTTGCTTCTGGCACAGATATGCCAGCTACTTGGTTTATTGGAGTTGGAACTCCATAATAATCTACCATTATTTTGTTTAATATAGCTGGATTTGCTCTTCCAGCTCTAATTTCTGATAATTTCTCCTTAAATGCTCCTATTGATTTTTCCATTCTTTCTTCATAAACTTTAATATCCATAAAATCCTCCTAAATTTATTTATATTATAAAATAATATTAATTTACAATTATGTTTTTTATTAAACTCTATATATAACAACTATATATATTTATAATCTTCTCAATATTAAAAATTATTTACATTTTTCTCTTTTTATATTTTTTATCTTATTATAGTACCAATTGCTTTCCCTTTTTACTATTCTAATTATATTCTCTGGTTCTGCTATGGCAAATACTACTAAAATGGTATATTATTATCTTTACATAGTGATGTAGCAGTAGAATCCATTACTTTTAAGTCTTTATTTAAGATATCCATATAAGTAATTTCATCATATTTAATTGCATCTGGGTTTGTTTTTGGATCATCCGAATATACTGCATCTGCTGTTTTACCAACTAGTATTACATCTGCATCTATTTCTGCTGCTCTTAAAGCTGCTGCTGTATCTGTAGTAAAATATGGGTTTCCTGTTCCACAACCAAATATAACAACTCTTCCTTTTTCTAAATGTTTTAAAAAGCTTTTCTTTTTTATATATGGTTCTGCTATTTCTCTCATCTCTATAGCTGTTTCAAGTCTTGTATATATTCCTTTTTGATTCTAAAGTATCTTGAAGTGCTAATCCATTCATTGCAGTTGCTAGCATTCCCATATAATCTGAAGTTGTCCTTTCCATTTTACTGCCATACTTACCTCTCCAGAAATTACCTCCTCCAACAACAATTCCAACTTGAACTCCAAGTTCTACTAATTTTTAATTTGATTACAAATATTATCTAACACATTAACATCAAGTCCTGATTTTGCTTCTCCAGCTAATGCTTCACCACTTAATTTTAGTAATACTCTTTTTTGTATTTTAAATCTGCCAAGTTAAACACTCTCCTTAATAAAAAATTTCTTTCCTTATTCTATCATATATTTTTAATAATTTGTATTTTTTTTTAGAAATTTTTTAAAATTTATTTCTATATTTGAAATTTTATTTTAATTTACTTGTTATTATTAAACAAAACTAATGAAAATTATAGTAAAACTAAAAAATTAAACTAATTCTTATTTTAATATTTTTAAATTTTTGTAAATACTAAAATAAGAATATATGAAAGGATTATATTATGAATCAAATATTAAATAATTTTAATAGTAAAAAAAAAATATTAAAAAGTGCAATAGGTATTATACCAGTCAATTCAAATATTAAAAATAATCCTCAAAATTACAACAATAATAATATGAAAACTCAGATAACACATTCACACTAAATTGCCATAAAATAAGTAGATATAAAATTCAGCTTTTAATTTCTATTATAGTTCTTTTTATTGCAATTTCATTATTAATTAGTAATATATATTCTTATACTCAAAAGGAAAATGTATCTAAAAATTTATTAAATGCCATAAGTATTACTAGATTATATTCGAATAATAACGATTATACAACACTTGATATGAAAGAAAGTCAAAATAGTAATGCTTTAAATTCAAATAATACTACCAAAACCAATATAAATAATACAGGAGACCCTTTTGTTATTGGAATTATACAAATTGACAAAATAAATGTAAATTACCCTATCCTTTCTAAAACTACTAGAGAGCTTCTAAAAGTTTCTCTTTGTAGATATGCTGGTCCTATGCCAAATCAAGTAGGTAATTTATGTATTGCTGGACATAATTTAGTTGATTATAAACTTTTTAGTAGATTAAATGAAATTAAATTAAAAGATATTATAAAAATTTATGATTTAAATGGTAATATGAAAGAATATGAAGTATTTAAAAATATGAAGTAATTCCAACTGATTTGTCTTGTTTAAGTCAAAATACTAATGGAGAAAAAGTTATTACACTTTTGACTTGTAATAATGTAAATGGTAAACGTTTAATTGTTGCAGCAAAAGAAAATAAAAAATAAATGCTTTACTGAATTTTCACTCCAACTATTGATAAATAACCTACATTATTTTTATGCTAAACTATTGACAGAAAGCAAAAAAATGAAGAATTATGTTTTTATTTTTTAGTATTAAAACATAATTCTTCATTTATTTTTACGATTTCATTTAATAATTATTATGTTATATTTATTTGTTTCTTAATTTTATATTTTTTGCGCTTTTATTTTTTATAATACATTTTACTTATTTTAATTTTATCTATTATTTTTCGTTATATTTTCTAATTTTTTTACATATGCAAATACTGCTGAAGCTACACATAAAACTATAAAAAACATTATTGTAATGTCTTCTGTTAAACCTGTTTGTGGAAGTTTCTCAGTATTATTTATAACATTATTTGTACCATTTGTGTTGTTTGTAGTATTATTAGTAGTTGTTGTTCCTTGTTGATTATTTGAAGTTAGTGTTGGAAGCTCTGTTGTCCCATTAGTTGTATTGCTTCCGCTAGTATTATTAAACGCCGTTGTAATGTTTAATGGTGTTGCGCTTACTATACTTTGTAAAACAAATAATGCAAGTACTGCAATTAACATAATTAACATAACTTTTTTCATTTTCTTCATAATTACCTTCTCCTTTTTTTCTTTCGATATTTCTTTACCTATATTATTGTTTATTTTCTTAAATTTATGCATAACAGCATTAATTTAATTACCTTACTCTTAATATTGTATAATTAAATATTTATATAGTCAAGTATTTTTTGTCAATTTTTAATTTTTTTATGTCAAATTTTTAACTTTTTAAATTATTTTTTATTTTTTAAACATTAAATCTAAATAAAACAATATCTCCATCTTGCATTATATAATCTTTTCCTTCCATTCTAACTAACCCTTTTTCTTTTTGCTGCATTCATAGAACCACATTCCATTAAATCTTTATAAGAAACTACCTCTGCTTTTATAAATCCTCTTTCTATATCTGAGTGTATTTTTCCTGCAGCCTGTGGAGCTTTTGTACCTTTTTTTATTGTCCAAGCCCTAACCTCAGGTTCTCCAGCTGTAAGAAAAGACATTAGCCCCAATAAATCGTAACTCTTTTTTATTACTTTATTTAATCCAGATTCTTCTAGTCAAGGGCTTCTAGCATTTCCTTTTCATCATCTTCATCTAAAACAGAAAGTTCTTCTTCTATTTTTACACATAATGGAACTACTTCTGCATTTTCCTTTTTTAGCATAATCTATAACTTGTTTTACATACTTGTCATTTTTTAAAATCTGTAAGTTGAGCTTCTGAAACATTAGCTATATAAAGAATTGGTTTAATTGTTAATAAAAATGCATCTTTAACTATTTCTTTTTCCTCATCATTTAAGGTTAATGTTCTAGCAGATAAACCATTTTCTAAAGTTTCTTTTACTTTTTCAAAAACATCAAGTTCTTCTTGATATTTTTTATCCGCCTTAATTTTTTTTTTTACATTATCTATTCTTTTTTTATTTACTGTTTCTAAATCTGCAAGTATAAGTTCTAAGTTTATTGTATCTATGTCTCTAATTGGATCAATATTTCCATCAACATGTATAACGTTACTATCTTCAAAGCATCTTACGACTTCTACAATACTATCTACTTCCCTTATATGAGACAAAAAAACTTATTTCCTAATCCTTCTCCCTTGCTTGCTCCCTTTACTAAGCCTGCAATATCTACAAATTCGATAACAGCATGTGTTACTTTTTGTGGATTATACATTTGAGTTAATTTATCTAATCTTTCATCTGGTACTGAACTACCCCAACATTTGGTTCTATAGTACAAAATGGATAATTTGCACATTCTGCACCTGCTTTTGTAATTGCATTGAATAATGTACTCTTTCCTACGTTAGGAAGTCCTACTATTCCCATTTTCATATTACATACCTCATTTCAATTTTATGGAGCTTCCAGCCGGAATCGAACCGGCGACCCCAGCCTTACCATGGCTGTGCTCTACCTACTGAGCTATAGAAGCATATTTAATTATGGAGATAAAATATCTCCATAATTATTTATATATATTAGTTTTGTTACAACATTAAATTGTTTTTTATATTTTAATTTATAATTTCTATTATCTTTATAATTATAATTATTGTTTTATTTAATATTTTAAATTTTTTGCAATTTTATTTATTATTCTTCTTTTGGTGTTAAATCTTTTATTGCCTTTTTCTTATTCTTTGAATTGCATTATCTACAGATTTAACTGGAGCATCAAGCTTTTCTGCAATTTGCACATAACTTTCACCTTGAACATATCTATTTAATACTTTTTTTCAAACTTACTTAAAGATTTGTCTATAGCAAGTTCCACACTCTTATAATATTCTTTTTTTTGTTAATGTATCAAGAGGATCTTCTATAGTATCGTTATTAAATATTTCCATAACAGTTGTATTATTTTCTTCGTCATCTGAGTCATATGCGTTCATATTTAATGATAAATAGGAATTAAGAGGCATATGCTTTTGCCTATTTGATGTTTTTATTGCAGTTATTAATTGCCTGTCTATACACAAATTTGCAAAAGATTTAAAACTGCTATTTTGCTCTGGACTATAACATTTTATTGCCTTAAATAATCCTATTAATCCTTCTTGCATAATATCGTCTTTTTCTGCTCCAGCAATATAATATTTACTTACTTTTATATTAACAAGATTTTTTTATATCTATCTATAATATAATTTGCAGCTAATTTATCACCAGTTTTAATTATTTCTACTAATTCCTCATCTGTCTTTTTTGCTATAGTCTATTTCTGATGAATAAAATATCTTTGTTTTGTCCATATAATACTGCTACCTCCTGAAGTTTTACTATTTCATTATAGAACATTCTTTTTTATTAATGTCAAGAGAAAAAGCCTAAATTTTAGTATTTATAAGCGATATTTGAACTCAAATTTTTTTTATTTCCACTTATTAATCAAATTTAACATTAGATAATTGATATTTTCATCAATTTATGGTATAAATTTACTGTTAAAAGGATGGTAAAATTATGGCATTTGATGGTGTATTTATAAAAGGAATTATTCAAGAATTAAATAAAAATATTATAAATAGTCGCGTTGAAAAGATTTATCAACCAGAACCAGATGAAATATTAATAAAATTATATGGTTTAACTGGTAAAAATAATTTAAAAATTGTTATATCTTCTAATAACTATAGAATACATTTAACAAATTTTATAAAAAGAAAATCCTTTCACAGCTCCTAATTTCTGCATGGTTTTAAGAAAATATCTTACAAGTAGTAGAATACGAAATATTTATACCAATGGGCTTGAAAGAACTGTTTTTATAGACTTTTGACACAAATGTCTGAAGAAAATGAACTACAAAAATATACTCTTGCTATAGAGTTAATGGGCAAATATAGTAATGTTATCTTAGTCAACTCTGAAAATGTTATTTTAAATTCTCTAAAACACTTTAGAAAAGATGAAATATCTGAAAGAAATATATTACCAGGTTATAAATACGAAGAATTAAAATCTAATAAATATGATTTGACTAAAAACATTAACCCAGATGATTTTATAAAAGTTTATTAGTAGTAATAATTTAGACCAGTCTAATATAAATTTATCTAATATTTTTTACAGGAGAATTAGTTGGAGTAAGTACTTCTTTAATTAATCATGCTCTTATAGAATTAAACTTAAATAATGATGTAACTGAAACATCTATAAAAACACTATATAATTATCTTTATAAATTATATGAAAATGTAGATAAATTAGTTTGTATAAATTATTTGCAAAATTATACTGTTAAAAATTGATTTTAATAAAAGAAAACTCACTTCAAATAAATAACTACATAGATAAATTTTATAATAAAAAAAAGAGGAAAGCCAAAACTTTATTTTATATAGAAACAGCTTGCTTAAACTAATTTTAAGCAAAGTAAAAAAAAACTTTTTCAAAATAAATTAGCTAATGTTAATAAAAAATGTCAGAGTGTAATAACATGGACACTTTTTAAGCTATATGGAGAATTAATAGTAAATAATAATGTACAAAATTAATAATTCACATTTGGAAAAGTATTACTTTAAATAATTATTATACAGGTGAAGATGTTGTAATTCCTTTAGATAAAAAAGCTTGTCTCCATACAATAATGCTCAAAAAAATTTTTAAAAAATATAATAAATTAAAAATGCATTATCTTTTTGTTAGAACACAAAGAAAATGAAATTAATGAGCAAATATCATACTTAGAAAGTATTGTTTATGAATTAGAAAACTCTAATTCAATGGAAGAATTAACAGAAATTTACGATGAAATTTCAAATAATGTTCTAATAAAGATATTGGTATACAAAAGCAAGAAAATAGCTATAAAAAAGAAAAAAAGCTAATAACAGATTACATAAGTTTAATAAAGAGCAATTTATATGTTTTTAAGCTTGATAATTATGATGTATTTGTTGGAAAAAATAATCTTCAAAATGACTATTTAAGTTTAAAATTTGCAAATGATAATGACCTATGGTTTCATACCAAAGATATTCATGGAAGCCATGTAATATTAAGAATACCAGATAAATATCCTTCACAAGAAATAATTAACAAAGTGGCTTCTATAGCTGCAAAATATAGTAAGGCAAAACTTTCTTCAAATGTACCTGTAGATTATACATTAGTGAAATATGTAAAAAAAAACCTAATAAGGCAAAACCTGGGATGGTTATATATACACATGAGCAAACTGTAAAAATGTGCAGCCAGAAAAATAAACTTCAGAAATTCTTCTGTTTTTTACTTAAATTAAAATTAATTATAATATATACAATATTATCAATATTTTACATATTAAAAGATATTATATACTAAAAGTTATATTTATCATTGCTTATTCTTTTATAAAATGGTATAATATATTTAGTTGTACCTATGTGGTACATCAAAAATATATAGAGAAGGAGTGTCGTTAAATGTATACGACCGACCCAAAAAATTCAAGAAGCAACTGTTACTGTCCAGACTCGCCCTACAGACGAGTACAAACACCGGCGGAAAGGTAATTATTACCATCCCTGCATCCTTTGACTTTGATGACAGAAATTCCACAAGTGCATACTATTGCGCGTGGAACAGAGGTAAAAACCTTCCCGAGTGCAGCCCCTATTGTGCAGCCATTGAGGCTGTGAAGAGCAGTCAAAACAACATTCGTCTGCATGAGTTGATGCTTACTCCCTGTAAAGAAAAAGACTTTCGTCTCCGTCATTGGTGAAACTAGTGACAACATCAACCGCATCATGCAAAAATCTTACTCAAATTTTTGGGGGATGGTATCGATTTTGATACTCTCTAAATTTAAGTGGCAGTGCCGCCAAAAAAACCTCAGATTTAATCTGAGGTTTTTTATATTATATTTTTTCTACATAGCTTCTTCATATAACTTTATAAAGTCTTCCTTAGTTACTTCTCTTGATTACCTGGTTTGCAAGGATCTTCCATGGCCTTGTCAGCAAGCATTGGTATGTCTTCAATCTTTCCTCCAACTTCACCAACTGTTTGAGTAATTCCAACTTTTTCAGATAAATCTTTTATCTTCCACAAAAGTTTTTATAACTTCTTCTTTTTAAATTTAGTAGCATCTGTGTGGAATGCACTAGTTAAAATTTCTCTATATTTTGTCATAACTTGTTTCTCCATTAAATTTCATAACTGTTGGAAGAAGTATAGCATTTGCAAGTCCATGTGGTGTATCATATACGGCTTGGATAATAATATGCATCTTCTCTTTTTCCACCACATACTAGTGTTGCTCCTTCTGCAATTGTTTTATTTACATATTCTTCTATTCTTTTGCTGCATTTATCATTAATCATTGGTCCCATATCTGTATCCATATCCTCTGGATTTCCAACTTTTAATTTGCTTATTACTTCTTTCATTCTTTCTATAAATTCTTGTTTTTCTTGAATTATGAATTAAAAATCTTTTGAAGCACAACAAACTTGTCCTCCATTATATAATCTTCCCCAAATTGTTTCTTTTTATTGCTAAATCCATATCTCCATCTTCTAGGAATATAAATGCATCATTTCCTCCAAGTTCAAGCATTACATGTGTTAAGTTTTTAGCAGCTGTTTCCATTGTTTGTATACCTGCTTTAGTACTTCCTGTTAATGATACTAAATGTACTCCTGGATGTCTTGCTAATGCTTGTCCTGCAATTGGTCTATCTCCTGTTAAATTTGTATACATCCAGCTGGTACTCCTGCTTCTATCATTAATTTTACATATTCTATTAATGTTAATGGATTATAATTTGATGGTTTTTACAATTATACTATTTCCATCAATAATGCTGGTGGTACTTTTTGACAGAATAAGTCACTTGGAAAATTAAATGGTATTATTGCAGCAATAACTCCTATTGGTATCTTTTTGTTATTTGCATTGTTGTTTCTTGTCCAGCTTCTGCTCCTGCAGGAATGCTTTCGCCATATAAAATGTTTTGCTCTTTCTAAAATGCTGTTGCCTATCCTAACATTTGCTATTTCTCCTCTTGCTTCTTTTATTGGTTTTCCTGTTTCATTTGATAAAAGTAATGTTGCTAGTCTTTCTTTGTTTTCTTCTACTAAATTTACAAATTTATATAACTTTTCTGCTCTTTCATATATTGATGTTTTAGCCCATTTTTTTGTTCTATTTCTGCAACTTTGCAGCTTCTATTCAACATCTTGTTCTGTTACATTTGGAACTGTATCTATCAAT
>VOFC01006780.1_pt1 | contig 14482 bp, 16 predicted proteins | sample 5384161 | NCBI WGS metagenome assembly VOFC01 (sample SAMN12384722, study PRJNA508395) | human gut metagenome | isolation source: healthy gut B | host: Homo sapiens | reverse complement strand
ATAGCGTTCCTTAAACACTCTATTAAATGTTCTCTGGCTGTCAAAACCACTATCCAAACAGATGTCAAGAATTGTATCTCCTGAATTCACTAACCTTGTACAGGCATAGCTCAGTCTGGCATCATTAAGATACTGATTGAAATTGCGGTGAAATGTTTTAGAAAAACACTCGTGACAAGACATATTTACTTACTCCGAGATCATGTGCCATCTCCTCTAAAGAAAATTTTTTTCCTAAAATTTCCTGATACATAAGATACCGTTCGATATATCAAATCATCGCTTCCCACACAACTTTTTTCCACCAGTTCCATTTTTCCTATACATCTTGCCAACACAATTTGAATATACGCTTGAACAATCATAGGTTCTTTTCTTCCATTTGGATAATCGCCTGAATTGCATTATAAACATCCGGTTCAATCTGTTTCGCACGAATAACCGGATATTTAGGAGCATATCCTTGTATTTTATCTTTAAATACTCCTGCAAAAAGAAGATGGAACCAAAATATAATCTGCCCTGCTTGTTTTTTTCTGAAAACACCTGATAATGATGAATAATATCAGAAAAGACAAATCCGATATCACCCTTTTCCATATGATATAATTCCTGCCCCACTCCTATCTCAAGTGTTCCTTCCGTTACGCACACAATTTCCAATGCATTATGTAAATGTGGAGATATATGTTTTGACACTCTTTGAGCCGCATATACCCTCTTCCTTTGTTTCCTTAAATGTCAAATGCATTGATACATCTCCCTTTATTACTTAATTGTTGATTTTCTCTGCAACATTTGTCTATATTTTATTTTAATTTGGCAAGCATTCTTATCCAGCCTATCCTATAATGAATTTGCAAACAAGAAAAGGAGGAATACAAAATGAGCAAATTCAAAAATATATGAACAACCTTTTTTAGCTTTCTATGAAGAATACTTTGAGCATGTATATCATGCATAATCTGGCTAAAAGGACTATTTGTGAAAACTGAATACTGAAAAAAGACCACTTCACAAATGTGAAATGGTCCTTTTTTATATGCAGTCCAAAAATCGCTGAAAAGCTGCCTTACCTTCCGGTGTTCTCTTTATAAACACCTGCACATTCCAAAACTTTTGCAAAAACAATTCTATTTCCTTTTGCACGATTGCATGAATATTCTCTTCTGTGATTTCATAGTTTGGCATCCATTTTTCTGCCCAATCCGCATGCGTTTTGGTCAAATCGCTTTCCCGCATCCTCATTCTGCAGAATTCTACGTTCCAGCTCCGCCATTTCCATTTTTGCAGTCTAGCCGGGAGAACTGCCAGTCCCATCACCTCGATCAAACCAATATTTTCTTTTTTTTTTATATGGTGATATTCCGGATGTGGATGATATACACCTAACGGAAACTTCTTCTGTGGTAATATTATTTCGTAACACTAGGTCTAATTCAAATAGATGCCCTCTTTTTCTTGCAATTGGTGTGATCGTGTTATGAGATATTCCTTGCGTTTCGCTGAAAATAAATGCTTTTTCATCTGTATATCCACGCCAGCAAGACAGGATGATCTGCAGCCCCTCACCAATGACTCTGCGTTATTCCCCCTGTAGACGAATCACAGACATAGGCCATTTTACAATTCCTGCATGAACGTCCGAAAATTGTTTTAATGAAAATTCCATCTCATATGGAGCCTTTGCCATTGCAAATTCGTATCCGCCTCCTTGAAAATGATCATGGCTTAATATGGACCCACCTACAATTGGAAATCTGCATTTGAGCCTACTGTATAATGTGGAAACTGTTTTACAAAATCCAATAACTTAGCAAAACTGCTTTATTAATTTTCATTGGAATGTGCCGATCATTGAAAACAATACAATGTTCGTTATAGTACATACGGCGAATACTGTAAATTGTACTGTTCTCCACACAATGTAATCGGAATAATTCTGTGATTTTGTCTTGCCGGATGAGAAATATGTCCGGCGTAACCTTCATTTTCTTTTGCATAGCAAACAACTCGATACCCTGATTTTTTTTGCTTTTCCTGCCTTTGCAATATCACGAGATCTTTTTCCGGTTTTGATAAATTGATGGTTATATCCATTGCACCAAATTCTGTATTTGCTGTCCATTTTTCATCCTTTGCAATTCGATCTTTTCTAATATAATTTGTTGCCTGGCTAAACTGATAATAAAAATCGGTTGCAGCTTTGGAGATATATTGTATTTATCCCAAAAACTGCCTGGCCACAGAGGGATGGGGTGTCAATATTCCCATAATCTTTTGTATCAAACAAGTCCTTTTCCGTAATTGTTTCTTCCTCCAGCATCCCCTGCCGACATGCATATTCCAACATATCATTTAAAATCTGTGACAATTCTCTTTCCGATCTAACCTCTTCGCTGTTCCATTCCTTCATGCTCTGTCAATTGAAATAATTCCAGAAGGCGATTCGTCACATATACTATCTTCCGGATCAACCAATCCTGGTTCAATCCATACGCCACAAGTTCATTGATATACTCATTAATCATGACACTCCCCCCTTTACATCATTCTGATATCCATTTTGGATGACTTTTATGCCATTTCCATGCTGTACCGATAATTGTTTTCAAATCTGCATATTGGTGGTTTCCATCCTAACACTTCCCTTTGCTTTTCGCACTGGAAGCGATCAACATAGATGGATCTCCTGCTCGACGCGGTTCTTCCTTTGCCGGAATTGGATGTCCTGTCACTTTTTCTTTGCAGTTTCCACAACCTCTTTTACAGTAAAAACCAACTCCATTTCCAAGATTAAATATATTGCTGTCATTTCCATCACAAAGATATTCATTGCAAGAATATGAGCCTGTGCAAGATCATTTACATGAATATAATCCCCTGACACAGGTTCCATCCTTTGTATCATAGTCCGTTCCAAAAATAGAAATATATTCTCTCTTTTTCATTTGGCACCTGCAAAATTAAAGGAATAAGATGTGTTTCCCTGGATTATGAGCCTCTCCAATCTTTCCATTTGGATGAGCCCCACAAGCATTAAAATATCGCAAGGACACAAATCTTAAGTTATGTGCATTTGCCGTCCATTTAAACATTTTTTTCCATAGACAATTTTGTTTCACCATAACAATTTGTCGGAAGTGTACGATCTGATTCCATAATAGGAATTCGCCCGGTTCTCCATAAGTTGCCGCAGTAGAAGAAAACACAATCTTATCTACGCCATGTGCAACCATACTCTCCAACAGCACTTGTACCACAAAGATTATTATTATAATATTTCAATGGTTTTATCATACTTTCGCCCACCTGTGCGAATTGCTGCAAAATGAATAACTCCATCAATATTTTCTTTATCAAATACAGAGTCAATAAAAACCCGGTTACGAATATCTCCTTCATAAAACTTTTTGCTTCCGGATGAACCGCTGCTCGAAATCCTGTTTCAAGATTATCTACAACCACCACATCATTTCCTGCCTCGATCAACTCATAAACAGTATGTGAGCCAATATATCCAGCTCCACCTAATACTAAAATGCTCCCATAACCATTCCTCCTTGTCTTCTTTGAGTATCTTACATCACTTGAATTCCACCATATTTGCGAATTTTTAAGTACATCACAAGCACCATCTCCAAACACCTTTTCCATCTCTGTTTTATATAATGTAACAATATCATTTTTACAAATGCCTGTATTGTTCCGGCAAAGCCACCACCATGCACCCTGTTTGCTCCCCTGCACGCCTAAAATCATATCACTGACATGCCAATGCAATAGAAACATTCTGATGTTCCACATCATGGCACACATACATTCTGCAAATACTTATAAGAAGAATCACCTGATGCCTTTAACTAATCTTAAAAATTCTCCAAATCTATTCTTCTCAATGCTGCAACTTTTTTTGCACTCTGCTCATTTTCACACACAAAGTGAATTGCTCTTAAGTGCTGCCCGATCTCCTGTCTGTTCTCTGATGCGCGGAAGATTAGTAATGTCCTGTGCTTTTTCTCGTAACCTGTCCAAGCACTTCTTTTTCCCAAACAAGCTGCTGCTCTTTTTCATTTCTTCCGAATTGCTGCATAATCCGATGTCAAATCTGCATGTGAGCCTTTGTATCGGTAATACAAAGACTATATCCGTATCCATCCAAAAGTCAAACTCAACTTTCCACCAATGGTGCTGCCGGATTTTGAAAATCAATATGTGCCAAACTTCCAACGGAACACGCCATCTGATCCATCAATCCACATGGTTTCCCAAAATATACATTTTTCTGCAATTGCCCAATCATGGCTATTTCAATAGGCGAAATCTTTCCATCATTAAACAATTCCCGACAGGATTGTTCCCATCAATGTTTCAAACGCTGCTGAAGAAGACAATCCAGCTCCTATCAGCACATCACTGGTAACAACAGCCTGAAAACCACCTATCTGATATCCATATTCTTTTGTTTTTGCCAACACCCCCTCGAATTAATGCAGTTGTTGTTGCTTCCTCATCTTCTCTCCTACATAGATCATCCAGATATATCGGCGATCATCTCATATCCTGCAGATATAACTCTGACACACGGTTCTTCAAATTTTTGTACAATAGCTATTGCATCATTGTTAATGGATGCAGCCAGCACCTCTCCACATTGATGGTCTGTATGATTTCCACCAATTTCACTTCTGCCCGGTGCACTAAAGACAAAGACTCTCCTCTCCAAAATGTTCTGTATAACTCTCTATCGCCTTAATATAACGCTCTCTTTTCATACGCTATTTTCTTCTCATCCACATAAATATCTTTCAATGTTTCATCATACATTCCATTTTTTATTTTTTATCAAATCATGTGTTACCATAAACCCATCTCCTTTTTCTTTTTTCTTTACATTTGTCTCCTCCATTATCATTCTGGAAAGGATAAACATAATAAGTACATCAAAAGATCAGTGGCAGCCAAATATATAAACTGCATCACTATTCAACGCGGACTGTGGTTGAACAGCATGTGTTCCCACATAGCCAATTAAGTTCTAAGAGCCATCCCAGACCGCCGTTCCAATACCTCCGCCAATCTTAACGCCAAGAAGCACAGGGAATACATCGTACCCTCCACATGCTTTCCCTGTGTCAGGTGGCATACTCGGAACAAGATGCGATCACTGCATTCATGTCTCCTGCTGCTGTCCCTTCGTCCTAATGCTGTTGAATGTTGTAAATGCCATCATCAAAGGAATACTTCCCATATATCATCCGGCAACAACAACAAGAGCTCTGCCAATCACAGCAAGGATGTAACCTTCTCAAGTTCAGTTTATACATACCATTCCACTTCTTTCCAACCAGTGTTGGTGTAAAGATTAATGCAATGATAAGAGGAATGTTTACCGCCCAGGCAAATTGTCCAAACAGATTTTTGTTTTTCAAAAACCCAGGTCATATAATAAATACCGGCACCGATCATTGCACTGTATAACTGCTGCAAACATAAGTACCATGCATCATCATATAAAATTTATTCTTTACCAATAACTTAAATGCCTGAACCAGTCCGTATTTTCTTCCTGTTCACTTGTTGTGCACCATCGTTTAATTCTTCTTCCGGAACTCCGCTAACGGATAGACAGGAGATCGTGTTTACAAAACCGATGATTGCATAAATGATCGCAACCGTTCTCCATGCGGCAGCCCCGCCGCCACATTTATCAACAAACCCAACCGTAACAGACTGGATCAGAAGGCTTGTGGCAAAGCAAAATAAAACGGTAAGAACCCATCTGCACACGCTCTTTACTGTTTTTGTTACCAGGGATGTAAGGGCTGAATAAGAAATGTTATTTGCCGTATAAAAACACGTTCAACAGCGTATATGCGATGAAAAACCACGCATATTTTGCCGTCCTGCCAAGACTTGTCAGGACTGCAAAATACCGCAACCAATGTAATCGCACAACCAATATAACCATACAGCATCCATGGTCTTGCCTTTCCCATCTTATATGTCTTATCGATCATCGATCCAAAAAAATGTCTGTCACACCGTCAAACAATTTGGATGCGGCGATCAGTGTTCCGACAATGCCCGGCATCAGACCGATGGTATCCGTCAGATAGATCATGACGAAAAGAGGTCAGGAAGCTTATACACGCACGTTTCCCTGCCACATCGCCCGATCCATAGCCAATTTTGTTATACCATTTCAAATACATTTTTCTTCCATAGAGTCCTCTCTCTTCCTATGTACCTTAGTACACCAACATAATTTTACTATCCCTTATTCAAGTCGAACGCACGTGAGACTTAGTGCGTGATTCTGGTCAGCGGCGACATATTCTTCTCAGAATCACTGCATCCCCTCATGAACGTTTATCTCAGTCGGAGATTGGAACTCCCTACTGAGAAAGATTTGTTATTACTCACCACTTACAAAAGTGGGGAGTCTCAACTCAGACATGAGATGAACGGAACCAGTGTAAACCGGAACCGGAACTAATGCGTTATTAAGCAGTATTTTTCACAATACCTCCGGTCCACAGCTATTGGAACCGATGCCATTTAACGTGCGCGATCAATGCAGTGCAAAATCACAGTCGTAGTGACTTCCGTTTTCCTGTGGGCGGATATAGTCCTCATGCATATCGAGCCACCTTCAGACGATAAATCCATGACTTGCTGCCTATGCTTGTCCCGGTAGCTTTCCTGCGGTCCCCATACCAAAAACCCTGCATCTGTAAGCTTCTTATCTAAAAACATCCGACACCAAATCTTGGAAGATCCGGGAACTCCTCATCCTTTTCACTCGATATCCGCCTCTATTTTCCAGTCTTCGTCAATCGTCCATGTGTCATCATCAAAAATCTTCTGCACGGTTGGAGCTACAACCGCCACCATACATATCGTTATCTGGCATCGGAGCCCTCAGATGTTGAAAGCTGCATCGGATGGCGTTAAGATAATCCAACCACCCCGCAAACCGGATCTGCTCAAACGGTCCGCTCCGTTTACTGAGCACACCAGCAGAAATCACTTCCCATAGATTGGCTGCGTATTGCATTCCTGTACACTGATATCCCCTGTTTTCTGTCCTCTTCTAACCATGCAAGTTTCTGCTGGTTCCTGCCATCCTGGTTTGACAGGAGGAAGTCGTCAAATCAAAGTTCCATCCAGTTGCCAGCAGAGGCACCTGCTTTTCAGATAGTAGCTTTTCAAATATACTTTTCCTTTGCCGGGACTGACCGCAAGTTTGGTGCGTCCTCGCTGTGTGGTGCTACCGAAAATGGTGCCAGCGTGCCACGATCCACGGTAAGTCCGTCCTGTGTTACTTCATATCCAATCGTTACATCTTTCAAGTCATCAAAATCCAGATAGTTATGCAGAACAAGTTCCTGGCTTTTCTGGTCGTAGGAAACTACCCTTGCCGGGCGGTACACATTTTTATATTCCAGCAGACCGGTATGCGGGTACGACCGGGTATACCAGACCATCCATACAGAAATTGCCATCATGGATCTCCTCGCCATGATCCCCGCCGTAATAATAAATGGTCTTTCCATTCTCTGTTTTTTCCATGTGCAGCGGCGTGATCGCACCACTCCCAGACAAAGCCGCCGCACATCCGGTCAAATTTCTGGATTATCTGGAAGTAATCCTCAAAATCCCCAGGTCCGTTTCCCATGCTGTGGCAATACTCTACCAGCAGGAACGGTTTACTGGAATCTTTCTGCAAAATATTCCCGAATCTCATCAGGAAGGATACATGCGGCTATACAGGTCAATGTTCCCATATTCATAGGTTTTTCCCACTTTTCCGGTATCTGGCACTCATACTGTGTCAGGCGGCTCGGATCAAAATACTTTTTGTCCATGCAAGTGCCTGTTCAAAGTTACAGCCATACCGGATTTCATTTCCCATCGGCCACATCACGATAGACGGGCGGTTTCTTATCCCGCTTGCACCATCAACTGCGCGATCTACAATGGAAGTTTCCCATCGGATCATCCGCGATCTGTTCATTCCAGCGTCAAACCGGTTCTCGTCGGTATCCACTTTCCGGTACAGCATGACCGGTTATGTGCTTCAATGTCTGCTTCATCAATGACCATGAATCCGTATTTGTCACACATCTGGTAAAGAACGGTGCGTTCGGATAATGACTGGAGCGGATTGCATTGAAATTGTGCTGTTTCATCAGCATCAAATCCTGTCTAATCTGCTCCACACTGATGGTAAATCCGTGATTGGATCGGAATCATGACGGTTTACCCCCGGAACTTAATCTTCTGTCCGTTAAAAGTAAACACATTTATCCCTGACTTCAATCTGACGAAGACCGATATGATCCACAATGGTCTCTGCTTTGGTCGGATGATCAGTGTATACAGATACGGATTTCCGTATTCCAGAGCACCGGGTGGCAGATCTCAAAATCAAGTGTTCCATCCTCACTGATCTTTCCTTGCGATGCGGGCACCTTCCATATTTTTCGATCACAACTTCTGTATCTACCGGAGCGTTAAAATCAAAAGCAACCGTTACATCTGCATGGTCTGCTCCAAGTCTGGTCGTTACATGGTAATCCCATACCACATGCTCCGGCCGTTTCAAAAATACACATCCCGAAAAATACCGCTCATCCGGAATTTATCCTGATCTTCAAGATAAGAACCGTCACACCATTTCAGCACCAGAACTGCCAGGTATTTTCCCCTTCTTTCAGGAAATCCGTCACATCAAATTCAGTGTCATGTGGGATACCTGACTGTAACCTAAGTATTTGCCATTGAGCCAGACATAGAAACAACTGTCACGCCTTCCAAAATTCAAGTATGCCATCGGTGCCTGTTCATCTGTATGATAGGTAAAAATCTCAACATAGGCGCCGCATGGAATATCTGTGGGACATGGAGGATCAAACGGAAACGGATAACGAATATTGGTATACTGATGTTTATCATGTCGAACAACTGCCAGGCATGTAATACATTCAGATCTTCAAATCCGAAACATCATATCCTTTTCTCGTAAATGATTCCGTTACGTCATAAATGCTTTCATCCGAAACTTCCAGTTTTTAACCAAACTGAAAACGGTCCGATGTTTCCCTGTGTTCCACCAGATCATTCATACTTTTTGATGCCGGAATGTAATATGCCCTCGCCGACATTGTCTTATCGTGCATAACATTCAAATCTTCATAAAAGCGTGGTACAATCATTGCAAAAACCTCCTTACATATATTATTTTTATTCACTACAATAAAGTAGTCAATAAAACCGTCTGTGTGATCATTATCTTCCGTCCTTGTATTACTTGAAACTATCATACATTTTTTTATAAAAAAATGTCTATAAACAGAAATAGACAAAATATGCACAAAATGATACACTAAAAGTGAATGCAGTTTTAGTTGTATCCCAATATTGACTGCTTGCAGTCAAATATTGGGATACGGCTAAAACTATATGAGCGCAGCTCTCACCGAAAACCGCAGGTTTTGAGGTGGCATTCACTTTATAACTCCAGCTCATCATGAACTGCTTGCAGTCAGATATTCCACTTTCCAAAGGAGGATTCATAATGTATATAAATTCCGGTTATCACAACCACTCCCTTATAGACTTCAAAGACAAAAAGCCGGCCACTTATTGTAGGAAGCTGTGGCACCTATCGTCTATCCTCACACCAAAAGCTTCCCACTTATCGTCCCAGAGGAAGACTTGACTTTCAAATCATCTATATAGCAGCCGGACGAGCGCATTTTCATTTTGACAACACAGATGACGATACCCTCGTTACAGCAGGCAACATAGTACTTTACCGCCCCAAGGAATTTCAGAAATATGAATACTATGGCATTGATAAAACAGAAGTTTACTGGGTACATTTTACCGGAAATGATGTAAAGAATATTTTAAGAAGTTATGGTTTCCCGAATGACCAGCGCATCTTCCATGTTGGAACATCCTTGGAATATGAACGTATTTTTAAACGAATTATTTTAGAATTGCAAAGATGCCAGGATGACTACGAAGAAATGCTGGCACTATTACTGCGTCATTTACTGATCGTCTTTCACCGGGAGCTTACCCACAAACATGTACTAAAAAATGAATACCTCGATCATGAAATGGATACTGCAGCGTCCTATTTTAACGAAAACTATAACCGTGATATCAACATTGAAGAATATGCAGCTTCCAGAGGAATGAGTGTCAGTTGGTTTATTCGGAATTTCAAAAAATCTACCGGTACAACACCAATGCAGTTCATCACCTCCATCCGAATCACGAATGCCCAGATGTTATTGGAAACCACAAATTACGCCGTAAATGAAATTGCACGCATTGTCGGTTACGATAACCCACTGTATTTTAGTCGACTGTTTCATAAACAAAAAGGCTGTTCGCCATCCGAATATCGAAAACTTTTAAAATAAAGCAACAAAAAGAGGCTCTTTATGCGACGAATCTCATCAGAACCTCTTTTTAATCCTATACTGTTATTTACTTCCGTTCCATCTCCAATCATTTAATGGCTACATGACACCCTGCACCTATGCAATAATCTGGATAAAAAACAGGGGTTACCGCATAGAAACGCAATCACGTTTGCCTACCCTGCGATTTCATAGTTTTATTTACACGTGTTCCCCTGCCACAATAAAAGCGTCTGTGGCGGGAACCCGGTAAAAAAAAATATGAAATCTCGGTCGGCTACACTATCGATTGCTTATTCTATGCGGTAACCCCGTTATTTATTCTTTATTATTTTATACTTATGATTTATTCTTCCTCCGACTTCCAATGCAGCCTATGCAGATTTCCGGACTGCTCCATGCTCTCAAAATTATTCTGGCGGAGTGCTTCGTAAAGCACGATCGCTACGGAATTGGAGAGATTCAGCGAACGGATCTGTGGCAGCATCGGAATACGGATACAGGTCGGCTCATACTCGACCAGTATTTCTTCCGGAATCCCCGCACTTTCCTTTCCGAACATGATGAAATCATCCGGTCCGAAAGAAACATCCGTATAACTGTGCTTTGCCTTCGTTGTCGCCATCCAGATCTTAGCGCCCGGATGCTTTTCTTTGAATTCCTCAAAATTCACATATCTTGTCACATCCAGATGCTCCCAATAATCCATACCGGCGCGTTTGATCTCTTTTTCATTCAGGCGGAAGCCCAAAGGTTCGATCAGATGCAGGCTTGTTCCTGTTGCAACACAGGTTCTTCCGATATTTCCCGTATTTGCCGGTATTTCCGGCTGATGTAATATAATATGCATAGTTGTTCCTTTTCCATCTATGATTATTTCTGACGGAGTCTTGTAATGAATTCCTGAATTCTTCCGATTGCCAGCTTCAGATCTTCCAGCGAATAAGCATAAGAAATACGCAGGAAACCTTCGCCGCAGTCGCCAAATGCCGTGCCCGGAACAACTGCAACCTTTTTTCCTCCTGCAGAAGACGCGTTGCAAATTCCTCGCTCGTCATACCGAATTCTTTGATGCATGGGAATACATAAAATGCACCAAACGGCTCAAAGCATTCCAGCCCCATTTCTTTAAATGCATGCATCAGATATCTTCTTCTCTGGTTGTATGCTTCACGCATCGTAAGTACATCTTCTTCTCCGTTTTTCAATGCTTCTACAGCTGCATACTGGCTTGTGGTCGGTGCACACATGATCGCAAACTGATGGATCTTTGTCATCTGCCGGATGATTGCTGCAGGACCTGTCGCATACCCCAGTCTCCAGCCTGTCATGGCAAATGCCTTAGAAAAACCATTGATCAGGATCGTTCTTTCTTTCATGCCCGGCAGACAGACAATGGATACATGCTCACCGTTATAATTCAGCTCTGAATAGATCTCATCGGAGATCACGAACAGATCATGCTTCTCAATGACCTCTGCGATCGCTTCAAGATCTTTCCGTTCCATGATCGCACCTGTCGGATTGTTTGGGAAAGGCAGGATCAGAATCTTGCTGTTTTCTGTGATCGCTGCTTCCAGCTCCTCTGCAGTCAGACGGAACTCGTTTTCATGCTTCAGCTCTATGATGACCGGTTTTGCTCCGGCTAAGATCGCACACGGTTCGTAGGATACGTAGCTTGGCTGTGGAATCAGCACTTCTTCGCCTTTTCCCGGATTGATCATGGCACGAAGTCCGATATCAATTGCTTCGGAACCACCGACCGTGATCAGCACTTCGTGATCAGCGTCATAAGTTACGCCCAGCTTACGATTTAAGTAATTGCAGATCTCCTGTCTGAGCTCTTTCAGACCTGCATTAGATGTATAAAACGTTCTTCCCTTTTCCAGAGAATAAATACCCTCATCACGGATATGCCACGGTGTATCAAAATCAGGCTCACCTACACCAAGTGAAATAGCATCCGGCATTTCAGCCACCAGATCGAAAAAAACTTCCGGATACCGGATGGTTTCAAAGAAACAACCTGCTCAGCTAACGGATTTCTCATGGTGTCACCTTAATCCTTTCATCTTCATATTTCTTTGTCAGGATCGTACCGTGATCCTTATATTTCTTCAAGATAAAGTGTGTTGCTGTGCTCAGTACGGAATCCAGTGTGGAAAGCTTATCTGATACAAACTTGGATACTTCCTTTAAAGTACGGCCTTCCAGTGTCACAAGCAGATCATAGCCGCCGGAGATCAGATAAACGGAATTTACTTCCGGATATTTGTAAATACGTTCTGCGATATTGTCAAAGCCCTGTCCTCTCTGTGGTGTCACACGTACCTCGATCAGAGCGGATACCTTTTCGATATTGGTCTTCTCCCAGTCGATCAGTGTATGATAACCACAGATAATACCTTCCTCTTCCATTCTTTTCAGCTCGTTAGCAACCTCGATCTCAGGCTCGCCCATGATAACTGCCAGCTCATGCAGATCAATACGGCTGTTTTTTTCAATTATAGATAAAATTCTTTCTCTCATTTTTACTCTCCCTTATTTGCCATTTTTTGCAGTATAATTTAATATTTTTCTGATCTGATCCGGTTTGGGCAGATCCAGATAGCGGATCTCTCTCTCCGTTTGAATGATCCTGTCATTTCCGTCCGTCGTCTGTCCGATCACCGCCGTGCAGGAATGCCAATTGCTGCCAGCTCCTCGCAAAGCTGCTGTCCCTGCTCCAAAACAGACAAGTGCCGATCCGGATGATAAGATCTCGTATGGATTCAGATCATAATAGTTGCAGATTTCCACAACGGTCTGATCCATCGGAATTTTCATCAGATCTATGAAGTCCACGCCTGCCGCCGCCAGTTCCGGGAAGCGAAGCACCGCCTTCTCTGACCGCCTGCAAAAGGAAGCGCCAGGACTTACCGGCGGTTGCCCCGGCCTCGGAAGGATAGAAAGATGCTTCTCGAAGCCTTTTCGCCTTTTCTACCATGACTCTTGGAAAGCGTGCAAGCAGCTGTGCTTCCTTCTCCACCTTTAGAAGCGCCGCCGCTTCCATTCCGATATATTTGGTTACAACAATATCCAGTCCCGCTGCCTTTTTTCTCCGCGGGGCAGCGCCTGTTCCGGTCGCTGTAACGCTCTCAAACAGGAGTGGATACCGCATCTGAAAACTTCTGTATGACCACCCGGGATCTGCGGAGTTCTCCTGCATGCAGACATCCTGCGCCGCTTAATCCATGGTTTCAGTCTGATCTCCCGCATGCATCTCCGGGATAGAAATGCCAGCAGAATATTCTGCAGCATATAGCCTCCACCGCCAGTGCATTGACCGCCACGCATAAATGCCATGGCGCATCAATACATCTCCGCTACAGGCAGCGGCGGATCGTCTGCATTTTATATGCCAAAAGGCGCAGTCTGATCCTGTCCGCTGCCATTTTGTACACTTTTCTCAGTATGCGTTAGTTGGTTTTAAACAGAACGCTTTAAGACATTCTCTGCGATCTTTCCCTGTTTCAATACTGTGTCCACCTGCCACGTTTTCAACAATTTTTTACTGTGCCTGCTGTTGTGCCTGCTTTCAATTTTCAGCCTGCTGTGCTACGATTGCTTCCTGCTGCTGACGGATCAACTTCCTGCGCCTGCTGTGCTGCAAAGCTGCTGCCTGTGCAGGATCATTGTAAAAGTACCGCCATTGATCGCTGCTGCTTTGCCCTGCACTGATCGATGCTTCCTGTTGCGATCGCTGCGTTAATTGCGCCGCTGCTGCAGGATTTGCTGTCACTTATTTCCGACTGTTGCGGTACGTGGTTGTTGCTGCGTATGTACTCTTGTTGACCTGTGTACGGCTTTCTTCCCTCACCATCCACGGTAACAACCTTCCAAAGCTCTGCAACGCATAACGCAACATGTGCGAGAGACTGTACACTGACGGAACCTGCTGCCATAGCACCGTCTGCTATGACCTTTTCTCCTGTCGGCTCTGTCTTGCTGATAACCTTACTCTCATATCTGACCTTGCGGTTAGACGGTCTTGTCTCCTG
>VOFC01002395.1_pt1 | contig 14493 bp, 35 predicted proteins | sample 5384161 | NCBI WGS metagenome assembly VOFC01 (sample SAMN12384722, study PRJNA508395) | human gut metagenome | isolation source: healthy gut B | host: Homo sapiens | reverse complement strand
TGAGACCGATATCACCAATATGCGCGTATGGCGATCGCCGCCGAGCCTACTCCATTTAGTGGCGGATATAGACCGGGGCGGCGGTGTATTCGGCTCCGCATATGGGACGATCACCCCTGTTACGGCCGGAGGAACGGGCCTTTGATGAAAGGGGTTATCATCAATAAGTTCCGCGGAGATGCCTCTCTATTCGAGGAAGGACGGAGACTGTGCCAGAAGGAATTGACCACCCCGTGGTTGGCGTAATCCCATGGTTCCGGGATATCAAGATAGAGGAAGAGGATTCCGTGAAGCGTTGGATATGAAAAAATAACACCTATAAGGACAGGAAAATCAATGTAGCTATCATCCTGCTGAAACGAATGTCTAATTTTTGGATTTCGACGTATTGGAAATGGATCTCGCTTCAATCCACAGTATTACACCAATAATATCAATGAGATAGAGAAAGCCGACATCATCCTGCCCCCGGCTCAAAGAATACGTTATCGGACTTACAGAGCCTGCGGGCCAATGGGATAGCGATGGCGATTATCCGGCGCATAAAGCGGGTAAAAAAGGGTGATCGGTATTTGTGGTGGCTATCAAATGATGGGGGTCCGCTTGGAAGATCCGGAAAGTATCGAGGAAATATCCCGGCGATTCCCGGTCTCGGTTGGCCTTCTGCCTCAATGCACGGTCATCGAGCAGGAGAAGATCACGAGACAAAGCGACTTTGCTTTCCTCCCCTCCTCGGAGAATAAGGATTGTAAAGGATACGAAATACATATGGGACGAACCACCCTATTGGGTGACGACGCCCCCGAACAGCCCGTAGCCCGACTGAAGACGGACGAACGGACGGATATTACCCTCAACAACCGATGCTGGGGAAGTTATATGCATGGTATCCTTTGATAATCCGGCCGTATTGGACAACTTAGCTGAAGGTTTGACACGGAAACGACTACAGGTACTTTTCGATTATGCCGCTTTTAAGGAAGAGCAGTATGACAAACTCGCCGCCCCTCGTAAGGGAGCACGGGATATGGAATATATTTTTATAACAGTATTAAAAACTAATATCATGAACAGACGTACTTTTATGCAAAAAACCGGACTTATCATGTCCGGACTTACTTTATCGCCGCTTATCGGTAAATCGTATCCTCCATATACGGACAAACCGCCCCCTAGCAACAAAGTAAAAGGTAGCCCTCATAGGATGCCGTAGTATGGGATACGGATTTGAATACTTTTCTTGATTATCCGGAGAGACGGAATGCGTGGCTCTTTGCGATGTCGATGACGAATGGTTAAACAAACGGCTGCCGACGTTGAGAAGAAAACAGGGAAAAAAGCTCACTTATATAAGGACTGGCGACGAGTAATCGATAATAAAGACGTAGATGTAGTCATTATCGGTACGCCGGACCATTGGCATTGCCTTCCGACGGTCTGGGCTTGCCAAGCGGGAAAAAACGACGTATATGTAGAGAAGCCGCTCTCAATACGATCGAGGAATGTAACCTGATGGAAAAGCCGCCCGTAAATATAACCGGATCGTACAGGTAGGCCAATGGCAACGTAGCGACCCGCATTGGGACAGGCGGCTAATTTCTTGAAAGCCGGAAATATCGGACGGATCCGTACGGTCAAGGTCTGGCTTACCAAGACGGCAAGCCGACACTTCCGTTAAACCGGATTGCGACGCTCCCCGCCGGTGTGGATTGATATGTGGCTAGGCCCGGCTCCTAAACGTCCGTTCAATCCTTATCGCTTTCATTATAATTTCCGTTTCTTCTGGGACTATGCCGGAGGCTTGATGTCGGACTGGGGCGTACATTTACTGGATTATGCCCTTGAGGAATGAACGCGGTCTTCCCACCCGTGTATTCTCAGGCGGCGGCAAAGTTCGCTATCCGGACGACGCTATGGAGACACCCGATACTTTAATGGCGACTTATGCCTACGATGATTTTAATATCATCTGGGATCACGCTTGCGGAATCAATCACGGACTCTATAACCGTAAAAAGGAAGGAAGCGTTCTATGGGGAGAATGGTACAATGGTACTCGACAGGGCCGGTTGGGGAAGTCATACCGGTCGTATCCAATAACGTAGCTCACATGGAAGCCGTTCCTTTCAAGAAAGGAGAAGGCAAAGACTTTATAATCATGTGGGAAACATGTTGAGCTGCATTAAAGCCGTGAGCTTCCGAACGCCGATGTCGCTATCGGTGCCCGTGTAGCGAAAGATGAAAACATCTGGCGAATATCTCCTGCCGGGTTCAACAGGAAGTTCATTGGGATGATAAAAACAATTTGTTTGTCGGCGATAACGAAGCTACCGCCTTGTCGAAAATTACCGGGCACCTTGGAATTACCTAAGTTGTAACAATCGCAGCATAACGTTAAAATTTTGACAAACAATAAACAATGCTAGTAAAAGCTTGTTAGAACTATAAAAAACGAACAATACGTTTAATTCTAAATTAATACAGCTATGGCAAAAGAAAGCGTCAAAATTTTAAAGAGGGAAATTGGATGTCGACAATTTATTATCTCAACTAAACGCGTTAGCGGAAGAATGGCTAGCATACTATCAATATTGGGTAGGAGCCTTGGTCGTTGAAGGAGCCATGCGTTCCGACGTGTACAAGGTGAATTCGAGGAACATGCCGAGGAAAAAGGCATCACGCCCAATTATTGGCAGAACCGGATCATCGAATTGGAAGGAGTTCCGGTACTTGATCCGAAACAATGGTTTGAATTAGCCCGATGCAAATATGATTCACCGACAGACTTTGACGTAGTAAGCCTTCTGAACCAGAATGTCGCCTCCGAGCGTTGCGCCATCTTGCGTTATCAAGAAATCGCTAAATTCACGGACGGCATCGACTTCACGACTTGTGATATCGCTAAGCATATCTTAGCTGAGGAAGAAAGAACACGAGCAAGATCTGCAAGACTATTTGACAGATATCGCACGTATGAAAAAAATCTTTCCAGAAATAATTTAGGAAAGGGAAAACTCTTTACAACAAAATCCCTTGAGAGAATGTCTCTAAGACATACTCTCAAAAATTTTAATTCAAGCACACATTAATGCTTTGTCCCATGCAACAAAGCGTCATATAATAAGGCATCCGCCACTTCCAAAGCGATTTCCTCATCTTTCAGATTCCTCAAGATCGTCAAGCCGAACTCAAACATAAACCCGGCCCCTTGCTTGTGATGATATTTCCATCCTGCTCTACTCCATTATCCGTAGGGGTAGCGCCTACCATTGTTGGCTCGAAGAAAAAGGAAAACAGGTAGCCTTTTCCCTTTTTGCCCGCCAAGACCACCTAAAACCATCGGTCCGGCACAGATAGCACCGATTAATACGCCTTCCTCCGTTTTTCTCCCTTGACTAATTCTTTCAAATGGGCATGCGCATTTAAATGGTTGCTTCCGGGTATTCCACCCGGCAAAATCAAGCATCGACACAACTGAAATCCGCCTCCTCGAACAGGTAATCAGCCATACCGGAATATCATGAGCTCCTATCACCAATCGGTCACCCGTAATAGATACCATCGCCCCCGTACACCACCACGCCTCAAGACATCAATCGTACCCCAAGGCCTCTATTTCCTCCAAAGCCTGTCGCTAAAAGACAACCATTTTTCATTTCTTTTTTATTTAATATAGTTGACATTCACTTAAAACAGAAGGATCATCCTTCTCACAACAGCCTTATCCGTAACAACCAATGGTAGGTGAACCAGAAAGTGGAACCTTTGCCAAGCTCAGATCCTTTTTTCGATCTCACCACCCAACTGCTCTACAATCATCTTGCAGATAGGTAGTCCCAAACCAGCCCCTTGATAAAAATCATCCAATTTCACGAAACGCTCGAAAACAGACTCCAGCTTTTCCTCTGATATCCCGATTCCGGTATCCATGACAGAGAGACACGTACGAACATATCTTCCACCTCATAAAAAAGCGAGATAAAACCTTTGGAAGTAAACTTAATGGCATTAGACAAGAGATTTAACAAGACCTGTTCTACCCGGTGCGGATCGATCCACAGACGAACAGAAGGCATGGCGACCGAGTTATATAATAATGCCACATCGGAAGTCATCTTCAAGAGATTGTACCACATAGGCCTCTTGGCAAATATCCCTCAACTCAACTTCCGACACGTTATAGTTTAACCGACCGGACTCGATCTTCGACAAATCCAGGATATCGTTAATCAGTTTTTCAACAATAAATCGCAATTCTTATTTATAATCGAGAAGTATTCTCTTTGTTCGCTGGCATTAGTCGTTTCCGTCACGAGATGGGCAAAGCCAACGATAGCATTCAGCGGGGTCGGATCTCATGGCTCATATTAGCGATAAAAGCGTTTTTCATCTTATCCGCCTCTTGTACTTTCATCAGCGCCAACTGGTCTTGACGTTGCTCCGTGATATCATTCAACATGACCAATAACAGAGGTGAGGCTCCCGGATCCGGATTCGTGATCAGTAGACGTACGTTATTTACGATTCTCACCTCTCCATTCGGTTTCTCATACTCTACCATTTTCTTTACCATACGCCCCGTCTTGATCGTATGGTAATCTTCCGTTCGGATCTCATGCGCCCGCCGGGAATCAGGGAAAAGCTCGAAATCCGTTTTTCCTATGATATCCTCCGCCTTGACCCCCGTGAATTCCTCCGCCGCCTTATTAAAAATAGATATACCGGAAACCGTTGAAAATATCTTTCACCGTGATCTCCACAAATACGTTCGACAAGATCGTATCCATCAAGATATTTAAGAAGTTGATCGTATGCTGGCTTTGGCGCATCTCAAGTTCGTTATCGCTCGCGGATGGTGTCAAAGTGGCTTTTTCCAGATCGGCTTCCAGTCTCTCAATCCTTTTGAATCAACTCTTCTTTGGAAAGGTGGTCATATTTTCCCATGGCCCATGATAAAGTTAAATTGCGTAATGGGCAAAAAATAACTATTATTTTTTTTATTTACAACGGCTTACCGCCTAATAATTCTCATTTTCAAAAGGTCTTTACTAATATTTTGACACAAAAAGCATGGCGTTATCCAAAATAAAAGATACATTTGCAATCTAATTTCATGAATTAAACACACTCTAATTGAAAAAACGATGATGTATTGGCAGAAAGAAATAGAAACCATGGATCGTAAAGATCTGGTAAAACTTCAACTGGAACGACTGAAACAAACCATAGAATTGGCGGGTAACTCCCCTTTTTACCATAAGATATTCAAAGAGAAAGGAATTACCCCCGGACAGTTTCAGTCCTTGGAGGATTTACAAAAAAACTTCCGTTTACAACGAAAGATGACCTTAGAAATAACTATCCATTCGGATTGGCAGCCATCCCGTTACAGAAATGTGTACGTATCCACTCTTCCAGTGGAACGACAGGTAATCCTACCGTTGTCTTACATTCCGCCAAGGACTTGGACCAATGGGCTAACCAAGTAGCTCGTTGCATGTATAGGTGGGGCTAAGGGATACGGACGTATTCAAAATACATCCGGTTACGGTATGTTTACCGGTGGTCTCGGTTTCCAGTATGGAGCAGAAAAACTAGGTGCGTTGACAGTGCCTGCGGCGGCCGGTAATACCAAACGACAGATTAAGTTCATCACCGATTTCGGCACCACCTGTTTACATATCATACCGAGCTATGCCACTCGTTTGGCTGAGGTTATGTATGAGGAGGAATAGACCCCAGAAAGGATACCAAACTACACACCGTATGTATCGGTGCCGAGCCACACTCGGAAGAACAACGTAAACGCATCGAGCAGCTTCTGGGTGTCAAGGCTTACAACTGTTTCCGGTATGTCGGAGATGAACGGGCCGGGCGTGGCGTTCGAATGCACGGAGCAAAACGGCCTGCATATCTGGGAAGACAACGTGATCGTAGAGATCGTAGACCCGGTTACCTTGCAACCGGTACCCGAGGGAGAGGTCGGGGAATTGGTATAACCACCATCAACCGGGAGGCGATGCCTTTACTCCGTTATCGTACCGCGACCTTACTTGCATCTTACCGGGCGATTGCCCTTGGACGTACCCATAAACGCCTTGCCCGTTTCAAAGGACGTAGCGACGATATGATAATCTTGAAGGGCGTGAACCTGTTCCCCATCCAAATCGAAAGATATTGATGCAATTCAAGGAGTTAGGCAGTAATACTTGATCACCCTCGAAACGATCGGTAACAGCGACGAGATGTTGATCGAGGTAGAGTTGAGCGACCTATTCACCGATGATTATTCCGCCTTGCAGCGCTTGACGAAAGGTATCACCCGTCAGTTGAAGGACGAATTATTACTTACACCACGTATCAAGCTGGTAGCCAAGGGATCTTTGCCAACCACAGATGGCAAGGCGGTACGAAGTGAAAAGATCATCGCAAGCTTTGTTAAATAAACAATTAAAATAACACCTTATGACAGTCAATCAAATTTCTATTTTCCTTGAAAAACAAGTACGGGAAATTAAGCGAGATATTAGCGTTATTGGCGGAAGAGCGCATACGCATCATCGCGGCCACCGTAGCCGACACCTCCGAGTATGGAATCCTTCGTATCATCGTAAGCGATCCCCAGAAGGCTTACAAGATATTAAAGAGAATAATGTCAGCGCCAACCTGACCGACGTATTAGCGATCGTAACCAGCTCATGCGCCGGAAGTTTTGCCAATACATTATCTTATTTCACGAAAGCGGCATCAGCATAGAATATATGTATTGTTTCTCCATCCGGGAAAAAGCGATCTTGATCTTGCGTACGAACAACCGGAAAGCGCCCGTGAAGTAATCCGCCGTCAGAATCTCGAGTATATCTGTGAAAGTGATCTAATAAAACTTTATATAGGCACGGATATATGTTCGGAATCAGCGACCCCGGTATTTGGCTGGCTTACCTTCTAGCGTTCGCCTGCCTCCTATTTTCTATTTGGTTCGGGATAACCACTTGGAATAAAGAAGACGACGAAAAAACAAACCCTACTAAAGAATCACGAAAATGAGTACGCTAACATTAGGCATTATTGTCATCATTTACATGTTTGTAATCGCTTGGTTAGGGTATCTCGGATACAGGCAGACGAAAAATGCCAGTGATTATTTATTAGGCGGACGAAAAGTAAACCCCATTATCATGGCCCTGTCTTGCAGGGGCGACCTTTATCTCGGCATCGGCGATCGTTGGTTTCGGTGGCGTAGCCGCTACGTTCGGCATGGGTATTCAATGGCTTTGCTTATTGAACATGTTCATGGGCGTAGTGGTAGCCTTTATCTTTTCGGACGAAGGACCCGGAAGTTAGGCGAGGCACATAACGCACGGACTTTCCACGCAATTATTGGGATTACACTATAAGTCCCCGGTCTATACAGATCTTCATCGCCTCGATCATTTTCATCGGCATGCCCCTCTACGCCGCCGTGGTGATGAAGGGAGGAGCCGTCTTCATCGAACAGATGTTTCACATCGACCTTCATCTGGCCTTGTTGATCTTCACCTTGATCGTAGCGGCCTACGTGATTACGGGCGGTATCAAGGGAGTACTTTATACGGATGCGTTGCAAGCGGTTATCATGTTCGCTTGTATGCTATTCCTGCTATTTTGGTTTTTACCATATCATGGACATGGGCTTTATCGAGGCGAACCAGAAGTTGACGGATATCGCCCCCATGGTGCCCGAACGCTTCAAGGCCTTGGGACATCAGGATGGACAGCTATGCCCATCTCAGGCTCTCCACAATGGTATACATTGGTTACCTCATTGATCCTTGGCGTAGGAATCGGTTGCTTAGCGCAGCCACAACTAGTCGTACGCTTCATGATGGTGGAAAGTACCAAGCAACTCAACAGGGGCGTATTGATCGGCTGCGTGTTCTTGATTGTCACGGTAGGGGCGATTTATCACGTGGGAGCCTTGTCTAATTTGTTTTTCCTCAAGACGGAAGGTGTAGTCGCCTCCGAGGCGGTAAAAAGATATGGACAAGATCATCCCCCTATTTATCAATAAAGCGATGCCGGAGGTGGTTCGGGGCGGTTTTCATGCTTTGTATTCTCTCTGCCAGTATGTCTACCCTTAGCGCGCAATTTCATACCATGGGAGCGGCTTTCGGGGCAGACGCATTCCCCAAACTAGGACGTAGCAAAAATCCGAACTCTACATTAGGTGTACGTATCGGCGTGCTATGCTCTATCTTGGTCAGCTACGTTATCTGCTATACGCTAAGCGCAAGTATTATCGCACGAGGCACCGCCTTGTTCATGGGTATTTGCGCGGCTACATTCCCACTACCTACTATTTCTGCTCGCTATATTGGAAAGGGGCTACCCGGCAAGGGGCCTTGGCCAGCTTATGGGTAGGAGGCTTGGCCAGTTATTCGCCATGTTGTTCCTTCATAAGGCGGAAGAAGCGGCTCCGGTAGGACTTTGCAAGGCTTTATTCGGACAAGACGTCTTGATCGATGTATATCCGTGGCATGCGATAGATCCGATCTTATTTGCTTTGCCATTATCGGCGATAACGATTGTTTTGGTTAGCCTAGCGACTCAAAAGAAGGTTTTTTAGCTTTTCTTATGAACCTCAAACACTAATTAGCATTTATTCTATTGACAGATATATAGAAAACAGTACATTTGCAACGTGGTTTTTTCATAAATAGTATTAGATTTAAGGTTAACAAAGTTGGTTAGGGGTTTGCCGGGAGGCAATCCAATTGTTTTATAGAGGTTCAGATATGATTAAATACATTTTTCTACTATTCATACTTTGTTGCTCCGGTTGCCGGCACGCACAAACGGAAGATACCGTAATCAAGGTTTCGGTACTTCGTGGTCCATCCGTTATCGCATTCGCCGATTGGCTTGAGAATCCTCAATTATAGATAACAAAAAAGTACAAGTAAAAGTGGTAGACTCGCCTGATCTGGCGCAAGCCTTACTGATCAAGCAGGAGACCGACATAGCCGTACTCCCCATGATCAATGCGGCGAACTTGTACAATAAAGGGATCAAGATTAAACTAGCGGGATGCCCGATCTGGGGGAACCCTTTACCTCGTCGAAAACACCCTTAAAAGAACCGGCATTGTATGTATTCGGCAACGGTACGACTCCCGATATCCTTACCCGGTACTATCTCGGCCGCCAGCGATCAGACTATCCGTTGAATTACGCCTTCAATACCGCCGGGGAAATCACCCAAGGCATCTTAGCCGGAAAAAGTAAATCGTGCCGTGCTCGGGGAACCGTTTCTAAGCATCGCTTTACGGAAAGACAGCAGCTTACGAATAACTGCGGACTTGAATCACTTAACAGACAGCGATACCCTCGGATTCGCCCAAACAGCGGTCGTATACACCCCGACGATGGAGAAATATCGTATCGCTTTTGAGGATGCCTTACGAGCCTCCTGCCAAAAAGCCGTACGATATCCGAAAGAGACCATCCATTCTTTGGAAGAACATGGAATCTTCGCCCAAGGGGCCTTAACTCCTGAGAGTATCGAGCGGTGTAAAATCCATTATTTATCGGCTATCGAGGCGAAAACGCCGTCATGGATTTCCTGCGTCTCATCGAACAGTATGAACCCAAGGCCGTCGGCGGGAGGCTTCCCGATGCCGGATTTATCCCCGAAAAACAATGAGATTGCGAAAAACAATCACTACAATAGTCGCTACCGCTATCCTCTTGGCGGGATGGCAACTATTCGCCGTTATAGCCAACCAACCGGAGCTGATACCTTCACTTCCCCGACTCGTACGGACACTTTGCGAATGGCTCGTCTCCGGTAGTTTTCTATCAGTCGGTCGGAGCGACTATACTCCGGGGAGTCTTAGGCATGTCGATCTCATTCGTTTGTGCGATAGGGATGGCCGGGTTATTCGCCCGTTTTGAATGGGTGTATGAATTATTCAGACCTCTGCTTGCCATCATGCGCTCGATCCCGGTCATATCCTTCATACTTTTGGCGCTTATATTCCTAAATCCGAAAGCATCCCTTTGATGATCGCCTTTCTCACCATGTTCCCGCTACTAACAGAGAATCTGACACGGGGAATCCTCGATCTACGTCCGGTTTATCCATTATGGCACGTCAATTCCATATAAGACGTTCCAATGTCTTATTCCAGATCATCTATCCGCAGCTAAAGCCATTCTTATATAGCGGACTTGCCTCCGCCGCCGGATTCGGCTGGCGTGCGATCATTATGGGAGAAGTCTTGTCGCAATGCGCATTCGGAATCGGAAGCGAGATGAAAAGGGCGCAAAAAACTTTATCGCTGTCCCTGAGCTGCTCGCTTGGACAATCGTGGCGGTATTCATCAGTTTCTTTTTGACAAAGGAATTAGCAAAGTCGCTGATATCACCCCTAAAATATCTTTCGCAAATGAGGATCAGACCATCCCCACCCCTACATTATCAGTTTTAGACACGAAAGATATAAGTTACCAATATGGCATACAGCACTTTTCCCATTCCTTTCAAAAAAGGGATTATTTATGGAATTAGCGCACCTTCAGGCAAAGGAAAAACAACGTTATTAAACCTAATCGGAGGTATCTTATTGCCTACGGAAGGAGAGATACATCCCACAAGACACTTTGGAATCGCCACCATATTCCAACAACCGCAACTCCTGCCCCATCTAACCGCAGAAGAAAATATCATCCTCCCCTCTCCTCTTTTCTTCACGGAGGAAAAAGCCCGGCGAATTGCCCAAAACACTTACAGGAAATGGAAATGGAGCCCTTCGGGAACCGATATCCTAAAGAGCTTAGTTACGGACAGCAACAACGTATCGCTATAGCGAGGGCATTGGCATACCCTTCTCCTCTCCCTTTTTTTGATGGACGAGCCGTTCAAAGGCTTGGATGAAGCCTTAAGCCATCGTATTATAGAACGAATACGAGAAAAGCAAATGAAAAGAAGAACGGATCATTCTTTTCACGTCACATAATCCGATGAGATTCGGTTGTTGGCGGATGAGGTGATTTACCTATAAATCCAACCAAACTTGAATGTCTTATTTCACTTTCATCGGTTGGCAAGGTATCGTAAACCAGAATGTTGAGAGCCCTTTCCTCCTCCGACTCAACCCCGATTTTACCTTTCAACTTCTCAATTATCGTCTTGCAGATAGAAAGCCCAATCCTGTTCCTTGCTTAAAGCTGTTCAATTTCACGAAACGATTGAATATGCTCGTCTTGAGACTCCTTACTGATTCCCATACCCGTATCCATTACGTAGACATAAGATACCATCATCGGTCAAAACGATAACCAAACCGTATAGAACCCGAGCTGGTGAACTTCACGGCGTTGGAAAGGAAATGGTCAAAACCTGAGTCAAACGGGTCTTCTCCGACACAATACAATAGTCATTACCGTCCGACTCAAAAGATAACCTTTACATCCGGGGCCACTCTCAAGGCGAAAGCTTGCTGCTGGGGAGCGAATATCTCACTCAAACGCAGGGTCGTATAAAATAAACTCCATCTTTCCGGACTCGATCTTCGAGATATCAAGATATCACCGATCAACTGCAACAAAAACTCATTGCTACTCTCTATGATCCTCAGATATTCCTTTTTTCCTCCTCATCGTCACTCTCCGCCAATAAGGTAGAAAAAGCCGACGATGGCATTTAAAGGGGTACGTATCTCATGGCTCATGTTAGCGATAAAAGCGGACTTCATCCGGTCGCTCTCTTCCGCCAAACGCTTGGCCTGCACATCCGCCTCGTGCCGTTTATCGACGGTCATATCCCGAAGGATTCCGATCGAGCGGGATCGGTTTGCCGTCGGATCGGCCTCATAGACCTCACCGATCTTCTCAGCCATACATACTCATCCGAGAAATAACGACAAGGAAACTGAATCGCATGGAATCGATCTCGCCCCGCATGAAAGCGGTTGTAATATTCTCATAGACCTTCCGGTAATCCGATGGATCTTCTCCGTAAAACTAGCGTGGGTGATCTGCACATGCTTGATCTGGCCGTTTTCTTCCAAGGAAAGCTCCGCCGTACCGTTTACCAGATCCCAAAGCCACGGGTAGATCTTACCCGCTTGACATGCGAGCGCCAAGCGCTTATTATAGCTATGCAACTCCTCCTCGACCTGCCTTTGCTTTGTAATATCCCATGAACCCTACTAAATAAGGAGGCTTATCCTCACGGGGCGCTAGCAGTTTCATCGTATCCATAGTACGCAAGATACCTTTCGGATCGATCATTTGCTCCACGAAACGCTGCATCTTACCCGTTTTCACCACCTCCTCGTCCATATCCCTGAAAGATTGGGCGACGACCGGATCTAGAAATAGGTCAAAATCTGTTTTCCCGACCACATCATTATGATATCGTCCGTAAAAGTTGGTTCATCAAAGGGCTGGAGTACACGTACCTGAAATTATCACCCGTATCCTTCACGAAAAGTAGATGGGCAACGAGTCCACGATATTAGATAACAATCCTGCTAAATCCTATAATCCTGTTCCAAAGTTTTTGTTCTCCGTAGTATTAACTTCCATGTTGATTTTTTTTAATCAAAGGCTTGAATATTCCGCCGTAAAATTCTTAGAAAATTAATGAAAGATACAAAATAATGCCCAAGAAGTGAGTATCCCGACCGAAAATATAAGCAAAAAAAATGTTTGCTCCAATTCTAAGAAAACTAGATATGATAAACGTATTTCACACGCTTATAGCCCGTTTTCTACAAATTCCGGAAGGACAAGTGGAACGGACAATCGGGCTCTTGAACGAAAGGCGCTACCATACCTTTTATAAGTCGTTACCGGAAAGAGGTGACCGGGAGGATTAGACGAGGTGCAAATCGGTGCCATCAAAGATCAACTGGATAAACTGACGGAACTGAGCAAACGAAAGGGAAAAACGATCCTCGCCACGATAGAAGAGCAAGAAAAACTTACTCCCGGTCAAGATTGATCCGAAAAGCATCGGTGTCGGGCAATACCAGCATGATGTCGAGCAGGGCGCCCTGAAAAAGAGCCTCGACCAGACGGTGGAAAGCTGTGTAAACTTAGTCGGCGTGAATGTCAATACGGCAAGCAAGCACCTATTGACCTATATTTCCGGATTGGGCCCGACGTTAGCACAAAACATCGTCGACTACCGAACCGAACACGGACCTTTCCAGTCTCGTCGCGAACTCCTGAAAGTACCCCGCATGGGAGAAAAGGCTTTTGAACAAAGTGCCGGTTTCCTTCGTATCCAAGATGGTAAGAACCCATTGGACAACTCGGCCGTCCATCCGGAAAGTTATCCGATCGTCGAACTGATGGCAAAGGACTTGAAATGTACTGTCACCGAACTGATCAGCAATAAAGAACTGAAGAAAAAAGCTCGACTTGAAGAAATACGTCACGGACAAAGTCGGAATGCCGACTTTGTTGGATATTATGGAAGAACTGGATAAGCCGGGACGCGATCCTCGCCAGTCCATCCAAGTATTTTCTTTCGATCCAACGGTGAAGACGATCGAAGACCTGAAAGAAGGGCAAGTGCTGCCGGGTATCGTCACCAATATAACGAATTTCGGCTGTTTTGTCGATGTCGGCATCAAGGAGAATGGGCTGGTTCATATTTCCGAATTGGCAGACCGTTTTATCAGTGATCCGACACAAGTCGTCTCGATCCATCAACATGTGAAAGTAAAAGTGTTAAGCGTCGACCTCGTTCGCAAACGGGTTCAGCTTTCTATGAAAGGAATAGAAGAAACAGTTTCTTAATAGCGATGAAAATTAACAAAACAAACGTAGCACGCCTGCTGGACAAAGCCAAAGTGGCTTACCAGCTGGTTCCTTATGAAGTAGATGAAAACGATCTGAGCGCGACGCACGTCGCCGACCAGTTAGGCGAGAATGTCGCGCAGGTATTCAAGACGCTTGTCCTCCACGGCGACAAAAGCGGCTACTTCGTCTGTGTCATTCCCGTGAGAGTACTTCGTAAGAAGTACTCCAGTACTCCGCAAAGAGTATCGCAGTACTTCCTAGGAGTACTGGAGTACTCCTTATGAGGGACTGAGATCAAACAGCACATGATATCTTAGGAATTTTAAACGTATACTGTTCTTCCTTCGCAGCTCATTACCAGATTCGTCACAGATGACTGCTCGATCACAGTGAAAGTTTGTTTAAGGTGAGGTCCAATCCGTATAACGCATGAATTGTTCCAAAGGTGTACCTCCATAGTTGACCAACTCCAAGATCCAGTCTCGTATCTCCCTCCAACGTCTTATAACCGAAATTCGTACGATATACGTCCTTTTTGCCGGGTCATATAATTGGTACTCGAACAAAGAGGTCTGGAAGTTATACTAAACCGTATCCACCGTCTGGACCACCCCCATCTGCCTCTTTACGGTTTCAATTGCCATTTCCCTTCCAGCTTATGTTCCACCTTATTGCCAAGCACACCAAACGCCACGACAAAA
>VOFC01006396.1_pt1 | contig 14495 bp, 27 predicted proteins | sample 5384161 | NCBI WGS metagenome assembly VOFC01 (sample SAMN12384722, study PRJNA508395) | human gut metagenome | isolation source: healthy gut B | host: Homo sapiens | reverse complement strand
ATGTTATCTTCAAATGATTCATGAGATCCATCAATCATGATCGATGTATATCCTGTTCTGTATGCCTGCATTGCAAGTTCAAAACTATTTCCATGATCTAAATGCATAACAACTGGAACTTTTGTTCTTTTGCTGCAGCTTCCACATTTGCAAGATAATAATCAAGGCCTGCATATTTTACTGTAGATGGTGTTGTCTGCATGATAACTGGTGAATTTAATTCTTCTGCTGCTGCTAAAACTGCCTGAACCATTTCCATGTTTTCAACATTAAACGCACCCACAGCGTATCCGCCTTCTTGTGCTTTTAACAGTAATTCTTTTGATGTTACTAACATAACCATGTCCTTTCTATGCTAATTTTATGATCTCAACATTCTTAATGATCTCATCTCTGTCCTTTGGATCAAATCTTCCTGTATGCGGAGATAATGCATTTGCTGATGCTACAGAAACCGCATATTTTAATGCTGCTTCCGGTTCCATTTTCTTCTCAGTGCGACTGCAAATGCTCCTACCATGGAATCTCCACATCCAACTGTATTGGCAATTTCAATCTTTGGTGGTTTGCCCTGATAAATACCTTTTTTCGCAAACTAACAATGCTCCATCTCCGCCAAGTGAGATAACGACATAAGGAATTCCCTTTTCTTTGTAAATTCTTTTTGCGTATGTAATAACTTCATCTTTACTTTGAATCTTTGTATGGAATAATAATTCAATCTCATCTTCGTTTGGTTTCACCATTGTCGGCTGGCTTTCAGTCCTTTTTCAAGGTATTCGCCACTTGTATCTAAAATGACCTGTTTGCTGATCTTTGATCACTTTGATCAGTTTCTGGTAAATATCTTTGCCCATGCCTTTTGGAGCACTTCCAGAGATTGTTACAACGTCACTGTCTTTTATGATTTCTGGAAATTTGTTTAGGAAGTCTGCTTCTTCTTCTTTTTGTGACATTGCATCCGCCTTCTAAATATTCAGTTGATCCATATCCTGGATCTAAAATATTAATACAGCTTCTTGTTTCTCCCCGGATATGCCCAAATTCATGGTTGATTCCATCTGCGTCCAGAAGTGATTCCAGATATTGTCCATTAAATCCGCCAACCAGACCAGTTGCCTTTGAGTCAACGCCACAGAGTTTAATAACTCTTGCGACATTTAATCCTTTTCCTCCAGCACTGTTATCTGTTTTGGCGACACGCATAACAGTACCATTTTCAATTTTTTCTGTCATATGATAAGCTTTGTCAATGGATGCATTTAATGTTACTGTCGTGATCATATCATTTCCTCCATTGCTTCGATTACAGACTCTTAAAGAATTTGACACCTGCTGCTGCATCAGCTACAAGTCCATCAATATCTGTACCATCTTTAATCGCTCTCCATAAAGAAATACTCTTAGCGCTAGATGAACTTTCCAGTACGAATGGTTCCATAATAAATGGTCCTTCATAACCGATATCTTTAATCGTTGCTGCGATTGCTTTCCAGTCAATGTTTGTTTTCTTTTCACCATTTGGGATCTTTCGGTTTGCCTCTCCGATATGGATGTATCCTAAATATCCTTTATCAGAAGCTGCTCTGATCGCATCTGGGATATAGTCTTCTTCAATATTCATATGGAATGTATCTAACAGAAGTTTGCAGTATGGATTGTTGATTTCTTCACAAATCGCGATTCCTTCTTCTGCTGTATTTGCAATATATTGTTCAAAACGGTTTACGATTTCAAGACAAAGCACAACTTTCACTTCTTCTGCGTGTTTTTGCAACTTCTTTAAGTCCTCTGATCGCATTGGCTCTGCGTTCCTTTTTTCATTTCAATCGCATCGTCATCTGCTCCTGGACGTGTATTCCACAATCCATAAGGAATTCCGGAGAACAGTTTTGCTCCCATTTCTTTGCTTAAATCTAACATATGACATAAATGTTTGATTCCTGCTTTATGAGATTCCTCGTCAGAACTTGATACGTCTCTTTCTGGTCTTAAACCTGTTCCATTGATCGTAATAGAAAGTCCTGCATCTTCGATTTCTTTTCTAAGTGCTGCTCGTCCTTCGATTGTCAATGGAACAAAATCTCCTGCTTTTTAATTCGATTGTATCCATATTCGCCTTTTTTGTCAGCTCAATGATCTGGTGAATATCTAATGCTGGTGTTGTTCCACTCCAATATGCTGTCTGTAATCCTACATTATTCTGCATTTTGTTCTCCTTCTTTGTCTGTCTGTTAAATACCTAATACTTATCAATATCTATTCTAAACTTGCATGGCGTTTTGCCATATCTTCATTGCTTCCTTCTTCTTCTTCCTGACTCATCTCGAGGATGATCGTATCAAATACTATTAAAAGCATCTGTTCAAACAGGCTTCCAAGCGGCTGTACGCTGACCTTGATGTCGCAAATTTGGTTGCTGCTTCAATCTCGATATCTGGTGCGTGAATCTTTCCAAGTGTTGATTCTGGTGCAGAAGATATCACGATCAAGTCAACTCCTGTTTCACTGCTGACTCAGCTGTCATGCATACACTTCCTGTCTCTCCTGAAGCAGAAGCCACGATCAGGAGGTCACCCTCCTGAACAGATGGCGTTGTTGTCTCGCCGACAACATAGGAATTTAATCCGATCTGCATCAAGCGCATTGCAAATGCTTTTTAACATTAATCCTGAACGTCCTGTCCCATAGACGAAAATACGTTTATGTTCTTTTGATCTTCTTGATCACTTCCCTGAAGTTTCTCAGAGCGATCGTTTTTGAAGATCTGTCTAATTCTTCGATGATCGTATTCATTCTCATAACGTATTTCCTCCTATCTGTCTTCTTCTGGATACAATAAGACTTTTTCCATATCCTTTCGGATTAGCAATGATCTTCTTAAACATTTCTGGGCCTTCGCTTAAGTTTACCTGATGTGTTACCATACCGAGGACGTCAACTTTACCTGAACCGATGTATTCTACTGCATTTGTCCATTCTTTTCCTGGATATGGAGCAGAGATCGTACACCATGAACCGATGACATGTAATTCATTTCTCATGATACGTTCAAAGTAAAATCTAGGGATTGGTACGTCTGCATATGGAATTCCCATGTAGACAACCTCTCCTCCTTTATGAGGTAAACCTAAAACTCTGGCTGCTGTAAATGGATTTCCTGCGGATTCGATCGCAAGGTCAACTCCATTTCCATATTTACGAATTTCATCATGGAAGTCGATATCTGTTGAATTGATCAGAACGTCAGCTCCAAATTCTTTTGCTAACTGTAACTGTGCATCGTCAATATCAATTGCAAATACTCTCTTTGCTCCGAAAGCTTTCGCCCATGCGATTGCCATCAGACCGATATTTCCACATCCGACAACAGCTACTTCGTATCCCATTTTGATACTTGTCTGATACAGACCATGAATCGCAACAGTCGCTGGTTCTACTAAAGCACCCTGTTCGTAACTCATGCTGTCTGCCATTTTTTACAAAGTTGATTTCTGGGAGTTTGATGTATTCTGCATAAGCTCCTGGTACATAAAGCTCCAATTGTGTTTAAGTTTTCGCATCTGGATGGATGACCACTCTTACAGTATTCACATTCGTGGCATACCATGTTTGGGCATCCTACGACACGGTCTCCCGGTTTTAAATTCTTAACACCTTCTCCGACTTCAACAACCTCACCGCAAAATTCATGTCCCCATACATTTCCTGGTACATATGGTCCAAGGTTTCTGTATCTTTGCAATATCGGAACCACAGATTCCGACTGCTTTTACCTTTACGATGACATCATCTGGTTTCTCGATGACTGGGTCGGGTGCATCTTCATATCTTAAATCCTGTACGTCATAAAATCTTAATGCTTTCATTGTTATTTCTCCTTATTTTAATGCTTCTCTCAGTGTTTTGATCTTCTCGGCAATATCGCCTTTGAATACATATCCTCCTGATACAAAAAACATTAACTCCTGCTTCTTTACATTTTGCAATGTTTGTGTTGTCAATTCCTCCGTCAACTTCCAGATCGATATCTCGATCTCCGATCAGTTCACGAACGTTTTTGATCTTTGTAAGCAGTTCTTCATGGAATCCCGGTCCTGCTTCTCCAGGATTGATCGTCATTAAAAGGATCATATCGATTTTATCCAGCACATATTTTTAATGTATCTTCATTGGTTGCTGGACTTAAAACTACTCCTGCTTTCACACCACGGCTTTTTGATCTTTTCAATACAGCTGTAAAGTCTTGTTGTTGATTCCTGATGAATTGTAATGATATCTGCTCCGGCATCAATGATCGTATCCAGCTTTCTTTCCGGCTTTTCAATCATCAAATGTACATCCAGAGGAATTGTTGTGAGTTCTTTTAACATTTTGATATGATCTGGACCAAATGCCATTTTCTCTACAAAATGTCCATCCATCACATCAACATGTAATAATTCGACATTATTTTCTTCTAATATTTTCAATTGTTGACTTAAATTTCCAATACCGGCGCCAAAAACTGATGGTGCTAGCTTCATAGTACGCATATAGCTTACCTCTTTTCTTCCTACTCTTTCACTTTGTAATCTATCAGTTATATGTTATTATATGGATTTTTGACTGCTATGCTTCGCTGTCGATTAAGATCTTTCCTTTAACTGCTCCTCTTGTCTTGAACATTTCAAAACCTTCTGCAATTCTGGAAAGTGGTAATTTCTTGAAGATCAAGGCCTCCTCGCCTTTTAACTGACCTGTTGCGAAATAGTGTGCGACGCAATCCCATTCATGTCCTGGGAATGGTGCTGAATAAGATAACCATGATCCTGTCATTGTGAATTCTTTACGGTTCATGTTCTCCCATTCTTCTACTGTGAATGTTAACTCTTTGGTTGGTTTTCCAATATAGCAGATACCTGCTTTGTTTGCGGCAAGTTCATATGCCATTTACATTGCGATGGTGCTTCCTGCTGTCTCGTAAATATAGTCAAATCCTTTTCCATCTGTCATTGCCATTGCTTTTTTCCATGAAGCCTTCTTCTAATGTGTTGACTCCATCATAAGCTCCCATTTCTTTTTTGCAAGTTTGATTCTGTCATCGTCGATGTCAAATACAACTGTCTTAGCAGCTCCAAAAATATTTGCCCACTGCATAACGAGTAATCCGATCGTTCCTCCACCAAGGATTGCTACCGTCTTACCACCTTCATATGGCAGGCATTCAAGTCCATGTAATGCAACTGCTGCCGGTTCAAATAATGCTCCCTGTTCGAATGATACGCTGTCATCAAATGGAACTGCATTCTGTTCTGGAACACAAATATATTCTGCAAAACTTCCTGGCTGTCTTGTTCCGATAAAACTGTAATGTTTTACATAATGCATAATCACCTTTCATGCAGTCTTCACATTTCATGCAAGGAACAAGTGGAGCGCCAGCTACACGCTGGCCTTTCTTTACCTTTGTAACTCCTTCTCCCACTTCTTCCACAACTCCGGAAAACTCATGACCAAGAATGATTGGATAAAAATGTGCACCGTCTCCATTTACTCGTGGAACGTCTGATCCACAAATTCCTGAATATTTTACTTTAACAAGTACTTCTCCTGCTTTCGGTACTGGAGTCTCTACTTCTTCGTATCTGATATCTTCTCTAGCATATAAAACTCCTGCTTTCATCTTATAACACCTTGTCCTTTCTTAAAACTTTTCCTGTTCTTATTCTTCTGCGAGTTTCTGAAGTAAATCTGCAACTTTCTTTCTTGTAGCATCTTTACCGATTCCGGATACAAGACCGAACACGCTTAAATGTGGTTTTTCCAATGGATTACGATAGTTTGCTGTTGTAAATACTACATCTACGTCTTTTGTTTCATTGGAACTTCAGAGATCGTACCTTTCATCAGGCGGATTTTTACTCCTGCATTTTTTTGCGATATCTTTGATTTCTTCCTGTGCAATTGTTGATGTTGCTACACCACTTCCACAAGCTACTAATACTTTAACTTCTTTTGCCATGATACTTATCTCCTTTTCTATCCTAATTGCTCAGTTAAATATGCTACTGTTTCTTCATTTGAAAGTTCTTTGCATTTTAATAGTACTTCTTTGTTATTTAAGAATTCCATCATTCTCTGAAGTACCTGTAAATGTTCGTTGGGATCTTTGATCGCCAGATTGAAGATCAGATCAGTTTCAACTTGTTCAGTGTCATCATCTAATCTTCGAAATACCACAGGGGATTCTAATTTTAACAGACAAATTGCGTTCTCTTTAATTCCAGATACTTTTGCATGTGGAATTGCTGTTGGGATTTCTGTTGGAAGTCCTGTTGGATAATCTTTTTCACGCTCTACACAAGCTTTTCCAAAATCTTCTCCTACGATTCCCGCTTTATGCAAGGCTTCTCCACACAGCGTGATTGCTTCTTCACTACTATTTGCTGTCCCCTGTATCACCAAATATTTTGTTGCCATTTTAGTTTCTCCTCTTATATCAAGTCTATCTATTATCCGATCATCATCATGATTCTATGGATGAATGATACGATTAAGTTACCTGGGTTCCATCCAAAGTGGGATGCTGTTACTGTACCTGCAAAGTGTACGTTTGTTACGGACATCATCTGTGTTGCTTCTGGAATGAACATATTAGCAAAGAACAGTGTTAAATACATCATAAGTGTCATACCGATCAATGATCTTACAAGATTTCCTTTACTGCTTAATACTACCATTGGTGTCATGTAGCATACTTCTGCTAATAAGCTTAATGGGAAGAATCTCATTCCTGGTACAAGGAATACTAATAATACTGTAACTGGGATCATGATAGCTGTACATGTGATACATGCTGGATCTCCAAGTCCAAGTGCGATATCCATTCCGATGTAGATGTCTGCATCTTCACCAACTTTTCTATGTGCGTATTCGCTTGCTGCCTGTCCTAATGGAGATAATCCTTCCATCATGATTGATACCATTCTTGGGATTAATACCATTGCTGCTGCAACTCCCATAGCCATTGTTACGATATCAGCTGGGCTCTGTTTTGTGATAACTCCCTAAGAATACACCGGCGAAGATACCGATTACGGCTGGGTCACCGAAGATTCCTAATTTCTCACCGATCTTTGTCATGTCTACGTCTACTTTGTTAAGACCAGGAATTTTGTCAATGATCTTATTTAACAGGTAGCAGATTGGGTAAGCCCATGCTACGAAGCAAAGACATGTACATGTTGTTCCTTCAAGTCCGAAGAATTCCTGCCATGGTTTTGCAATCCACTGTCCGAAGAATAAAACTGCCATACCACAGGCAAATGCTACGATAAATCCGATAACTGCATTCTTTGTTAACGCATATGCTAAAGCACCTGGTACTAAGAAATGCATGAAGTTCCAAATATCTACGTTTAATACTTTTGTTACTTTTAATCTAACCAAGATCAAGTTTGCGATAATGATCGCTGGAATTACAAAGTACTGCAAATGGTGTTGTCCAAGATGCTGCTCCTAATGCTGCAAATCCAATCTCTAATGTGTCATAACCAGATCCAAGATCTTTGTAATATTGCATGGCGGGTGTTACTGATGTGATCAACAAGTTAACTGCTAATACTAATCCCTGGAAACCGATACCTACTAACAGACCAGCTTTGATCGCTCTACCAATCTTCATTCCAAAGAAAATACCTAAGATCGCGATGACGAATGGTAATAATGTACTCGCCCCCATGTTAATAAATCCCTGAAAGAATTTTTAATACTACTTCCATTTTTAACCTCCGTTTTCTTATCCATATTTTTCGTTTGTTCACGAGATTTCTTTGGCCAATTTGTTTATCTCTTGTTTACAATACATATAGTACCATGCACATTAGACAAAAAACAGTGAAAGGTTTTTCTCTTTTTCGGAAATTTTTTTATTCTGGTACAATTTATTTCTATGGTGCAGAAATAAAATAGATCAGTTGAATTCATTTCCCATAATGAGAAATAAATTCAACTGATCTATATTTTTATCCTACAATGCTGTATTCATATTGTTCAATGATGCGTGCCATCTCTTCTCCGTCGACTGCCTCATGTAACTTTTTCGATATTCTTCATCTTTGAGCATATTGACAAGATTAAAGAATGCTTTTAAATAACTTCTATGATCAATTGCACTCAAACAACATACAAACTCAATCGGATCTAGTTCCTCTACTCCAAATGGCACCGGATTCTTCAAACGGATCAAATGCATTCCAAGACGAATACTTCCTTCTTCCACTTTCGCATGAGGCATTGCAAATCCTGGTGACAATACGATGTATGGTCCGTATTCATTGACGCTTTCGATCATCGCATCAACATAGCGGTCTTCTATGTAACCTTGGTCTACCAGCTGCTTGCAGATCTTTCTGATCGCATCTTTCCAATCTGTACATTCTACGTCAACTTCAATATCGGATGCCCGTAGCAGATGATGTAAGGATGGCGATATGATATTCGCATTATTCTCAATAGACTGTTTGAAAATAATTTCCTTACGACTTTACGCAGTTCTTTCATTACAACTCTTGCTTGATCTTTTGGTTCCACCAGTTCATTGATCACAGGTGTGATTTCTTCCAACAATTCTGCCGCATTTAATTTATCATCTTCTGTTCCATCTGGAATGTTACGACTGTTTCTCAATGCATCAATTCGGTTTCCTACACGGATATAATCAGCATCATTGAATGCCGCAGAAACTACAACATCCTCCAATGGGCAACTCTCAAGCGGCACTGTGGATATGACAAAATCTGCTGCATTCGGTTTGATATTGATTGCTTCGTGGGCAGAAATCACATCAACTACTCTGAATTTGAAAATGTCGTTTTAATTTCTCTAATAACAAGATGGATGTACCAATTCCTGCATGACAGGCAACAATGACTCTGAAAGATACTTCCTTGTTCTTCTTACGTTCTATCGCCGCACAGACATGAATCGCAATATATTTTACTTCAATTTCTGTAAGTTTCGTTCCGTAAACTTATAGATAACTGGCATCTGATCAATCACAACATCTAACACATCTTGATTATCTTCCAGAACTTCATCAATGATATCTGCTTCTGGATAATCCATCGGTGGTGCTGAAAAAATTGATTCCAAATGATTGGAGATTCTCAAAAAAATCATAATCTACATTCAGGTTAATTCCAAGTTCTGTGGAAACTGTGGAAATATACTGTCTGGTGATCATCTGGATGATCATTGTATTTTATTAAATGTTCCATTGTTCTTAAATCTGACTTCATCCAAAAAAGTACTGAAATTCTTGATATCATCATCACTGATAACAACATCACAATACTGTGAAACATATTTTAAAATATCCATTGAAAACATATAATTATCGCTGTTGATCTCTGGCTGTGGTTCCAAAAACTCTCAAGCTTATTCCTGTTAATGAGAATTCTTAAATATAGCAAAATCTCCTAAATGAATTGTCTGGAAGGAACTTCTTATAGCATCGTTCTTGTTCTGCTATGATTTTCTGAATGATATTGATGTCTCCAGACTGAACATGAACATGTTCTGAGATAATATTCTTATGATTATCATAGTTCTTATGTCGGACGTAATAATTCAAACAAAATCTTCGTCTATCGCTTTCCAATCCATCAATACGAATCCCTTTGTTCGCATGTGATATTACTTCAAGATTTCCTTTGCGTATAAACTTTTTGATTTCTTTTAAATCATTGATCACAGTTGCTCTTGCTTACCATCAGTCTATCAGCGATTGCTGCCAAAAGTGATATAATCTGCAGAATTAACAATGATTGCTGATGCAACCTTTTTCGTTCCTCTTTTGATAGCTTGTAGTTATAAAAAATTACCTTCTAACAATAAAGATAATGATTCTTTAAAATCTTTCGGAATAGAAACTATACCCCCGCCCGGTTTTATATCAATTTTTTGCTTTTTATTCTTGTCCAAAATTTCATTAATTTCTTTTAAATCATTTCGAATCGTCTTCTGTGAAACTTGGAAATATTCCGCAAATCCTGAAACTGTGATCTCATCTTTTTCCTTGCTTAACAACTGTACAATCTTTGTACTACGCTGATTCATCTTTATGTGCCTCCTGTCATAGTCTATCCTGTCAAACGTCTCTGTTTTGTAGTTTATATGACTTTTATTTTTTTTTGCAAGTACAATTTTATAGAAAGTTTTCATTATAACTTAATGTAAATTTTAAAAAATTTTGTGCATTTTTACTCAATTGTCGATCTTTTCTCATTGCAAGACAAGTTTCTCTTTTCAATGTCATTTCTGGCATTTCAAGGATTTTTCAAACCTTTCTTCATCGGTGTCCCATTCTGTGCGATAAATGCCCAACCCAATCCACAGGCTACAAAATTCTGAATCTCTTCGGACGAAGTACGGTAATGTATATCCGGTGTAATCTCCTGCTCTTTAAAAAATTCATTAATCTCCCGGTCCATTGCCGAGCCCTTCTGTATAAGAAATTCCCGGCTTACTCATAAGATCCTCTGGATGCAACTGTTTCATCTTTGCCCAGTACATCTTTTTGATTCACAACAAGTTTGATCGGATATTCCATCAGTGTAATCATTTTGATATCCGGATCTTCTTTTTCTCCAATCGAACAAAAAATCCAAATCTATTTTATCTTCTTTCAGATCCCTTTAAATAACCGATGTAGCTGCAGCATAGGATTCAATATTTATTTTCTTGTTTTATTTGTTTTGAAGAACTCTCTTAACAGATTTGGAATATAATTTGGCGGCATTGGTCTTGTATATGCAAATCGAATATTTCCTGTATATCTCTGATAAATGTGTTCCTTTGTCTGTTCTGCCCTTTTTAGAAGCCTCTACAACTTCTTTTGCATATGGAAGAAATTCCTTTTCCCTCTTTAGTAAGAAATAAAAACTCTTCCCTTTTTCTCAAATAATAAAAACCCAGTTCTTCTTCTAATTTTCGAATTGCCTGTGTCAGACTCGGCTGTGCAATCAACAATTCTTTTGCTGTCTGTGTCAAATGACCATTTTCTGCGACTTTCACGAAATAATTTAATTGTGCTAATGTCATATTCCCTCCAAATCCATAGGTAAAACCTTTGTTTTCTTATCATAATACATATTTTACATTATGTTTTTTAATTGTACAATACAAATATCAGCTGATCCTTAATTATTTTGTCAATGTCTCAAATTAATATGTTAATGTCTTAAAGGAGTTTAAATATGTCAGATAGAAATAATGAACTAAAAAAAAGAAATTTTATATTATGCAAAAACTCATGGATGAAAAAGGAATGGTCAACACTCTGGAAGGAAATCTTTCCATCCTTGATCGTGAAACAGAAAAATGTATATCACACCTTCTGGAACAAGAAAGCGTTTCCTTAACGAAGATAAGATTGCTGTTGTAAATACTGAAAACGGGGAACAAATCGAGGGAACTGTCAAAAATCAAGTGAAATTTTATTGCATGAAGCTGCTTTAAAAAGCCCGCCCTGACTGCAATGCTGCTGCTCACATCCATGCCCCTTACTTAACCGCTTATGCTTACTGCGGAAAGGATATCAAATTAAAATGCTCAACTACGTTTTCACTAGTATTTGAAGAAATCCCATGTCTTCCTTATGGATTACCTGGGACAATTCATATCGCAGATGGGATTGAAGATGCTATCAAAGACCATGATCTAATTTTTACTTGGCAATCATGGGTGTATTGCTGTTGGAGAAAACTTTGGAAGATGCAGTTAAAATTATTGAAGCTGCGGAAGAAGTTTTAAAAATCTATCATTTAACAAAAGAAATTGGTCCTGTTCGCAATATTTCTGATAGTGATTTGGAAGAGTTATATAATAATCATCCAGGAAGCCGCAGAAACCGTTATGGAAAGTAAGAAGGAGGAATAAAAATTATGCAAGCTGCTTTAATGTATGGTCCCAATGATATAAGAGTTGAAGAAATTGATAGACCAGAATGCCCAGAAGGAGGATTTGTCCTAAAAGTTATGGCTGTTGGTCTGTGTGGATCTGATATCCGTAACCTGACAACAGACTCTAAATCTGGTAAATACCCTCATATTTATGGTCATGAGATTACTGGTATCATCGATGAGATTTCTCCTTCCTGCACCGAATATAAAGTTGGTGACCGTCTGTATATTTATCCCGCTGATCACTGTATGCAGTGCGAACCATGCAGAACTGGTCATAGTGAAATGTGTGAGAATCTTGGAAATAATTTAGATCGTCCAGGTGGATTTGCGCAATATTACACTGTCCTCCCAAGACAGATCGCCCGTGACGTTATCTATAGAATTCTGATAAAATCAGCTATGATCGTGCTTCTCTTGGGGAACCTTTATCCTCTGTCTATGCATGTCAGAAAAATATTGATGTCGGCTTCGGAGAAACCATCGTTATCATAGGTGCTGGCCCAATCGGATGCTTCCACGCAAAACTAGCCAAACTACGTGGTGCTAAAAAGGTTATTATGATTGAAATTAACGACAAGCGTCTGAAACTGCAAACAGTTTGGTGTTGATCACACGATCAACAGCTTAAATGAAAATCCAATTGAAGCAGTAAGAGAACTTTTACAGATGGTAAAGGTGCCGACAAAGTCATCTCCGCAAACCCATCTACCCAGGCACAAGCACAAGCCATTTTCATGGCAAAAAGAACTGGTATCGTTGTCTTCTTCGGTGGTGTCGCAAAGGTGCCTTGACAGAGCTTGATACGAACTATATCCATTACAATGGTCTTTGGATTTATGGACATTATGGTTCTAACAGTATGCAGGTACAGAAATCATTTGAACTTGCAATTTCTGATGAATTTGAGGCTGAGAAATTTATTACACATGTATTGCCACTTAGTGAGATTAATAAAGGAATTGCCTTGACAAAATCTGGTGAGGCAATCAAAGTTGTATTACATCCAAATGAATTTTAATTTTGTAGAATTGAACAATTATAGAATTCGACTCTATAGTGTGGACAATTCACAAATTGGAAAATTTGAGGTGGGTGTGTATGGAGAATGATATTGGATAAGAATTAAGGTTTTTCTCAAACAGATGATATGAAACTTATCAGCCAATACCATTTAACATACACACTATATAGCGGTTTCGATAGACTTCAGTTTTATGTGACGGAAATAAGATAACAAGAAATATTTCCGTCACATATACGAAATCCTACCGTCGCAAATCAGAATTTATCGCTCCAATATTCCCTTCAAATACTGTCCAGTATATGATTCCTCAACTTCACATCTCTTCTGGTGTCCCCTGCTGCGTTGGCAATGGTTCCGCCGCCTGCTCCGCCTTCTGGTCCCATGTCGATTATATAATCTGCTGTCTTGATCACTTCCAGATTATGTTCGATAACGATCACAGTATTTCCGCCTTCTGTTAATCTTGCAAGGATATCTACCAGTTTGTGAACATCTGCAAAATGCAGTCCTGTTGTTGGTTCGTTCAAGATATAGATTGTCTTTCCAGTACTTCGTTTGCTTAATTCTGCTGCCAGTTTTATTCTCTGGGCTTCTCCTCCTGACAATTCTGTAGATGGCTGTCCTAATCGGATATAGCCTAATCCTACATCTCTTAATGTCTCCATCTTACGGCTGATCGATGGAATGTTTGAAAAGAAATCGCAGGCTTCTTCAACTGTCATATTCAGAACATCATAGATGCTCTTTTCCTTTGTATTTGACTTCTAGTGTCTCTCTGTTGTAACGCTTTCCATGACATACTTCACATGGTACATAGACATCTGGCAGGAAATGCATCTCAATCTTGATGATTCCATCTCCGGCACAGGCTTCACATCGTCCACCTTTCTTGTTGAAACTGAATCTTCCTTTTTTATATCCTTTGCCTTTGCATCTTTTGTCATTGCAAAAAAGATCTCTGATCTGATCAAAGACTCCCGTGTAGGTTGCAGGATTGATCTTGGTGTTCTTCCGATCGGAGACTGATCGATCGCTATGATCTTATCCAACTGATCGAATCCTTCAATATCTTTGTGCAGTCCTGGCTTTGTCTTTGCTCGATTTAATTCTTTTGCCAGACGTTTATATAAGATCTGATTGACTAGAGAACTTTTTTCCTGATCCAGAAACTCCTGTGACACAGGTAAAGATTCCTAGTGGAATTTCTACGTCAATATTCTTTAAATTGTTCTCCTGTGCTCCGATCACTTTCAAGAAACCAGATGGTTTTCTTCTTACTTCCGGTACTGGAATCTTGATCTTTCCACTTAAATATGCCCCTGTGATAGATTTCTTGTTCTTCATGATCTGTTTGGCAGTTCCTGTTGCTACAACTTCTCCACCATATTCCCCAGCTTTGGGGCCGATATCTACAATGTAGTCTGCTGCCAGCATCGTATCTTCATCATGTTCTACGACGATCAATGTATTTCCCAGATCTCTTAGATTCTTCAATGTACGGATCAATTTGTCATTATCTCTCT
>VOFC01004079.1_pt1 | contig 14496 bp, 12 predicted proteins | sample 5384161 | NCBI WGS metagenome assembly VOFC01 (sample SAMN12384722, study PRJNA508395) | human gut metagenome | isolation source: healthy gut B | host: Homo sapiens | reverse complement strand
CAGGGTCACATTCAGCCTACCGTTGCGCCACACGGCCAGGGTCACTGCCGTACCAGGTTTGGGGCCGCGATGGCCCGCAACAGGGCGGAGGCATCTTCCACGCTCTTGCCGTTGACCTTGGTGATGACGTCACCGGCTTCGATGCCGGCCTTGGCCGCCGGCTCACCGTCCAGGACGCTGGCCACCAGGGCACCGGCGGGATGTTCCATGCCGAGAGCCTTGGCCGTGTTTTCATCCACATCCTGGATGGTCACGCCGATCCAGCCGCGGCTGACCTTTTTGCCGCTCTTGATCTGTTCCACGATACCGGCCGCCATGTTGCTGGGGATGGCAAAGCCGATCCCCTGCCCGCTGGCGATGATGGCCGTATTGATGCCGATGACCTCGCCCTTCATGTTCAGCAGCGGACCACCGCTGTTGCCGGGATTGATGGAGGCGTCCGTCTGCAGGAAGTTGTCAAACGGACCGGCATGGATGTTGCGGTTCTTGGCCGAAAGGATACCGGCCGTGACCGTATGGTCCAGAGCGAAAGGATTGCCGATGGCCAGCAGCCATTCCCCCACCAGCAGGGCATCGGAATCGCCGAACTTGAGGAAGGGCAGGTCCTTTTTGGCATCGACCTTGAGCAGGGCAAGGTCCGTATCTTCGTCCGTCCCACGACCGTGGCCGTCAGCGGGGCAGTTTTGCCGTTGCTTTCGTCCAGGGTCACCTGGATGCTGTCACCATCGGCCACCACATGGTAGTTGGTCACGATATAACCGTCAGGCGAGATGATGAAACCGGAACCACGCGACATCTGTTTTTGCGGAGGACGCTTTCCGCGCGCATTGGGGCCGCCGAAAAATTCAAAGAAGCGGTCCGCTCCCGGCGGCATGCCGCGGAACATCTCGCCGAAGAATTCCTCAGGGCCGGCCGCAGCCGGAGAGGTACGCTCCGCACTGATGTTGACGACAGCCGGGCCGCATTTGGCAGCCAGCTCACTGAACTCGGGAAGGCTGGCCGCCTGGGCGAATTGCGCTGCCGTGAACAGGACCAGAGCCAGCACGGCAGGGAGAAAGTGTTTAATCCTCATGCCACAGGGCACACTCCTTAGCGTTTGTTTTGCAGAGCCTTCTGCAAAGCCTGTGCCATGATGCTCATGCCGGCATCCTTGGGAGCGGAACTGGTGTGCTGTTTCCAGGACTTGTCTTCAGCGGCGGAAGCCTCTTCCATACCTTCGGGAGCCAGGCTGATGCGACGGGCAGCCGTATCCACGGACTGCACGACCAGGGTCACGCTGTCACCCTTGTCCAGCTTGGAGAATTCACCGCTGTTCTTGGCATTTTTGATCACGCCGGCGGGCAGCAGGCCGGTGATGCCGGGGGCCAGGCTCACAAACAGGCCGAACTGGCTGCGGCTTTCCACCGTACCCGTCACCACGGTACCGGCAGCGAAGCGCTGGTCGGCATCCTGCCAGGGGTCGCCTTCGGCGTCACGCAGGCTCAGGGAGATGCGGCGGCTTTCCACGTTGATATCCTTGATCTTGACGGAGATCACGTCGCCCACGCTCACCACGTCCTCGGCCTTGTTCACGCGCTTGGTCCAGGACATTTCGGAAAGGTGCACCAGCCCTTCCACGCCAGGCAGCAGTTCCACGAAAGCACCGAAGGGAGCGATACGCACGACCTTTCCTTCCACCACGCTGCCGGCGGTCAGACGGTCGGCGACCTGAAGCCAGGGATCACCTTCAGCCTTCTTGCGGACAGGGAAATACGGGTATTGCCCTTGTCGTCCTTGCTGACGGACAGAAGCTTGGCGCGCACCACATCGCCCACGGCCACCGCTTCGTCAGCGCTGTTCACGCGGGACCAGGACAGTTCGGAGAGGTGGATCATGCCTTCCACGCCGGGGGCCAGTTCCATGAAGGCACCAAAGGAGGCCAGACGGGTGATGCGGCCTTCCACGGTATCGCCCACATTGAGGGAGGCCAGGACCTTTTCCAGATTTTCCTGACGCTCACGATCCAGCAGGGCACGGCGGGAGACCACGATGTTGCGGCCGCGGTTTTCCACACGGATGATGAGGAACTGCATGGTACGGCCCACCAGGGCTTCGGCGTCGGTCACGCTCACGCTGTCCATCTGGCTGCCGGGACAGAAGGCATTCTTGCCCATCACACTGACAGTGTAGCCGCCCTTGCAGGTACCGGTCACGCGGCCGTCCACGGGCACACCGGCGTCGCGGGCGTCTTCCAGGGCAGCCATGCCTGCGCCACTCATGGAGCGGGACAGACGGATCTCACCAGCGGAGGTACCCACGACATAGACTTCGATGCTGTCACCAGGGGCAACGCTTTCGTTGCCGTCGGCATCGAGGATGTCCTTGCGGTCCATGATGCCATCCAGCTTGATGCCCACATCCACAAAGACAGAGTCGCCGGTGATGGTGATGATGGTGCCCGTCACTTTCTGGCCAGGCTGCAGGCGCACAGTGCCGGCTTCCTGGGCCGCGAACATGGCGGCGAAGTCTTCGCTGCCTTCTTCGAAGGTGGACAGATTCTTTTTTTCGTCAGTCATGGTATATTTGCTCCTTAAACAAATAATTTCCTGTGAAGTCCCCTTGTATAGCGCATTCACCGCCAGAAAACAACAAAGATGCTGGCAGCAATCCCGACGCGGGCCTGACTAATTTTTTTGAACAGGTGGCCAATTTTTTTGGACGCTGATCCCGGAAGGGCAACAGGGGGAGGCTCCTCAAAAAATTAATGTATTACTTTAAAAAATTGCCCTCCAGGAAGGATTTTTTCCGATAGCCGCCGTTTTTCATCTTGCAGGCGCAGATGTCAGCCGTTTTTAGGAATAATGCGTGAAAAAGTATGGCCCATATTTTGATTTTAAGCCCTCAAAAAAAATTTTCCGTCCCAATAATCATAAATTCCCCAGAAAGGCTCAAAATCAATTCTGAGCCTTTCTGGGGAATTTTGCTTTTTTAGTGGTCTAAATAAAAGCAATTATCAATTGTTGTATTCGCTTTTATGGCGGCACCCGGGACCAAGGATGCGGCTCCTGCCGCCACCGATGGGAAGCACCTCTATCTGAGTTGGCACTCGTTCCTTCAAACTCTGTACGTGGGAGATGATACCGATCAGTTTCCCCCGCTGCTGCAGGCTGGCCAAGGTACTCAGCGCTGTGTCCAGCGCATCTTCATCCAGCGTACCGAAACCTTCATCAAGGAAGAGGGAATCGATCCTGGTAGTACGGCTGGCCATCTGGGAGAGCCCCAGGGCCAGGGCCAGGCTGACAAGAAAGCTTTCGCCTCCAGAGAGGTTTTTTGTGCTGCGCAGCTCTCCGGCCTGGTAGTTATCACGGATATTGAGCTCCAACGGCCCGCTGCCCACCTCCAGCATATAGCGGTCAGTCATTTTGACCAGCTGCCCATTGGCATGGGCGACCATCAACTCAAGGTTCATCTGCTGGACGATGTTACGGAATTTTTTCCCGTCAGCGGACCCTATCAGTTCCTGCAACGCGGACCATTGCTCGAACACGCGTTCCTGCTGTTCCATGCGCTCTACCAGTACGCGCTGTTCCTGATGCAAACGCTCATTGTCCGCCAGCCGTTGCAGGCATGCTCCCTGTTCCTGTTGCTGTGCCCTGCTGCTGATCCAGCGCAGCCAGTGCCTGTTCCAGTTCTTCCTGGTTCTTTGTCGTCAGGGCCCTGGCAGTCTCGGTGGCCAGATGCTCCCTGGCCGCTCTGCTCCGCCCCGACAGCTCCATGCGGGCTTCGTGCAGTTCCTGTGAAAGCCGCTCCAGTTCTCCCCTTTCGTCCGCAGGCAGGCAGGCTTGCAAAAAACTCCGTTCGTCGGCAAAGGCTTCCTGCTGCAGGCCTTGCGCGAAGGCCTGCCCGGCGTGCTCTGTCTGGCCGGCGATACCGGCCAGCAAGGCATCTTTTTCTCTGATGGCGGATTCTGTCATGGTGACCACATCCGACATCCTGCCGGCCACGGCTGCGCCTCCAGGTGTGCCTGCTGCGATCTCACTTCCTGATCATGCTGCCCTGCCGCCAGCTCAAAGTTCCTGCCGGGAAGCGGCCAGGTGTGAAAGGGCCGCCGTCTGACGTTCCCATTCCGCACGGCGGGTCTTCAAGGCAGACACTATGGACAAAAGTTCAGCATCGGCGGTGCCGAGATCATAGGCAGCCAGCATCGTGTCGAGGGCCTGTCTCCCCTGCTGTCCTTCCTGTCGCAGTTGCTCCACTTCCTGACGTACCCGCTGCTGCTCGGCAGTGGCCATGTCCAGCTCATGCCTGAGCTGCTCGACGGCCTGATCCAGCATCGCCTTTTGTTCCTGCAGGCGGGGGAGATTGTCATCCAGCACCTGGCAGGTCTTTTCAAGCTTGTCTGCCGTGGATATCCGCTGATAGAGCTCCCGCAGAAGTTCGGCCAACCTTTCCTGCTGTTCCCGCACGAAGTTCGTGGCACTTTCCAGGGATTCCCGCAGCAGGGAAGGCAGCCCGGCCTTCTCTGCCAGTTGTGCCAGATATTCCTGGGATTTCTGCAGCTTGTCTTGGAGCGACCGGGCATTCTCCATGCCGACGAGCAGGCTTTGTTCCAGACCTGTCAATCGCTCCCTCAAGGCGGCACACTGCTGATCCGTCACCGTGAAGCGCTGACGGACATCTTCTATCTGCTGCCAGCTGTCGGAAGTCGGCAGCCCCTGCAGCAGGTAAGGATGCTCCAGTGAGCCGCACAGGGGACAGGCATGTCCTTCCTCGAGCGCAGCCCGATGCTGCTCCAGGCTGGCGATGCGCAGGGCCAGCATGCGTTCCCGCTCCAGACTTGCCAGCGAGACTTCCAGCGCATCCCGCAAAGCCTGCTGCTGTTCCAGAAGTGTTTTGTTTTGCTGATGCTGTTCCTGCCACTGCTGCAACTGCTGCCGCCAGCGCTGTAACTCGGTATGGTAAAGAAAAACATCATTCAGAGATTTTTCAATGGCCTGTAACAGCAGGATCTTTTCTGGATGCCGCTATATTCTCCTGCCACTGGAGCAGGGAACGTCCCTCCAGAAGTTTTTCTTTTTCCGCCAGCAAGTTCCGGCGTCTGCTTTCCAGCTGAGAGAGTTCGGTGGCGGCGACTTCCTGACGCCGGAGACGTTCAGCCAGCCGTGCGTTGTCCTTCTCCAGCTGCTGGCTGGCCTGTCGCAGGGCCATGTCCCGTTGCCGCTGCCTCTGCTCCAGATCGTGCACCCGCTGGATACCGGCCTCGATGCCGCTCAGCTGCTCCATCAGCCCGGCGTCTGCCGCATGGCTGTCCAGCCAGCTTTTCACGGCGGCCTGCTGCCGGAGGATATCATCGAGCGCCTGCCGCCGACTGTCGCGGCGGGCCTGTAACGAGGCAAGGGCCTGTTCCTGCTGGCGAACATCCAGCAGGACACGACGCACCTCCTTTTCCGAGCTTTCCAGCTGGATGTCGAGGGCCCGTACCTGATGCAGCAACGGCGTCTGGCGTGCCTGCTCCGCTTTGGCCTCTTCGAGCTGACGGGCACACGCTTCCTGTTTATGCCGGGCTTCCTGCAATTTCTCCTGCAAGCGGGGCAGCTCCGTGGCATGGTTCTGCCGCTGTTCCGTCAGCAGGCTTTGCTGATGACGCAATTGCAGCAAAGCAGCATAACTGCCTTCCAGGCGGGCAGCCCGCTGTGCCTGTTCCAGCCGCAGAGCCTGCGGGCGGAACGCCTGCTCCCTGAGGGAAAGTTTTTCCTCCTCCGCTTCTATCGGGCCAGCTGGCTCCGGGCCGTATCAAGCCCCCGCAGCCACTGCACGGCCTGCTGCATCTGCTGCGCCTGTGTCTTGAGCAGCCGGCCCTGCTCTTCCAGCCGGGACAGCTGCTGCCGCAAGGCCTGCTCCTCGTCCGCGGCCAGCAGGGGCTTGCCGGCCAGCTCCTTGCGCATGTCCTCCAGCAGGAGTTTTTCCTGCCGGTGCCGTTCATGTACCAGCATGGAGATGCGGCTGTACTTCTCCGTGCCGGTGATGCTCTCAAGTATGGGGGCCCGGCTGTCGGCCGAAGCATCCAGAAAGGCCGAGAAACCTCCCTGGGCCAGCATCATGGAGCGGGTGAAGCGGTCAAAATCCAGCCCGGTTATCTCGGTGACCACCCTGGCCATATCCCTTTTCTGGGCACAGATGATCTGGCCGCTGTCCGCGTCCGCTATCTCGTGCCGGGCCGCCTGGATCCTGCCTTCCGGGGATTTCCGGGCCCGGCGCTGGCTCCAGTGGCAGCGGTAACGGCGCCCGGAGGCGATCTGGAAGACCACCTCCGCCATACACTCGCCGGTCTGACGGGACATGATCTCGTTCTCGCTGTCGCTCAGGGTCTTGAGCCGCGGCGTCCGGCCGTACAGGGCCAGGCAGATGGCGTCCAGGATGGTCGTCTTGCCGGCCCCCGTGGGGCCTGTGATGGCAAAAGATCCCGGCGGAGACGAAGTCTGGCCTGGTCAGGTCGATCTCCCAGATGCCGGTCAGGGAATTGAGATTCTGGAAACGTATGTTCTGGATGCGCATGGCGGCCCCTATTCGGCATTGCTGTCTGTTTCGTGCATGGCGGTGAGGATCTCTCCGTACAGGCGCATGAGCAGGTCGGCCTGGGCCCCTTCGATCTTCCGGGCTGCAAGGCAGCGCGAAAAACTTCTGTCTCGCCCAGCTCTTCAAGGTTCCTGCCCGTATCGTCCAGACTCGGCTGGCTGTCCGGCAGGCGCGCATTACGGATCTTCAGGACGCGCAGCCCGCTCCCGGCCACAGCCGTCTCCACCTGCCGGCGCAGGCTGCCCTCAAAGGTCATCACCGGTATAGACCACTTCCAGCCAGGCGGAACTGTCGCTGTCCCGGAGCGCTGCCAGACGGCTGAGTATCTCACTCATGGAACCGCTCACCCGCTCCAGCTTCTGGAATTCCGGCACAGGCAGCAGTTCCACACGGGCCGAGCGCCCGCTGAAATCGACCAGGCAGACGCTTTTGTGCTGCGAGGCTTCGCCAAAGCCCATAGGCAGAGGCGAGCCGCTGTAGCGCATATGCTCCATGCCTCCCACCCGCTGGGGCACATGCAGGTGCCCCAGGGCCAGATAATCGATGCACGGCGGGAAGATGGACGCCGGGACATGCGCCAGCGAGCCCACATAAAGATCACGCACGCCATCGCCGTCAACGGTCTGCCCGCCGGCAGTGAACAGATGCCCCATACAAAGCAGGGGGACATCAGGCGCCAGACGGTCCCGCAGCGCCGCCGCCTCTTCCAGGACCTGCGCGTAATGCCGGCGGATGGCTTCCTGCATCTTGCTTTCCTTGTCGCCGCTGCTCTCCCCTTCCTCCACCAGGCGCATGTCGGCATCCCGCAGGAAGGGAACGGCACAGACGATGAGCGCGACCTTGCCCTGGGCATCCCGCAGGACCTTGACCTCATCCGCGGGATCTTCGGGCAGGTTGCCCACCACATGGATATCCAGGACCTGCAATATCTCGCGTGAAGCCCCCAGCATGGACGGCGAATCGTGATTGCCGGCAGTGATGACCACATGACGGCAGGGTGAGAGATAGACCTGCCGCAAAAAGTCATAGTACAGGCGCTGGGCCCTGTTGCTGGGCGTGTCGCTATCGAAGATATCCCCCGGGACGACCAGGACATCCACCTCTTTTTCCTGCAATGTGCGGGCAAGCCAGTCCAGGAAAGCCGAAAATTCCTCGTAGCGTTTCTGGCCGAAAAGCGGGCGGCCCAGATGCCAGTCCGATGTATGAAGTACGCGCATAATAAAAGGCCGGTTTGATGCCGGGTACGGCAGTGCAGAAAAGAATGGCCGCCATGTGCGGCCTGACTTTCCCAGTTATAAGACCGAAAAAAAGGCCTGTGAAGGCCGGAAAGTGCAGAAAAAACATGCAGAAACGCCCTGCTTGCGCAGGGCGTCCTTCTTTAATAGGCGTTGATGTATTCATCCAGACTGCCGGCAGAGCAGTTCCGGCTCACCCAGAAAGCCGATGCCCAGACCATCAGGGCCGTTGCCTGGGTATCGTCCAGACTTTTGAGCTTGCTTTCCAGGCTGGAGCGGCTGGCGCCATGCCGGGCATGCAGATTGTTGAGCTCGCACGCATCGTCTGACCCGCAGCAGAAGGTAGGACAGGCGCGTGTGGTCAGGCAGCAGGCGCGTATCCTTGTGCGCTTCCACGATGGTCTTCAGCTCGGCAGCGGTGAACATCTGTTTGATGTTGGCCATGGCACGGAAAAAGGTATCCACAGCCCAGGGCAGGATGAATTCCGCGCCAGCGCTCTTGGTGCGAAAATAATCCTTGAGCCAGCGTTCCTGTTCGTCATTGATGCGTGCTGCTACCTGTGGCATGGGGCCCCCGTAAGCGTCTGCGACGCCCTGTTCCTGCGAGATTTTTCAGAAGCCTACCGCAGGGCCCGTCAAAATTCAAGATATTTTCTAGAAAATGTCTTGCATTCCGTACAGGCGTCCCGGCTGCTGCCCGCACAGCCAGGCAGCGGCCCGCAGGGCCCCCTGGGCAAAGGTCTCGCGCGAGTGGGCCTGATGGATCACTTCGATGCGCTCGCCGGGGCCCATGAAATAGATCGTGTGCACACCGACCACATCTCCGCCGCGAATGGCCTGGATGCCGATCTGTGCCTTGGGACGCTCGCCGATGATGCCGTCTCGGGCGGAACAGCGGACGTCGTCCAGATCCCAGCCGCGGGCTTCGGCCAGGCATTCGCCCAGGCGCAGGGCAGTCCCACTGGGGGAGTCCTTTTTGCGGTTATGGTGCAGCTCAACCATCTCGATATCGTACTTGTCGCCAAGGGCTCGGGTCAGTTCGGGCAGGACCTTGAGCAGCACGTTGACGCCGATGCTCATATTGGGCGCCCAGAACATGCGGCAGCTTTCGGCCAGCCTGGCCAGCTCCTGCTTTTGCTCATTGGTGAAGCCGGTGGTGCCGATCACATGGGCCGCACCGAACCTGGCCACACTGCGGGCCGTGGCCAGGCTGACCTCGGGAGCGGTGAAATCCACGACGACAGCTTTGCCGTCCAGGCCTTGCAGCAGTTCTTCCACATTCTGGCTCACCGGGCACGGCAGCGCGTCCAGACCGGCGGCGAACTCGCTGCGTTCCACCACGCCCGCAAGCGTGAAGGCGGGGTCTTCCTGCACCAGCGTGCAGATGGTCCGGCCCATGCGGCCATTGGCACCCATGACGATGATCGGCGTGCTCATTGCTTCTCCATCCTGTTCTGTTGAAAGTTATGCGTCCGTCCTGTCAGCGAGCAGGCCCAGAAAGGCCGCTTCGTCCAGGACGGCATCCCCTGGCTTTGGGCTTTTTCCAGTTTGCTGCCCGGATCTTCGCCCACCACAAGGATATCCAGTTTTTTGCTCACGCTGCCCAGCACCACGGCACCGGCCGCTTCGGCCAGCTGTTTGGCCTTGCCCCGGGGCATGGAAAGCGTACCGGTGAAGAGGATTTTCTTCCCCTGCAGGGGGCCCTCCCCACCGGCCGTGGCAGGTTCTGGCGCAGCCACGGGCCACAGGCCTGCCTCGCGTAATCCGGCCAGCATATGCTGGTTGGCCGGGCTTTCAAAAAAGCTGCGGATGGAGCTGGCCACTTCGGGCCCCACATCCGGCAGCTCCAGCAGGCGCTGGGTATCGGCGGCCGCCAGGGCATCCATGTCGTGAAAATGCGCCGCCAGCATGCGGGCGGTCTGCTCGCCCACATGACGGATGCCCAGGGCGCTGATGAGCCGGGCCAGCGTGGCGTTATGGCGGGCGTCATCGAAAGCGTCCACTATCTTTTGGGCCAGCACGTCCCCCATGCGGTCAAAGGGCAGCAGATCCTGCACTGTGAGCCGGAACAGCTGTTCCGGGCTGGTGACATGGCCGCTGCTGACCAGCTGCTCCATCCATTTCTGTCCCACGCCCTGCACGTCCAGGCCGGCCTTGGACACGAAATGGCAGATGGAGCGCAAGCGTACCGCCGGGCAGGAGATATTGCCGCAGCGCCAGGCCGCTTCACCGGGCTCACGGTGGGCGGGTTCGCCGCAGACAGGGCAGATATGCGGGAATTCGAACGGCCTTGCACCCGAGGGACGTTCCTCCAGCACCGGGCCCACTACTTCGGGGATGACATCGCCTGCCCGCTGCACGATGACCGTATCCCCTACCCGCACGTCCTTGGCCAGGATCTCGTCTTCATTATGCAGGGTGGCGCGGGTGACCATGACCCCCCCCACGGCAACCGGCTCCAGCTGGGCCACGGGAGTCAGGACACCGGTGCGCCCCACCTGGATCTCGATACCGGTCAGACGGGTATGCACCTGCATGGCCGGGAACTTGAAGGCGATAGCGAAGCGCGGCGCGCGGGCCGTGAAGCCCAGGGCCTCCTGCGCTTCCAGGTCATCCTGCTTGGCCACGGCGCCATCGATCTCCATGGGGAAATCCGCCCGTCCCTGGCGCACGCTTTCCACATAGGCTTCCACAGCTGCCGGATCGGCGCAGAGCCTGCCGTCGGGCGGCGTCAAAAAACCGTAGTCGCGCAGACGGGTCGCCAGCTCATGCTGGAAATGGCAGGGGAGCGCCCGCCCCCAGCGGGCCTCGCCCAGGCTGTAGGCCAAAAAACGCAGGGGCATCTGCTGGGTATTGGCAACATCCAGCTGGCGCAGGGCCCCGGCAGCGGCATTGCGCGGATTGGCCAGCAGCTTCTGGCCCAGGGATTCCCGATGCTCGTTGATGGCGGCAAAATCCTTTTTGTAGATGACCACCTCGCCACGCACTTCCAGCCGTTCCGGGAAGGGACCGGCCCCGCGCAGGCGCAGGGGGACCGTACGGATGGTGCGCACGGCTTCGGTGACCACTTCGCCCTCCTCCCCGTCCCCGCGGGTCAGCGCCTGTTGCAGGATGCCGTTTTCATAGATGATCTCCAGGGCAAGGCCATCCAGCTTGGGGTCACACCAAAAGGCCAGCGGCACCTCAGGCAGGGCGCGCTGCATTCGGGCCACGAATTCCTGCCATTCCTCGGCGGAAAAAACATTGTCCAGACCGTACATGCGCTGGCGGTGGCGCTGCTTGGGCAGCCCGCCCAGCAGTCCGCCCCCTACGCGCAGCGTGGGCGAATGGGGGCTGCGCCATTGCGGATGCTCTTCCTCCAGGGCCTTCAACTCCCGGAACAGGGCATCGTACTGATCGTCGCTGATGATCGGCTTGTCCAGCGTGTGATACAGATAGTTATGGTGCTCCAGGATGGTCACAAGCCATGCCATCCGCTCCCGGGGCATATCCCTGGACGGTTCGGGCAGGCTCAGGGGATCCACAGGCGCCGCGGATGCGGCGGGCGGCACAGGGGCCTGCCCTGTTGCCTTGCTCCCGGCCCGGTCTTTGGCGGCAGGTGCACCGAAAAGGGAAAGCTGTTCTGGACTCATGATCACTCCGGCAGGGCAATAAGGCGTTCACGCAGGGCCCGGATACGGTCCCGCAGGGCGGCGGCACGTTCGAACTCCAGTTCACGGGCCGCCTCGCGCATCTTTTTCCAGACGCTGGACCAGCGCCGCGGTATCTTCGGCAGTCAGGGGCACGGCATCGTCCTGTCGGGACGCGTCCCCTGCCCTTGCCCCCGCGATGAAGGACCGGTATCCACATACAGGGCATCCAGCGGAGATTCAAGGCTTTTCCGGGTGCTCCGCGGCGTGATGCCGTGCTCCGTGTTATAGGCGGTCTGCTTGGCCCGGCGCCGTTCGGTCTCGTCCATGGCCGCGCGCATGGAGGCCGTGACCGTATCGGCATACAGGATGACGTGTCCGTGGACATTGCGCGCCGCACGGCCAAAGGTCTGGATGAGCGAGCCCGTGGAGCGCAGGAAACCTTCCTTGTCGGTATCAAGGATGCAGACCAGCGAGACCTCGGGGATGTCCAGGCCTTCGCGCAACAGGTTGATGCCCACCAGCACGTCGAACTCCCCTTGCCGCAGGGCCCTGATGATCTGCAAACGCTCCAGGGTGTCGATATCCGAATGCAGGTAGCGGGCATTGATGCCCATAGTGCAGCAATACTCGGTCAGGTCTTCGGCCATGCGCTTGGTAAGGGTGGTCACCAGCACCCGTTCCCCGCGCCGGATGCGCTCCCGGCATTCGCCCAGCAGGTCTTCCATCTGTCCCTTGGTGGGACGCACCTCCACTTCCGGGTCCACCAGGCCCGTAGGCCGGATGATCTGCTCGGAAATGATGCCTTGGGACTGATCCATCTCGTATTTGCCCGGTGTGGCCGAAACGTAGACCACCTGATGCAGCAGGGAACGGAACTCGTCGAACTGCAGGGGCCGGTTGTCCAGGGCCGAGGGCAGGCGGAAGCCGTAGTCCACAAGGGTCTGCTTGCGCGAGCGGTCGCCCTTGAACATGCCGCCCACCTGCGGCACGGTGATGTGGGACTCGTCCACGAACAGGATGAAGTCCTCGGGGAAATAGTTGAGCAGGCAGGAAGGCGGCTCCCCGGCCTTGCGGCCGTCCAGATGACGGGAATAGTTCTCGATGCCGTTGCAGTAGCCCAGCTCCTCGATCATCTCCAGATCCAGCTGGGTCCGCTGCTCCAGACGCTGCGCCTCCACCAGGCGCCCGCTCGCCTTGAAGGCCGTCAGGCGTTCCAGCAATTCCTGCCGGATGTCGGCCGTGGTCCGCTTGAGGTTGTCCTGGGCGGAGACGAAGTGGCTGGCCGGATAGATGACGGTCTTGCCCACTTCCGCCAGTACGTCCCCGGTCAGCGGATCCACCTCGCGCATGGAGTCGATGTCATCACCGAAAAACTCGATACGCAGGGCCCGCTCGTGATGGTAGGCGGGGATGATCTCCAGCACGTCCCCGCGCACACGAAACGTGCCGCGATGGAAGTCATAGTCGTTGCGTTCGTACTGGACTTCCACCAGACGGGTGATGAGGGCATCCATGGACATATGCTGCCCCACTTCCACCGGGATGATCATGCGGGCATAGAATTCGGGCGAGCCCAGGCCGTAGATGCAGGAGACCGAAGCCACGATGATCACATCGCGCCGGGTGAGCAGGGCATGGGTCGCGGCATGGCGCAATTTGTCGATATTGTCGTTGATGGACGAATCTTTCTCGATGTAGGTGTCCGAGGCGGGCACATAGGCTTCCGGCTGGTAGTAGTCGTAATAACTGACGAAATACTCCACAGCGTTCTGCGGGAAAAATTCGCGGAACTCGTTGTAGAGCTGGGCGGCCAGCGTCTTGTTGGGGGCCAGCACCAGCGCCGGACGGCCGCAACGGGCAATGACATTGGCCATGGTGAAGGTCTTGCCGGAGCCGGTCACGCCCAGCAGTATCTGTTCCGGCACACCGGCTTCCAGATTGGCCACCAGGGAATCGATGGCCTCCGGCTGGTCACCTGTGGGGACATAGGCGCTATGGAGCTTGAAAGGGGACTGGTTCATCATCGTTCATCGGGAATCCAGCCAAGGGCAGCATCATAGCGGAAAGACATCCGCCACGGCAGCCACGGCAGCTGGGAGACAGGTTCAGGATCAGGGACAGGCACCGCCTGCCGCAGGAGCGCCAGGAATTCCCTGCGGGGATGTCCCGCGCGCCCATGGTGGTTGCCAGCATGTGGGGCGTGGCCTGCTGGCAGTCCAGCAGGAGGAAATCCCGCCCGCGCAGGAAGGCCACCAGGCCCGCAAGGGCCGCCCGCGAGGCCTCGGGACAGCGATGGAACATGGATTCCCCGAAAAGGCCCGCCCCAAAGGCCACACCGTACAGGCCGCCCAGCAGCTCTCCATCCCGCCAGGCCTCCACGGAATGGGCATAGCCCAGGGCATGCAGGCGCTCATAGGCCGCTATCATCTCGGGCAGTATCCATGTCCCCTCACTGTCGCGACGGGGCGCCGCGCAGGCCCGGATGACGCGGGAAAAGGCCGTATCCATCCGCAGTTCGAACGGGCGATTGCGCAAGGCCCGGGCACTGCGGCGCGGAAGATGAAAGTCCTCCAGCGGCAGCACGCAGCGGGGATCGGGGCACCACCACAGCAGGGGCGTATCCTCACCGTACCAGGGAAAGATGCCCCGGCTGTAGGCCGCCAGCAGACGTGCCGGCAGCAGGTCGCCACCGGCACACAATATCCCTTCTGCGGTGCAGCATCCCGGCGTGGGAAACTGCGCCGCATACAGAGCTATCTGCTTACGCATCGTTGCGGCCGTCATCTCCCTCCTTCGCTTCCGCGCCCTGGGCAGGGGCCGCGGAGCACGAGTTCATTGTCCTTGACACCTAGGCGGACGAGACCGCCGTGGCGCAGCCGGCCAAAAAGCAGCTCGCCGGCCAGGACGTCCTCCACCCGGCTGCGCAGCAGACGCCGCAGCGGACGCGCGCCCATGGCGGGATCATAGCCCTTTTCCGCCAGCCAGGCACGGGCACGGGGCGTGGAGGCCAGCGTGACCTGCTGCTCCGCGAGGCTGTTCCCGATCTCGCGCAGGAACTTGTCCACGATGCGCTG
>VOFC01003343.1_pt1 | contig 14514 bp, 24 predicted proteins | sample 5384161 | NCBI WGS metagenome assembly VOFC01 (sample SAMN12384722, study PRJNA508395) | human gut metagenome | isolation source: healthy gut B | host: Homo sapiens | reverse complement strand
CACCGCTGCAGCCCTGACCGCAGGGGGCTGGGGGGATTTTTGTTCCGTATGGGTCACCGCCGCATTGCGTGCAGCAGGATCCCCGCCGCCGGGCGTAGTCTTCCAGCCCGATGATCTCCACGCCGTCCACCCACTGCCAGGCTGGGGGCGGACCACCATCCACCGGATGGCCGCTGTAGACGGCCGTCGGCCCCGCCTGCCGCATCCGAAAGCTGTCGGTGCCAGGCACGTCTGGGGTAAAATCATGCCCGTCGTGCTTGATGACGGCCAGAGGCAGAGCAGGACATGCCCGTCTTTCCCCGCCGCAAGCGCCGGGGTGCCGGGCTTTGCGTCGATGCCGTAAAACAGCAGCTTTGCACCGGCCTCTTCGGCGGCCTGGGGCAGATAGTCCCGGTCGCCGACGGACACGCCGCCCGTGGTGATGACCAGCGGGTACTCCGCCAGCAGCCGGGCCAGCTTTCCGGCCAGCGCGGCGAGGTCATCCAGGCCTGCCGCCAGCAGGGTGGGCTCGGCACCGAGGCGGAGCATCCGGGCCGCCAGCATGGGGCCGTTGGAATCGTAGATCTTGCCGGGGCGGAGCGGGGTTTCCGGGCTGCAGAGCTCGTCTCCCGTGGGCATGAGGGCCGCGCGGGGCTTGGCGTAAACGGTCACTGTCTGCACGCCCTGCCCGGCCAGCAGACCGAGGGAGACTTCGTCCAGCCGGGTGCCCGCCGGGACCAGGCATTTCCCCGGGGTGATGTCCTCACCCGCAAAGCAGATGTTGGCCCGGGCTTCCACAGGAGCATGGAACGTCACGGTCTGGCCATTGCTCTCGGTATCCTCCTGCCGCAGCACGCAGTCCGCTCCGGCGGGGACCGGGGCCCCGTCATGATGCGGGCAGCCGTGCCCGGGGCCAGCGGCCCGCCGGGATCGCTGCCGGCACAGAGATACCGGCTGACGGGCAGGGTAACGGGCGTTTCCGGGCCTGCGGCGGCAATGTCCGCCGCCCGCAGGGCATAGCCGTCCAGCGCCGAGCGGTCAAAAGGGGGCTGTGCCACCCGGGCACAGACATCCCCCGCCGCCACCCGGCCCAACGCCTGCAGCAGCGGGATCTCCTCGGTTTTCTCTGGCACATCCAGCGCGTTCAAAATCCGCGCCACGGCCTCTTCCACCGGGGTCTGGCCCCCCCGCTTTTTCTGCGGCATGTTGACGGCTCCTCTCACAACAAATTGGAATCCTGTTGAAATTAAGTCTTATTCGTAGAACAAAAGCACCTGTTCCGGGGCCACGCCCAGCCGGGTGGGCATGGTTTCGGGGACGATCTCTTTCGAGACACGCCACCAGAGATCCGGGCTTCCGGCGGTCTGACCCTCGGCGCGCATCCGGATGATCCACTCAAAGGGGCTCTTCCATCTTGCCCACGCAGTGGACGGCAAGCGGGTTCCGCTCCTCTTCCGGGCGGGAAGGAATGGGCGCGGACGCCCATGGCCACCAGTCCGTCCTCGACCATCCGGGCCGGGTGGAGATTGACGCCCCAGTCCGGCACAAAGATGGTGTGGTCATCCACCTTGCGGGCCGGGAAGATGTTCTTACAGCCCGTCAGGCGGCCGCCCTGCACGGTGCGGGGGGTCGGCAAACACCTGCTTGGTGGGGCCGTGGGCCAGCACCCGCCCGGCGTCCATCACGGCGATCTGCCCGCACATGTGATAGGCTTCGTCCCGGCTGTGCGTCACGATGACCATATCGCCGGGGAAATCCGCCAGCAGGGCCAGCAGGTCCACCTGCAGCTGATCCCGCAGGTGGCTGTCGATGGCCGAGAACGGCTCGTCCAGCAGCAGGGCCTTGGGCCGGGAGACCAGCATCCGGGCCAGCGCCACGCGCTGGGCCTGCCCGCCCGAAAGCTGGGCCGGGCGGCGGTCTTCCAGCCCCTCCAGCTTGAGCAGATGGATGGCGTGCTCAAAGGCGGCCTGCTTTTTGGGCGGCGTCTTTCTCCCGGCGCAGGCCCGTTAAAATGTTGGCCCGCACCGTCATGTTCGGGAAGAGCGCGTAGCTCTGGAACAGATACCCCCACGCCCCGCTGCTGCGGGGTGAGGTTGATGTGCTGCTCGCTGTCGTAGAGGGTCACGCCGTCCAGCACGATGCGGCCTTGATCCGGTGTCTGGATGCCCGCAATGCAGCGCAGCGTCTGGCTTTTGCCGCAGCCGGAAGCGCCCAGCAGGCCGGTAATGCCGCCATTGGTCTCAAACCGGGAGCAGAGATGGAACCCGCCATAGTCCTTTTCAATATCCACCAAAAGACTCATCGCGTTTTCCCTTTCTGCTTCTGTTCCAGCATGTTCACGGCCAGCAGCACCACCGCCGAGATGGCCAGGTTGACCAGCACCCAGCGGCACGCCAGCGCCTCGTTGTCTGTCCGCCAGAGCTGATAGACGGTGGTGGAAATGGTGGCCGTCCTGCCCGGGGTGTAACCGGCGATCATGCTGGTGGCCCCGTACTCGCCCAGCGCGCGGGCAAAGGTGAGCACCGTACCGGCCAGAATGCCCTGGCGGCAGACGGGCATCCGCACCCGCCAGAAAATGTAGAGATTGGAGAGGCCCAGCGTCCGGCCAGCGTCGGCCAGGTCCTCGTCAAAGGCTTCAAACGCGCCGCGGGCCGTGCGGTACATCAGCGGGAACGACACCACCGCCGCTGCAAACACCGCCGACCACCAGGTCATGGGCACCTTGATGCCAAACCGGGCAAGGAAAATGCCAAATGGCCGTTTGACACCGAAAAGCAGCAGCAGGAAGTACCCCACGACCGTGGGCGGCAGCACCATGGGCAGGGTGAGCACCACGTCCAGCAGGCCCTTGACCAGCCGGGGCAGTTTGGCTACATAGTACGCGGCAAAAATGCCCGTAAAGAACACTGCCACGCAGGCAATGGCCGCAATGCGCAGCGAGTTATAAAGCGGATACCAGTCCATTATTTCACCATGGCAAAGCCAACACTCGTAAAGATGGCCGCGGCATCGTCGGTGGTGAGGTAGTCCAGGAAAGCCTGTGCCTCATCGGCGTGCTCGGTGGAAGCGGTCAGCGCAGCGGGGTAGATGACCGGACTGCACTCCTCAGCGGTAGCCTGGTCCACCGTTTCCAGACCGGCAGAGAACGCGTCGGTCGCGTAGACGATGCCGCAGTCGGCAGCAGCTTCCTTTGACCTGGGTGGTGACTTCCTTGACGTTGGAGCCATAGGTGATCTTGTTGCTGCTCTCCAGCTCGTCCAGGATGCCCAGGTTGGTCAGGATCTCAACAGAGTAGCTGCCCACGGGCACATCCTCGTTGCCCAGAGCGATCCGCTTGCACGGATCGGTGCCGATGTCCTCAAAGCTCTGGATGTCGGCGGGGTTTCCCTCGGGAACCGCCAGAACGACCTTGTTCTCCAGCAGATCAACGCGGGTGCCGGTGTTGATGAGATCCTCATCCTGCAGGGCGTTCATCTGCTTCTGAGCGGCAGAGAGGAACAGATCGCAGTCCGCGCCCTCCTCGATCTGGGTCTTCAGGGTGCCGGAGGAATCAAAGTTGAAGACCAGCTCCACATTGGGGGCCACGGTCTTATACTGCTCGGCGATCTCGTTCAGGGTCTCCGTCAGGGAAGCAGCGGCAAAGACGGTCAGCTGGACGCTCTCGCCGGAAGCCTCGGAAGAAGCAGCGGCAGAGGAAGCCACGGCCTCGGAAGAGGCGGAAGCGGCCTGAGAGGAGGAAGCAGCGGAGCCGCCGCAGGCACTCAGCAGCAGGGAAGCGGACAGGGCCAGAGAGCCCAGGATCAGGGCACGACGTTTCATGTTGTTCCAAACCTCCAGAAAATGTAAAGGCATCGATCAGCGCGCGCAGTCGCGCACTTCTCCGCGCAGGAGCCCCAGCGCGTGGGGCATCTGCGGCAGAAACACATCCATGCTTTCGCATACTGCTTTCGGGCTGCCGGGCAGGTTGACGATCAGCGTCTTCCCCGGATGACCGACACCGCGCGGGAGAGCATCGCGCGGGGGGTGATGGCCAGCGAAGCAGCCCGGATGGCCTCGGCAATGCCGGGGGCCAGGCGGGTGGCCACGGCCATGGTGGCCTCGGGGGTCACATCCCGGGGGCCAAAGCCGGTGCCGCCGGTGGTCAGGATCAAATCGAGCTGACGCTGGTCGGCCAGACGCGTCAGGGTGGTCTTCAGGGCTGCGGCGTCGTCCGCCAGCAGGATCTGCTCCACCACCTCATAGCCCTCGGCTTCCAGCCGCTGGACGATGGCGGGGCCGCTCTTGTCCTCCCGCTCGCCCCGGGCGCCCTTATCGCTCAGGGTGATGACCGCCGCCTGCCAGGGCAGGGGCTCGGTGCGGGGATGAGCTTCATCTCGTCGCCCACCTTAATGTGGCCGCCGTGGAGCACCTTGGCAAACACGCCCTCCCGGGGCATGATGCAGTCGCCCACGGCCTTGTAGATGGCACAGTGGTTGTGGCACTCCTTGCCGATCTGGGTCATCTGGAGCAGGACATCGCCCACCGCCAGCAGAGTGCCCACGGGCAGGGTGCGGAAATCGAACCCGTCCACCACCAGATTTTCACCAAACGCGCCATAAGACACATCGGCCCCCTTGGCGCGGAACGCTTCTATTTTTTCCAGCCCCAGCAGGCTGACCTGCCGGTGCCAGTTGCCGCCGTGGGCGTCGCCCACAATGCCCCACTCCGGGGTCAGGTCGGCTTCCGGGATGGCGTGCTTCTGCACGCCCCGGACTTCGGAAATGCAAATTGCTTGGATGATTCCCATAAGTATAAAATCCTCGATGTTTTCCTATTTTCAGCCGCCAATGGCCGCCATGACGTGCTGCTCCGTGATCGGACCCGTGCCAAAGCAGTGGGACCGGGGCTTTTCGTAGATGGTGGCCGCCATGGCCTGTTCCAGCGCCGCGTCACCGGCCCCGCCGCGGAGCAGGGCCCGCAGATCGGTGCCCTCGCCGTAGCACAGGCAGGGCTTGAGCAGGCCGGTGCTGGTCACCCGCGCCCGGTTGCAGCTGGCGCAAAACGCGTGGCTCACGGCCTCGATCCAGCCGATGCGGCCCAGCAGCTGGGCGCTGGCGTCGTAGTGGGCCGGGCCGTTGCCCCGGTGCTCGTCCACCGGGTGCAGGTCGGGCCACTGGGCCAGCAGCAGTTTGCGGGCCTCCGCCGGGGCAAGACCGCGGCTCTCCGCCCCCGCGCCGATGGGCATGACCTCGATCAGCCGCACATCCACCGGGCGGCTCTGGGCCAGCTTTGCCACCGGGAGCACCCGCCCCTCGCAGCCCGCCAGCAGCACAAAGTTGATTTTGGTGTGGAGCCCCGCCGCCAGGCTGGCGTCCAGCCCGGCCAGCACGTTCCCGAGCTGGTCAAAGCCCGTGATGGCTTGGAACGTTTCCGGGTCGGCGGCGTCCAGGCTGATGTTCACGCCGTCCACGCCCGCGGCTTTCAGCGCCGGGACCAGCTCCGCCAGCCGGACACCGTTGGTGGTCAGGGTCACTTCCTCCACGCCGGGCAGCCGCTTGAGGGCCGCGATAAAGTCTGTGACCCCCTTGCGCACCAGCGGCTCCCCGCCCGTGATCTTGAAGCGGGGAATGCCCAGATGCACCGCCGCCCGCGCAACGCGCAGGAATTCTTCGTAGGTCAAGATCTGCTCGTGGGGCGTGAACTCCACCCCGTGGGGCATACAGTATTTGCAGCGCAGGTTACAGCGGTCGGTGATGGACAGGCGCAGGTAATTGATGTTCCGCCCGAAATGATCTTTCAACGCTCTTGCTCCTCAAAATAAAAATCGCCGCTCTTGCCGCCGTGCTTTTCCACCAGATGGATCTCGCCCAGCGTCATCCGCTTGTCAATGGCCTTGCACATATCGTAGACCGTCAGCAGGGCCACCGAAACGCCCATCTCCACGCCGGTCTGGCCCTCGCACCGGACGGTGCACTCCGCCTCGATGCTGTGCTCCTCCGGGTGGAGGGTGAATTCCACGGCGCTCTTGGTCAGCAGCAGGGTGTGGCAGAGGGGGATCAGGTCGCTGGTGCGCTTGGTGGCCATGATGCCAGCCACCTGCGCCACGCCCAGCACATCGCCCTTTTGGCGCGGCCCTCGGCCACGGCCGCAAAGCACTCCGGGCTCATGGTGACGCGGCCCACGGCCACCGCCGTGCGGTGGGTGACGGCTTTTTCGCCCACATCCACCATCCGGGCATTGCCCGCAGCGTCCACATGGGTAAAATGATTGTCCATTCCGTTTAAACTCCTTTTCCGAAACCGCAGTTGGGCCAGGTGCAGACCTTGCAGTTCAGGCAGAGGCCGCCCTCGCCATAAGCGGCGATCTGCTCCCCGGTCACCGGCACGCCGGCTGCCAGGTAGGGCAGCACCAAATCAAAAATCGTCCGCTTGGCGTACATCACACAGCCGGGCAGGCCGCAGACCGGGCGGCCATCGTCCGTATAGCTGAGCAGGAACATGGCACCGGGCAGCACCGGGGCACCATAAGTGACCACGTTCACGCCTGCATTTTTTTGATGGCCAGCGGGGTCTTGTCGTCAGGGTCCACGCTCATGCCGCCGGTGCAGAGCACCATGTCCACGCCGTCGGCCAGAAATTCTTTGATCTTCTCGGTCACAGCCGCGTGATCAGCCGGCAGGAGAACGTGGTGGGTCACTTCGGCCCCATACTCGGCCAGCTTTGCCTTGATGACCGGGGTGAACTGGTCCTGAATGCGGCCATAGTACACCTCACTGCCCGTGGTGACGAGGCCCACTTTCAGGGCGCGGTAGGGGGTCAGGGTAAGCAGCGGGGTATTGCCCGCCGTCTCGCGGGCCTCGGCCATCTTCTCTTTCTCACTGACCAGCGGGATGACCCGCATTCCGGCCAGCTTTTCGCCCTTTTTCACGGGGCCGGCGTGCCGGGTGGCGATCATCATTTCGCCCAGGCTGTTCACGGCGTAGAGCCGCTGGCGGTCCAGCGTGAACAAACCGTCCACCTGTGCCGTCAGCTCAATTTTGCCCTCGCTGGGCTCGCTGGCGTCCATGTAGTCGTTCCGGCTCATCTCGCACAGGATCCGCGCGGCCTCGTTCTCATGGAAGCGGGTGTCATCTTTTTCCCAGATGTAGACATGCTCCTTGCCCACGCTCAGCAGGACAGGCACGTCCTCCGGGGCAATGATATGGCCTTTTGGAAGACCGGGCCTTTCTTGACCCCCGGGATGATCTGGGTGATATCGTGGCAGAGCACCTGCCCAATGGCATCCTCCGTACGCATCAGCTTCATAAAAACACGCTCCCTTTCGCGCGAACCCTCGCTTGTTATATTCTTTATAGAGTATAATGGAAATCCCCGCAAAAAAATCAACCATTGTATCAAAGAAACAACAATGGTATAATATCTTTGTGAAAAGAGATGAAAATACAGGAAAAATCGAAAGGAAGTGTTTCTGTTTTGATGACGCAGGAACGCCCGGGAAGCACGGCCCGGGGCCCGCAACATGTTATGATAAAGCTGCAAATTTATAATACAAGTCCACATTTCGGCAAGGGCATCGTCTCCATTATGATGCTGGTGCGGCAGGGCAGCTCCCTGCGGGCCGCCTGCGCCCAGATGGGGCTCTCCTACTCCAAGGCGTGGCGGCTGCTCAAGAGCGCTGAGGCCGACCTTGGCATCCCCCTGCTGGACACCCAGAAGGGCGGCACCAAACGGGCGGGCAGCACCCTGACCCCTCAGGGCGAAGAGCTGCTGGACCGCTACCTCGCCTTTGAAAAAGAAGCCCGGGAGGCCGTGTTTGCGGCGTTTGAGAAGCATTTCAAGGCCGACGACGCGTTCCAGAAATAAGCACGCAAAAAGGCAGTGCCGGGCGGCACTGCCTTTTTTGATACGCTGCTCAATAAAACATGGCGAAATATTCCTGATAGCTCTCCAACACGAATTCGAGGTGCTCTTTCATGTAGAAATAGGCGTGCTCGCTCTTGTGGTCCCGGATCGCCTCATAAATTTTCTGGTGCTGTGCCTCCAGCTGCGGGGACATGCTCCGCTGCCGGGCCGGCGGGATGAGGGCCGAGAGGGTGGGGTCCGTTTCCAGCCGGTGGCTCTGCTGGATCCAGTCCGTCACCAGCGGGTTATGCACCATTTCCACCAACACATCGTGGAAACGATCCATCGGCAGGGCCGTGTGGACATTCTTGCGCAGCTGTTCCAGTTCCTCCGGGGTGGCGGTCTGGGCGGCCTGCCGGGCAATGGCGGGTTCCAGCAGCAGCCGGGCCCGGGTAGCCTGAACGAACGATTCACAGTACTTTTTCAGGTCCATGCTGGCGGGGGCCAGCTCACTGGCATCCACTGCCACAAAGCTGCCCTTGCCCTTGCGGGTCTCGATGACACCTGCCTCGCTGAGGATCTGCAGGGCCTTGCGCACCGTGATGCGGCTGACCCCCATCATCTCAATGAGCTCTTTCTCGCTGGGGAGCAGGTCCCCTTTTTTGTACACGCCCTGCGCGATCATGCTTTTGACCTGCTCCAGCACCTGCGTATACAGCTTGACGCCGGTTTTGACTCGATATTGATTGGCCATAAAATTTTCTTTTTCCTATTCTAAGCTTTTAAAAAGCTATTTTCCCATTTCCAACGATCGCATTTCCGCACAGGTTCAGTTTAGCACAGAAAAAAGCGCAGTGCAACTTGTTTTGCACCGCGCTTTCAAAAACTGTGATTTTAAACGATGGCGCCCAGCTGCAGTTACTCCGCAGCCACCGAGGGATACAGGAAGTTGAGCATGATGGCCATGCCAACTTCGGTACAGGTAGGCGGTGTTCAGCAGCACCGGTGATTGACCCACCGTTGACCCATCAGCACCGATTGGATAAACTGGATGGGGGGATGGCTGGCGCGCTTTTTCAGCAGAGCCATGCCCAGGCTGACCAGAGAGATGATGCCATTCGTGTAAACCATCAGGCTGTTCAGGGCAGGCCGTCCAGCAGGACCTGTTTTTCTGGAACGTGGGCATGATGCCCATGCAAGTTGCGGCGGCCGCCACGGCGAGGAGTCCAATAATCATTAAAGTTTCCTTTCTGAGTATTTTAACGCGCGAACTGTTTCTTCTCCCGCTGCCTGACGGGCCTTGAACTCGTCTTCGGTCAGCAGCACCAGAGCGCCCGTGGGGCAGACCTTGACGCAGGCAGGCAGCATCCCGGCGCGCTGGCGCTCGATGCAGGCGTCGCACTTGCGCATCTTGCCGTCCGGGCCAAAGCCGGGCACGCCGTAAGGGCAGGCCCTGGCGCAGGCGCGGCAGCCGATGCAGTTGGTGGTATCGTACAGGGTAAAGCCGGTCTCGGCGTCCTTGGTCAGGCAGCCGCAGGGGCAGCCCGTCACGCAGGGCGCGTCGGCGCAGTGCATACAGGACACGGAGTGGAAGCTCAGGTCGCCCTGTTTGTTCTCCAGGGTAAAGGTGTGGCGGAACGGCTGCTGGCCGCTGGCCACATCCACATCGTTCTGGTCGATGCAGGCCAGGGCGCAGGCACCGCAGGCCGAGCACTTGGCCGAATCAAAAAACAGATATTTCTTCATGGGGCTCAGCCCTCCTTTTTTGACCGCGCAGCGGGTAGAGCGGTAAGCCGGGAAGCCCGAGTACGGGTCCAGATGGTTCTCGTCCAGCAGGCTGTTGGCATCCGCCTCAGAGTAACCGTGGTACAGGTTGACCAGGCCCTCGGGCACGGTGTGGGTGGGGTGCACGTTCACCGTGACGCTGCCACGCAGGGTGGAAATGGTGACGCGGTCGCCGTCCTTGACGCCCAGCGCCTCGCAGTCCTCGTTGTTCATATCCGCGGTGGGCACGGGGCGGAGGCTGCGGTTGGCAGGCACGCCGTGCAGGCGGGAGTGGATGGCGTTGGGATGCGGCTGCCGGAGGTGAACATGAACGGATATTTCTCGGGGTCAGCACCGTCCAGCGGGTCCTTATAGGTAGGCAGAGCGTCCAGGCCCCACTCGGGGTGGTTCTCCATGATGGCGCTCTTGAGCTCAAACTTGCCGGTGGGGGTCTTCAAACCCTTGTTCAGCTCCTGATCGTCCACATGGGGCTCGGGTTTACACACCGGGATGGGCAGGTCCACTTTCTTGAGCTGCTCCACGGTAAAGCCCAGGTCATCCAGAATGTACTTCTGGACAAAGGACTCATAGCCCTCTTTCAGCTGCTCATCGGGCAGGTCCATGTAGCGGGCCAGCTCGGTGACGATGTCGGTGTCGCTCTTGGCCTGGCCCAGGGGCTGGATGACCGGGCTGGTGTACCAGGCCGTGCCGCCGGGGTAGGGTTTGAACTCGCCGCGCTCAAAGCTGGAGCAGGCGGGCAGCACGATGTCGGCGTACTTGGCGGCATCGGTCATGAACAGGTCGGTATCCACAAAGAAGTCCAGGCTCTCCAGGGCTTTGAACATCCGGCCGGAGTTGGGGAACATGCGGGCGTTCATGCCCAGCGCAAAGACAGCGCGGAGCGGGTAGGGCGTGCCCTCCAGGATCTGGCGGGGCATGTCCATGGCCTGCATCTCGCCCTCCAAATAGTTCCACAGCGGGAAGCGGGGGGCGCCCACGGGATCCTTGACGTTCTTCGGGCGGGTCTCGTACAGGTACTGGTGCTCATGGGCTTCCCAGCCGCAGCCAACGTGCATATAGCTGTGGGGGCTGAGCAGCTGGCCGCCCTCGCGGTCAAAGTTGCCGGTAATGGCGAGCAGTGCCATGACGGCGCGGTAGTTCTGCAGGCCGTTGCGGTGATGGCACAGGGGGCCGAGGACTCATTGCAGCTGATCCGCTTGTTCTCGTGGATGAGCTTGGCGGCCTCCACCACCTGGCTGTAGGGCACATCGGTCAGCTGCTCAATGTTGCTCTCGTTGAACTGGCTGACATACTCCGCGTACTCGTCGAAGCCGTAGACGTATTTGTCGATGTAGGGCTTGTCGATCCAGCCGTTCTGGATCAGCACGTTGGCAATGGCGTGGGCCAGAGCGCCGTCGGTGCCGGTGCGGGGCTGGAGGAACAGGTCGGCCAGCTTCTCGCTGGCGGGGGTGCGGCGGGTGTCCACGATGAGGAACTTCAGGCCCTTTTTCTTTCAGAGCCATGGCACGGCGGGCCTTCATGTAAGAGGAGTAGAACGGATTGAATGCCCAGCCCAGGAACAGGTCGCTGTTGGCCATATCCGGCTTCCCCTGCTCACCAGCTGCCACTTTCCAGGCCATAAAGGCAGCGGTGTAGCAGGCGCTGGACTCACAGCCGTAGTTGGGGCTGCCGAAAGCGTAGGCCAGGCGGCGGAGCATCTGGCGGTACCACTTGGAGTAGCCGGAGTAGAACGCCACGCTCTCCGCGCCGTACTTTGCCTTGGCGGCATTCAGCCCCTTGGCGATCTCGGCGTAAGCCTCGTCCCAGGTGATGGGTTCAAACTTGCCCTCGCCGCGCTTGCCCACCCGCTTGAGAGGGGTGAGGATGCGATCCTCCCGGTAGATGTACTGGCGGTTGGACAGGCCCTTGGTGCACAGGCGGCCATCGTTGGAGGGGTGGCCGTCGATGCCCTCGATCTTGATAACCTTGCCATCCTTGATGTAGGCATTGATGCCGCAGTGCATCCCGGGAGAGCAGATATCGCATATAGTATGGCGCACCTCGATGCCCGTGTCCGGGCCGGGGATCTTCGCCTTGATCTTGCGTTCCAGTTCCGTCATATTGTTCGGTCTCAATGGCGCTGCCGTCCGGCCAGCCGGACCGTGGTGCCGGTGATGTTGCTGCCCGCGTCGGTGTGCTCCACCGCGCCCGCAATGGCTTTTGCCGAAGACCATATCGATCCCCCATCTTTCCAGCCGGGCCTTCGATCATCTCGGAAACTTCCGGATAGGCGGCCAGGGCAAAAATGTGGGGAGCCATATCGGCCAGGGTGACGTGGCAGCCCCGCTTTGGGAGCAAAGTTCTGCCACCTTGATGCCCCACCATGGAGGCACCCACGATGACAGCGTCCTGTAATCCCGCTGGCATCCGGCTGCGGCGGCGATAATGCGCCTTTCAGGCAAACTGTCCGGGTCGCGCCGTAGCACCAGGTCGTACAAGCGATCTATCGTGCGCGCAGCCGTCCCGAGTGGTGACGGTCTTGGCAGCCGCGTCCACGGAAGCCACCTGCGTAAGTGCGTGATGACATTGGCTTTGCACTGCCGGGCATGTCCAGCGAGCCGTGCGGAACAGCCCTCGTAGGAGAATGCCGCCGTATTTGTGAAAAGCGCTACTTCTGGCGCCGGCAGAAACCGCAGAAAAGAGATGCGCAAAAACGTTCCATGGCATCCCTTTTCCGCGCAAACGCAGGAACGTAGATTACTTGTTGGCTTTCTTGGCCTGAACATGCTTGTTGCGGAACTGCATGTAGACGAACAGCACGCCGATGAAGATCACGCAGGCGATCGCCGCGGGAACGGTCAGGTCAGACAGGTTGACATAGGAGGAGAACAGCATCAGGGCGCCAATAAAGATCAGGATGGTGTGCAGGGTGCTCTTCTTCATGGCGAAAGAGGACTTTTGCGAACTCCTCGGGCAGAACGTCGGGCAGCTTCCAGCAGGCCAGCAGGACCATGAACTCGGACAGCATATCGGTGCCGACGCCCATGTTGGAGATCAGGGTCAGGTCCATGCCGGTCAGGATGGGGATCGCGCCCATGGCGTAGAAGACCATCAGCAGGATGACGGGGGGTGCCGGCCTTGTTCTCCTCAGCCACTTTCTCAGGCAGCCAGCCGTCGCGGGCAGCAGCCTGCAGGCCGCGGGTGACCCAGCTCAGGGTGCCGTTCAGGGTGGTCAGCAGGGCAAACACAGCGCCGCCGAAGACGAAGAAGAGGTACAGCCAGGTGGGGAAGATCTCCTTGGCGACCAGGGTCAGGTTCTCGAATGCAACATCCTCAACGGGCAGCACGCCGGAAGCGACGATGCCAATGAGAAGCATAGAACACGGCAACGATGGAGGTGGACAGGACGATGGCCTTGGGGGATGGTGTGGGCGGGGTTCTCGATGTCGTCGGCGTTCTCACCGATGAACTTCGCACCGCCGCAGGCAAAGCTCAGCAGAGCAACGCCGGTGAAGAAGTTCATGGGGCCGTTGGGCATGGTGTTGGCAGCGCTGATGGCCAGCGTGCTCAATCGACCTTGGGCAGGCCGAAGCCGATGAACAGGAACAGGCTGACGAGCAGGAAAGCGACCATCAGGTTCTGGACGATTGCAGTGGTCTTCAGGCCAACGATGTTGACGATGGTGCAGACGGTCAGAGCCATGTCGTAGATCTGGGGAAACTTGCCCGCGGTGGTGTACTTGGACGGGTCAGGCCAAAATCGCCGTGGATCTCGGTGTAGTAGTTGTCCTTGTGGTCCAGCGGGCAGTCCACCAGAGTGTGGCCGCTGTTCTTGATGGCTGCAAAGAACGGGTCGTACACCGGGGTAAAGGTCAGGACTTTCTCGCCCTTGGGCACCACGGTGTCCAGCGTGAAGTAAATGCCGGTGACCACGCCGTAGCTCAGCAGCATCCAGTCGGTCTCGGGCTTCCAGCCGTGGCGGCGGTCCCACCAGCCCTGGATGGCGGTGTAAACGCCGGGCAGCGGTTTGGAATAGCCGATCACGGGGTGGTCGCAGCGCTTCTGGAGTGCCTGCACCACTTCCGGAGCCGTTGCAAAATCGGTATCCGCGATCCAGTAGGGCAGCAGGCCGCTCTGCTGGCCAAAGCTGTTCTGGAAATTCCACTTAATGCTGCTGGTACCGCGGCGGTCTACCACTTTGTCGAAATCATACATCGTGAACAGATCCTTTCTCTTCTGAAATCCTCCGTTGCAGCGCGGGCAGACAGGGCGCGCTCCACCCTGTCCTGCCTCGCTTTTGCCTTTTCGTTTTCATATCATGTATTATAACAAGTCATCTTTCGAATATCAACATTTCATTCACATTTTTGTGTCAAAACAGCCGGAATCAGAGAGTCGTACAAAGTAAATCCATCCAATTTGTGCATATTTTGTGCATATGGACAATCTTTTGCCCGGGCACATCATAACAGCATGATCAAGAACAAGATATGTTATATCCAGCCGAGGATAATGGAAAATCAAAAAACGGGCAGCGCTTTTGGAAAGTGCTGCCCGTAATCGCAGAGATGTTATAATAAGGTGTTTTCAGATCCCAAAATGAGACAGGATGGTGACGGCAACGGGCGGAATGAGCAGAGCCGGCAGCAGGTTGAGGGTCTTGATCTTCTTGATGCCCAGGATGCCCAGGCCAGAGGCAAAGATCAGCACGCCGCCCACCAGACTGATCTCCGTCATCAGCGTATCGGTGATGAACGGAGCAATAAAACCCGCCAGCAGGTAGATGGCACCCTGCCAGCAGAACAGGATGATGGCCGCCAGCGCAATGCCGATCCCGAATGTGGAAGAGAGCACAATGGACGTGATACCGTCCAGAATCGCATTGGTAAACAGATAGGTGTTATCCCCCTGCAGCGCGCTCTGGATGGGGCCCAGGATGGACAGGGTGCCCG
>VOFC01004405.1_pt1 | contig 14515 bp, 23 predicted proteins | sample 5384161 | NCBI WGS metagenome assembly VOFC01 (sample SAMN12384722, study PRJNA508395) | human gut metagenome | isolation source: healthy gut B | host: Homo sapiens | reverse complement strand
CCAAATGCTTCCGCGGGGCTGTCGTTTTTCGCTTTCCCCTTGGAACGAGGTCGTGTGCCCGCCAACCTAAAAAAACTAAGGAAAGTTTGAACATTTTGTTTTTTCACAAAAAACGCAAAAAGCAGTGCCGCCTGAAATCAGGCGGCACTGTTCCTGATATGATGTTCCCCACCGGCGCGGCGCAAACGGTTGTTCATCTAACTCGCAGTCTTTTGAAAAGCCGCCGCAGGGCAGCTTTCCTCCAATATATCCTGCTTTCCCCGCTTGCCTCGGAAGGTGATCAACCTTGCGTATTGTAGCACAGCGATTTTCGCATTGCAAGAGCGGTTTTCACTTTTGCGATATTTCTCGTGCATTCTTACGCAGCTTTTTTGCCCGCCGCGATAGGCTTTTCTCCTTATTCCGCGCCCCGCGGCACTTCTTGCATCCCGCGGCTTTCGCTGGTATGTATCATGTCCAGAAGTTAGATGTATTTAACAGAATTGATATTTCACACAGAAAGCTTACTGCAACGATATGGAAGCATTTACGGCATTTTGATCCGATTTTCGGCAATGCTCGGCGCGGCGTGCCTCTTTCATTAGAAAGTCGCTCAGCGACGCTGTGCAGCGCTCGCTGACGGCGGTTGCGGGCGTGATGGTCGCGGCCTCGGTCTGAGCTCGCTGATCCCCGCCATCGAGCAAAGTCGTCGGCGATGGGGAAAACTCTCGTTTCTGCCGGCGTTTCTCGGCTTTTTGGTCGGCATTCTCTTTTTTGCTGCTGCCCGACCGTCGTCCCGCACCTGCACGCCAAGAGCGGGCAGGTCGAGAACCGAAACCAACTCCCAGCGCACGATGATGGTGCTGGCCGTCACGCACAACATCCCCCGAGGGCATGGCCGTTGGCGTGGTGTACGGAGGAGCTATCTCTCTGGCAGCGCACGGAATCGCGGCGGCGGGTGGCGCTCTCACTCGGCATCGCGATCCGGGAATTTTTCCCCGAGGGGGGCGATCATTTCGCTCCCGCTGCGCGCCGGGCATGGGCAAAGCAAAGAGCTTTCTGGGGCGGCGTGCTCTCGGGCATCGTCGAGCCCATCGGCGCGGTGCTGACCATCCTCGCCGCGTCGCTCATCGTTCCGGCGCTGCCGTATCTTCTGAGCTTTGCCGCGGGCGCGATGCTCGACGTCGTCGTCTGGGATCCCCCAGAAATGTCGCAGCGCGCAATCCAACATCGGAACGGTGTTTTTCGCCGTGAGCTTCAGCCTGATGATGGTGCTCGACGTGGCGCCGGCAGGAATGCAAAGCAGGGAGGCGATACCGGCAGGTACGCCTCCTGCTTTTTACTGACGCCAGCCTTGCGCCTATTTTTCCACCGAATGAGATTGCTCTCGGCGGCCGCTTGCCGGAGGAAGCACTTCGTCGTAAAAATTCTGCTTCCAGTCGATGTAGGCGACGCTGTCCTGCAATTCCCGAATGCCTGCGCGCAGTGCCTCCTGCTTCTGCGCCAGCAGAGATCTTTGCGCTGCGGGATGAAATTGCGCTCGCGCGCAGGCGAGGGCGGGAGGTAGTCCTTCGCTCTGAATGCTCATGCATTTTTCAGGCGCGTCAGGCTGCTGATCCGCACGCGACGTCCACGCTCGTCAAACACGCGGCGGTTGTTTATCGCGCTTGACGTTGGGGACAAGCCCTCGTTGCAAAGGATGCGTTATGATGAATAACTTTATTTTTTGAAAACAAGACCAAGGTATATTTCGGCGGCGTGAAGGAGTACCTCCCGGCGGCCTGCTCGCAAACTTTGGCGAAACCGTCATGCTGACCTATGGCGGCGGTTCCATCAAGCGCAACGGCGCGTGTACGATGGGATCATGGGTATCCTGAACGCGCATGGCGTTGTGGAGTTCTCCGGCATCATGTCCAACGGCCAAAGGTGCAGGATGGCGCAAAGCTGGCGTGGGCGTCGCCATGGCAGAAGAACGGCGCCGTGCTGAAGATCGGCATTTTTCAGGCGCATCAGATCCAGCATCAGCTCGGCGCTTACACCGACTGCAACCACGGCGCAAATCTCGGGGCTGGCGGTCATCCACCCTGTCCTGTACCGCCACATCTACAAATCCGGCACGGCGCGGTTTGCGCGGTTTGCTCAGAACGTCTGGGGCATTGCGCCCAAGGGCAGCGACGGGGAGACCGCGGCTGCCGGTATCGACGCGCTGGCCGCGTTCATTAAGGAAATTGGTCTGCCGACCAGCTTTGCAGAGCTTGGCATCCCCCGCCGACACCGACTTCCGCGCCGTGGCGGATTCTACCAACGTCACTGCTGGCTGCTGCAAGAAGCTGACCCGTGATGAAATTTGCGAAATTTTGCAGGAATGCCTGTGAGTATCCGCGCTTTTCGCAGCAAAACAAAGCATTCTTTGCGCTGTGCTCCACTTTTTGGCCTTTCTGCCTCTTGCATTTGGCCCAAAGCGTGATATCATAGGCCAGACAAATTGCGGAAAGGGGCGGTAGAGTTGAAAGCTGCATCGCAGAAAAAATCATTGGATATGCTCCACGGGACGCTCTGGGATAAGATCCCGCGCTTTGCCGTTCCGGTGGCGGCCACGGCGATTTTGAGCCAGCTGTTCAACGCCGCGGACATCGCCGTCATCGGCAACTTTACCGGCGAGCTCCGCACCGTGGCGGTCGCGGCCGTCGGCACAAACAGCTCGATCATCAGCCTGATCGTCAACCTGTTCATCGGCATCGCGCTGGGCGCGAACGTGACGATCGCGCACGCCATCGGCGAAAAAGAACGACACGATGGTGCACCACGCGGTGCACACCTCCATCGTTGTGGCGGTGCTGGGCGGTTTGATCGCGGCGATCATCGGTGAGCTGTTTGCTGTTCCGCTGCTGAATCAGCTGAATGTGCCGGACGATGTGTTTCCGCTGGCGCTGCTATACCTGCGCATCTATCTTGCGGGCCTGCCGGTGATCCTGCTCTACAACTTTGAGGCGGCGGTCTTCCGCAGCGTGGGCGAGACGAAAATTCCGCTGATCGCGCTGACGGCCTCCGGCGTTCTGAACGTGATCCTGAACCTCTTCTTCGTGGCTGTGCTCCACATGAGCGTGGACGGCGTCGCGATCGCAACGGTGCTGTCGAACGCGGTCAGCGCGGAGATCTTGTGGGTCTTCCTGCACAAAACGGACAAGGTCATCCGCCTTGAGCCGAAAAAGCTGCGCATCGACGGGCTGTGCCTCAAGCAAATTCTGCGCATCGGCGTACCTGCGGGTGTGCAGAGCGCGATGTTCTCCATCGCGAATATCGTCATTCAGGGCGCGATCAACAGCCTCGGCACGGTCGTCATGGCGGCGTCGAGCGCGGCCTACAACGTTGAGGTCATCACCTACGATATCCTCAACTCCCTTCTCGCAGGCCTGCACGACATTCGTCGGACAGAACTTTGGCGCGGGCAAGATCAAGCGCTGCAAGAAAACGCTGCTGCTGTGTCTTCTCGAGGGCATCATCAGCCCTCGGCGTCGCCATCGCTCTGATCCTCTTTTTCGGAAAGTCGCTGCTCCCATCTTCAACGGCGACCCGCAGGTGGTAGGGACGGGCTATATTCGCCTCATGCTGATCATGCCGTCGCACCTGTTCAGCCTTTGCTACGAGGTGCTTTCCGGTTACCTGCGCGGCTTTGAAATTTCACTGCCGCCCGCCGTTTTGACGATGCTGGGCGATGGCGTACATCGCGTCGTCGTGCAGCGGCGTCCAGTCACAGGCGAAGCCGCTCTGCCGGGCGGCGAAGATCACGTCCGTCTGCCATTTTTCCAGCAGCTCAAACGGCTCGAGCTCATGGTCGACCGTCCGCAGGTCCACGTCGATATGCGGGCAGACGCGGCGGAAGCGGTATAGGATCTCCGGCATCCAGCGCATGGCGATGCTCGCGTAGGCCGCGACGCGGATGGTCCGGGTCGATTTTTCCGTGATGGCGGCGATGCGGTTCTCCAGCTTCGCGTTCGCGCGCAGAAATTCCCGGATGGCAGGCATCAGGGCCTCTCCTTCCTCGGTCAGGGCGATACCGCTGTGGTCGCGCCGCACGAGCGTCAGGCCGATCTCGCGCTCGAGACTGTCGACCAGATGCGTCAGGCCCGACTGCGTATAGCCGACCACCTCCGACGCCTTGGAAAAGCTGCCGAGGTCGACGGCGGTCATCAGGATCTCAAGTTTTTTGCTGTCCATAGTTGGCTCCTTCCGGATGGGGTATGACAGGTGGTATTACGAATCGTCATATAACTATTATAATCCGCGTTTCACTTTTGTCAAGTATATCTTTTATAATCAGTTCATAAATAAAGGAGCTGATCGCTATGACTGTGAAAAAATTGACCATGCGGCAAAAAATTCTGGTGGCCGGGACGCTGTTCGGTATGTTCTTCGGCGCCGGCAACCTGATCTTCCCCGTCCATCTCGGCCAGCTGGCGGGCCGGAACGTCATCCCCGCCATCATCGGCTTTATCATCACCGCCGTCGGCATTCCCATCTTTGGCGTGGCCGCCATCGGCATCACGCACTCCGATGGCTTGCAGACGCTCTCCAGCAAGGTCGGCAAGGGCTACGGCATTTTCTTCACCTGCCTGCTCTATCTGACCATCGGCCCGCTGTTCGCCATCCCCAGATGCGCGACTGTCTCGTTCACGACCGGCGTGGCGCCCAGCTGCTCGACCCGTCCAAAAGTGGCTTGCGCTGCTCATTTTTCTCGGCCATTTTCTTCGCATTCGTGCTGTTCTTCTCGCTCCGCCCGGGCAAAATCACGGTCTGGATCGGCAAGATCATCAACCCTATCTTCCTTCTCTTCCTCGCCGTGCTCGTGATCGCCGCGCTCACCAATCCCGGCGCCTCGATCGCCGCGGTCGAGCCTGTGGAGGCTTACGCGACCGGGACCAGTTCCTTCTTTTCCTCCTTTATCGAGGGCTACGGCACCATGGACGCCATCGCAGGCCTTGCCTTCGGCATTGTCGTCATCGACGTCATCCGCCGCATGACCTCGGCGGCGTGGGACTGTTTATTCTTGCCTTCACCATCACCTTCGCCTGCCTCAAGACCTCCATCGGTCTGGTCACCGCCTGCGCGGAGACCTTTTCCAAGATGACGAACGGCAAGATCCCTTACCGCACCTGGGCGATCCTCTTCACGGTGTTTTCCTTTGCCGTCTCCAACGTCGGCCTGAGCGCCATCATCGAATATTCCATTCCCATGCTCATGCTCATCTATCCCCGGCGATCGCGCTCATTCTTCTCGCCTTCCTCGGCAAATTCTTCCAGCATGACCGGGCCGTCTATATCGCCACCATGATCGGCACCTGGGCCGCCGCCATTTTCGACTGCATGAAAACGCTGCCCGCGCCGGTGCAGACCGCGCTCCATCTGGACGCGCCCATTGCCTTCGCCGCCGCGCATCTTCCCCTGTTCGACAAAAACCTTAGCTGGCTGCTGCCCGCGGTCATCGGCTTTGCGGCCGGCATGGCGATCCGCGCGAGCCGGAGGCAGACGCCCGCAGCCCTTTCCTAAACTGCCGTCCGCATCCTTCTGATGAATAACGGAAATGCTCAGAATACCGCACGCGAAAAATTTTTATGCAAATTTGTTTAAAGGCAGCTTTTGCATAATGGAGTCGGAATAAGATATACAACAAGGGACAGGCACGAGCCTGTCCCTTATGTGTTCGTCAGTTATAATCGGCAGAATTTGTATATCTCCTGCTTGCCGAAACAATGACCGACCCAACTACGATCCCAAGTATAGATATGTATTGCGACAGTGATAAGCCATAAAGCATTCCGCGGTAACTATCACCTCTGAAAAAATTCCAGAACAAAAAGCACATTCTGTTGGAAACGGCTTATCCCATCACAACGGACATGGCAGCCAGAAGAATTGCCAGGAATGCAAAGCTGATCCCAGAAAAAAGGAAAAAAAACGCTTCCCGCCATTGGGAACGCGGCGCGTATATTCCCGAAACGTAATAAGGCTTGCCAGAGAAGCTACCAGCGTTCCTGCGCCGCCCACATTGACGCCAACCAGAAGCCCGCAGGCATCCTGCGTGAAGCGGCTGAGTAAAATGGCGGCGGGAACATTGCTGATGATCTGGCAGGTGAGCGCGGAGATCAGCATCGTTCCGTGGGACAAAAGGCGGGCAAACAGTATGTGGACAGCTTCCATTCGAGGCAAGGTTGCCGGAAAAGGTGAAAAAAAGCGGCGAAGGTGGCCAGCAGTCCCCAGTCCACGGTTTTTAATGCGTGCCGGTCCAGAAACCAGAGCGCCAGAACAATGACCGTCAAACCAAGGACATAGGGGCACCAGCCGCAGCACCATGGCAACGGCTAAACAGAATAGTCCACCATAGATGGCGGCTTGACGGGAGTCTACCGTGGCCTGCGCTTCCGGTACGGGAAAGCGCGTCCTTTTGGAAACGCCAAGCAGCACAGGAGAATGAGGACGGTAGACAGGATGAATGGCGGCAGCATTGCCGAAAAAGAACGTTTTCACGGAAAGGTCCGTAATAGCTGAAAAGATAGAGATTCTGTGGATTGCCGAAGGGCGTGATCATGCCGCAGAGGTTGGCGGCGCAGTTCTGCAGAATGAACAGGAGCGCGGCGTGCTTTTCCTGACCGGTGGAGGAAAGCACAAACCAGCCAAGCGGCAGAAAAGGTCAGCAAGGCGGTATCATTGGTCAGAAGCATAGACCCGAACATGGTGATGACTACCAGTGCCGTACACACGCCCCGAACCGTGGAAAAGGTGCGTACCATCCGCTGGGAAAGGGCAGAAAAGATATGCAGGTCTCGCAGAGCGCCTACCACTGCCAGCACACAAAACAGGCAAGCAAGCGTCTTGAGGTCATAATAACCTAAGTAGTCCCTATCAGGCGGAACAAAAAATGCCGTTACAACTGCGGCCAGTAATGAAATGACCAGCATGGCATTGGCACGACACCAAGATTTGACCTTACTCATAAAAAGCCCCTTTGCGTGAAAAATACAGAATTTCGCGTGTGTATTTCCGTGAAGAAGATAACACATTTCAGGATAATTTACAATGAGGTTTTATTAACCCGGCAAACGCCATGGGGCAACGCAAAACTTTGGTGCATATTGTGCGCTGCCGAAAACAATAGAACCTCTCCAAAACGCACCGCTGTAACCACAGAAGATGTCCAAAAAGTAATAGCTTTCTTCAAGGAGTTGTGATATGTGTTGTGGCTACCAAAGAAAGGAGCGATGCTCATGGCAAAAAAACGTGCCAACGGCGAAAGCAACATCCGCAAGCGGTCAGATGGACGTTGGGAGGGCCGCTACACCGCAGGCTACCATTCCGAGACAGGAAAGCGCATCATCAAAAATGTGCTGGGTAAGACACAGGCAGAATGCAAGGCGAAGCTAAAGAAAGCCATTGAGGAGAGCCAAGTCATTGGACATCAGCCGTGCAAATGAATATACGGTTGCCACATGGTTGCGGACATGGTTTGAACTGTATGCCAAACCGCACATTCGCCCATCCACCATGAACTACTACCACCGGAACATCGAACAGCATGTCATCCCCGGCTATCGGAGACATTCCTGCTGAATAAGCTCACTACCCGTGACCTGCAAAAGCTCTACAATGACCTGCAAAGCAACGGCAGGTTGCGGAAAGTGCAGAAAAAGAAAAAAACCGACTGAGCAACTCCACTGTGCGCGGCATCCACATGATGCTGCACAACGCCTTGACCGAGCGGTGAAAGAAAAACTCATCCTCAGCAATCCCACGGAGAACTGCATCATCCCTAAAATTGAAAAGCAGGAGATGAAGATTCTTCATCCAGACCACATCAGCGCATACCTTGACGCTGCTGAGCAGCGGGCGCGCTCCCCATGTTTTATCTGGAACTGGTCAGTGGATTGCGAAAAGGTGAACTGGTGGCGCTCCAATGGAGCGATCTTGACGAAGCCAACTGCACCATCTCCGTCAGTAAGCAGGCCAGCTGGGACACAGAGGGAAACCTCATTCTGAGCCAACCCAAAACCGGGAATTCCATCCGAGAGGTGTCCATTCCGCAGGATGCCGTGGAGCTATTGAAGCAGGAGCACGCCAAGCATCCGGACAATCCGTGGATGTTCCCGTCCAGCAGAACAGGAGAAATGTACCACCCAGACTCGGTGGTAAACCTTCATAAGAAAATCCTCAAGGACGCAGGACTGGAGCATATCCGCTTTCATGATCTCCGACATACCTTCGCAACGCTGGCGCTGCAAAATGGCGTGGACGTCAAAACCGTCAGCAGTATGCTCGGCCACTATGATGCCGGATTCACACTCCGCACCTACACCCACGCCACACGGCAGATGCAGCAAAAGGCCGCGGAGAAAATGGGCAGTTTCATGGCGCAGATTCGATAGGTCCCACAGGCAAGCAGAGCACCGGAAAGCGGAAACGGAAAGGAAACGTAATTTTGAAAAGCGTCGAAGAAAAATACCTTCGGCGTGGTGTAACGCAATTTGGGTCAAAACTTTTTCTTAAAAGTTACAGCGAAAACCGAAGATTTCGGTGCTGTTTTCTAATGAGAGCTAATGGGAATGACCGAACACCTGACCTGCTGATTACGAATCAGCTGCTCTACCGACTGAGCTACACCAGCGTCTTTCTCAAAGACGAATGATATTTTAGCACACTTTTTTGTCCGCGTCAAGACAGAAACCATTGTTTTTTCCCCGGCCTGCTTTCTTCTCATTTTTTTGAATGTGCATTTCGGTGAATAATACCATTTGTATTTGCGCTCGCTCTCTTGCATTTCGGACGGCCGCCGGCGGCGTCCGCGCCCGCAAACCACGCCAGCAACCCAAAACGGCGCCCGACGCGCTTGTCAAAAATCGGGAAAACCCGTACTTTGCCTTCCTTTTCCCGACTTTTTCCGGCACGCTCTCTGCCCTCGCGCGATTGTTCGACGAGTTCACATAAGTTTTCAATAATGCTTTTCTACAAATAGTTATCCACAGTTTCCACAGAGTTATCCCCAGACTTAGAACGCCCTATATTTTTGGGTTTCCTGAAATTCTCAGATATTCTGCACAGCCGCAGCGTCAAATGTCCCGTCCCTCTCCGGTACATGACTCGTTTTGACATAACGCACGATATTTCTTCTCCCTTTTGCAAATAACGTCCGCTTGTTTCCATAACGCCTTTATTTTGCAGTGATTTCATTTTACTCCGTCAAAAAGGAAAGCCGCAGACCTTGACAGATCTGCGGCTTTTATTCATCTCAGGCGAATATGTCGCGCACCTGCGCACGGTAGGCGACCACCGCGTCGTCGATGTCGCGGGTGGCGTAGGCGTTGAGCGACAGGTCCGCGCGAGCGCCGGCCAAATACTCATAGTAGCCCTGCGCGCCGATCATCGCGCCGTTATCGCCGCACAGCCGGAGCGGCGGGAGGTACAGCTTCACGCCCTCGCGCGCACATGCCGCCATCAGGTCGGCACGGAGGATGGTGTTCGCGGCCCACGCCGCCGGCGGCGACCAGCGTTTTGCGTCCGCACATGCGCGCGGCCAGCATGGCGCGCGGCACCAGCTCATCGGACACCGCGCGGGTAAAGTCCCGCGCGAGCGCCGCGCGGTCGAGCGGCTCGCCCTTCTGCTCGGCGTTGTGGGCGAGGTTGACCACCACCGTCTTAAGGCCGGAAAAGCTCATGTCGAGCGGGTGCCCCTCGATGCTCGCGCGCGGCAGGTCGTACACGCCGCCTGCGGACTGCTGCGCCAGCTGGTCCATAGGCCTGCCGCCGGGGTAGGGGAGCCCCAGCACCCGCGCCGCCTTGTCGAAGCATTCGCCCGCCGCGTCGTCGCGCGTCGCGCCGACGAGAACAAGGTCGGTATAATCCCGCACGTCCACGATCAGGGTGTTGCCGCCGGACATGGCCAGGGCCAGAAAGGGCGGCTCCAGCCCGGGAAGGCCAGATAGTTGGCGGCGATGTGGCCACGGACGTGGTGGACCGGGATCAGGGGCACATCCAGCGCATAGGCCGCGGATTTGGCAAAGCTGACCCCCACCAGCACGGCGCCGATGAGCCCCGGTGAGTAGGTCACGGCCACGGCATCGATGTCCCGCTTGGCCACGTCCGGCGTCGGCCAACGCCTTGTCCGTCAGGGCAGCGATGGCCTGTACGTGCTTGCGGGAGGCGATCTCCGGCACCACGCCGCCATAGAGGGCGTGCATGTCCGCCTGGGACAATATGGCGTCGGAGAACACGCGCCGTCCGTCCTCGACGACCGCCACCGCGGTCTCGTCGCAGGAGGATTCAAAAGTTTCCAGTATTTTCATCTTATCTGCTTCTTTCTATCATTCTTCCCGCCGCGTCTCTCACGAGACCGCCGGGCGCTTGCGCCCGCCCGCGGAGGCGGGCGGCCAAAAGCTGCTGCCAAGACGTGTTATCACAGCTGAAATCAAACCGCCCACGGTTTGATTTCTCGGCAGGAGGATCGCAGGAGGATTCAAACAGCTAATATTTTCATTTCGCTGCCTCCCCAAACTCCTGTGTCATGATGACGGCATCTTCCTTTGGGATGCTCATAGTAATTCCTGCGGCGTCCCACGCCGCGGTAGCCGTGCTGCCCGTAGAGCGCGATAGCGGCGTAGTTGCTCGCGCGCACCTCGAGTGAGAGAAACGCGAGATGATTGCCTCGGCAAAGCGCTCGAAGACATCGAGCAGCTTCCCCGCGACGCCGCGGCGGCGGCAGTCGGGCCGCACGGCGACATTGGTGATATAGCCCTCGTCGAGCACAACCTGCAAGCCCGCATAGCCGACCACGCGGTCATTTTCGTCCAGCGCGACGAGGAAAGGCCGAGAGCGCGTTGTCCAGCTCCCTCGGCGAGCGCATTGCGCGACCACGGCACGGTGAAGCAGCTGCGCTCCAGTTCCGCCACCGCGTCGAGGTGCTCCGTTTTCATCGGTACGATCCGCACCGGCATGACTTTACCGTTCATCCCTTTGCCTCCAGCCAGTTTTTGCCCCAGTGCGCCTCCGCCACCAGCGGCACGGAGAGCTGCATCACGCCCTCCTCCCGTGAGGAGCCTGCCGCCTGCTCCGCTATCGCCTCCGGGACACTCGGGACAATCAGCTCATCGTCGGACCTGCAGCAGCAGCTTCGCCTCCGGTGCCTCGCGTCTGAGACGGTCATGCACACGCACCATCGCGAGCTTCATCACGTCCGCCGCCGTGCCCTGAATGGGCATATTGAGCGCGACCGCTCCCGAACGAGCGGGTGGCAAAAGTTGCTCGCGGTCAGCTCGGGAGATCGCGGCGGCGGTGCATGAGCGTTTCAACGTAGCCCTGCGCCTTCGCCTTTTCCACGATCTCGGTCATGTAGCGGCGCACGCCGGAGAAGCGGTCGAGGTAATTCTGAATATACTCCTCGCCTCGTAAACGCTCACGCCGATGTCTGCGCGAGCGAAAACGCGCCGAATACCGTAGACGATGCCGAAGTTGACCGCCTTCGCGTGCGAGCGCATCTGCTTCGTCACTGCCTCCGTCGGCACGCCGAACACCTGCGAGGCGGTGACGGTGTGAATATCCCTCGCCGCTCAAAAACGCCCGCCGCATCGTCTCGTCGCCCGCGATGTGGGCGAGCAGACGCAGCTCGATCTGGCTGTAGTCCGCGTCCACGGTACATTGCCGCGCCGGGCATGAACATCCGCCGCAGCTCGCTGCCGAGCGGCGTGCGCACGGGATATTCTGCAAATTCGGCTCACTGGAGAGCTGAGGCGGCCCGTGGCCGTGACCATGTTCTGGAAGGTCGTGCGGATACGCGCCGTCCGGCCCGATGACCTTCAGCAGCCCGTCGCAGTAGGTCGATTTCAGCTGGCGTACTGGCGGTACTGCAGCACGTCGGCGACGATGGGGTGCTCCCAGCGCAGCTTTTTCGCACATCCGCGCGTTCGTTGACAGCCGGTTTTTTGTCTTTTTGCGCCGAGACCGGACGGTCAGCACCTGCCGAGGCTGCTTGGGGAGTTGATGTTGAAGCTCCGGCCTCCCGCTCCTCCAGCGTTTTTCAGCTCCGCGTCCATCGCCGCGCCGAAGTCCGCGAGCGCCTTCGCGTCCACGCGCACGCCCGCAAGCTCCATCTCCGCGAGCACGCGGCAGAGCGGTAACTCGACCTCGTAATAAAGCGCATGGAGCTGCCTCTCCTCGATGCGCGGCACAAGCTCCTATATAAAGCGCGCCCGACGGCAGGGTATAGATATGAAACGCCGTTTCCGCCGCTCTCACATCGCCGAGCAGATCGAACGCCCCCGGCTCCAGATGCGCGGGCGCGGCAAGCTGCGTGTGGAAAGTAGACGGCAAAGAGCGAGGCGATGTCATACCTGCCCGCCGTCGCGTCGATGAGATAGGCGGCAAGCGCGGTGTCGAACACGAAGCCCTCGGCAGGGTAAACCGTTTTCCAGCAGCGTGCATGAGGTCCTTGACGTTGTGGCTGACCTTTTTGATGTCGGCGGAGAAGAGCACGCGCAGCAGCGCGTTCCAGTCGCCGGAATAGCGGTCGAAGAAAACTCCGCGCTCAGCGTCTCCTTTTCGCTCTTCTCCCTCCACGATCACGCCGGAGAGGTCGGGCAGCGCGAGCACCGTCACATGGTCCGCCGCGCGGAGGCGCGTGCAAGACATTCTTCCGCCCTTTCCGTGCTCGTCACGGCCTCGGCGGTCACGGTGCATTCGACCGTTTCTGCGGCGCTGAGCGGCTCCGGCGGGTTTGAGCCCCATCCTCTCGATGAGCTTGTGGAACTCCAGACGCATGAGCAGCGGATAGAGCGCGTCCGACGGCGCCTTGCGCAGGTTGTCCTGCGGCGCGAACTCCAACGGCACGTCGGTGAGGATGGTCGCGAGGTGATAGCTCTGCCGTGCGCTTTCCTCGCCCTCAGTCAGCTTTTTGATGACGCCGGGCTTGGCGTCAAGCTCCGGCAGGAGACGGTAAATTTCGTCGATGCTGCGGTATTTCTGAACGAGCGCCATCGCCGTCTTTTCGCCGATGCCGGGAACACCGGGAATATTATCGCTCGCGTCGCCCATGAGCGCCTTGAGGTCAATGATGTGGATCGGCTCAAAGCCGTACTCCTCGGCAAAGCTCTCGGGCGTCATGCGCTTCGTGGTGGTCTGCCCCATGCGGGTGGAGATGAGCTTGACGGTCGTGTGCTCCGTGATGAGCTGGAGCGAATCCTTGTCGCCCGTGGCGACGACGCAGTCCCAGAGCGCCGCCTCGCATTTGCGCGAGATGGTGCCGATGAGGTCGTCCGCCTCGTAGCCCGCCAGCTCGTAGCGCGGGATGTTCATCGCGTCGAGCACTTCTTTCATCACCGGCTGCATCGCCAGCTCCTCGGGCATCCCCTTGCGCTGGGCCTTGTAGCCCTCACGTACTCCAGATGGCGGAAGGTCGGCTCGCGCCGGTCGAAGGCCACGCACACTGCGTCGGGCCGCTCCCTCGTCCTCCAGCCGCGCCATCGTGACCAGAAAGCCGTAAATGGCCTGCGTGTCAAAACCCGTCCTTCGTCGTCAGGGGACGGATGCCGTAATAGGGCGATTGAGGATCGAGTTGCCGTCCAGCACCATCAGCTTCATCGTCAAAAACCTCCATGTTCGCATTCTTTTTTCATGTTACAGTATAGCCCATGCGCGCGCAAAACTCAACAAAAAACCGTTGACAATGCATCACAAAGTGTTAAACTTCTTGTATTCCGCTTTGTTGGGAAAGGAGGCGCCGCCGTGCGGCTTTCCATGAATACGCGCTACGCCGTGATCCATGCCTCGTTCTGGGGCGCCTACGGCTCGCTTTGGGCCTTCATCGCGCTCGTGCTCGAATACAACGGCTTTTGCGAGCGCGCAGGTCGGCGTCGTGACCTCGTGCGCGACGCTGCTCTCGGTGTTCCTCTCCCCCGCGGTCTCCTCGTTTCTCGACGCGCGGCCCGGCCTCGAAAACCGCCACGGCGCGATGGCGCTGCTCACGCTCGCCGCGGCGCTGCGCCTGCTCGTATGGCTCGTACCGCTGCCGCGCCTTCGTGCTGAGGCGCGTGTTGCGCTCATCGGCGCATTCCTCTCCTCCACCCCGCCGTTTCAAACGCCATGGCGATGGACGCGAACCGCTGCGGCATCCCGGTGGTCTACGGCTTTGCCGCGGGCGTCGGCTCGGTCTCCTACGCCGCCGCGTGCTGCTCCTCGGCGTGCTCGAGCGCCGCGCCGATCGCTGCTCCTGCCGGTCTTTGCCGCGCCCTGACCGCCTGCGGGCTTATCGCCATGGCTGCCTGCCTGATGCCCTCGAAGCGGCGGACCGCTCTGCGGGCACTGAGCATCGCCGCCGTGCTGCGCAATAATTCGCGCTTTCGCGCTCACCCTGCTCGGCTGTATGTTCTTTTTCCTCACCCACACCATCTCCAACACCTTACATGAACGCCCTCGTCGGCAAGGCCGGCGGGACCGCGAGCGCCGTGGGCATGAGTTTGCCATTCTGCCGTGCTGGGCGTCTTCGCGATGACGCTGGTCTC
>VOFC01004807.1_pt1 | contig 14527 bp, 26 predicted proteins | sample 5384161 | NCBI WGS metagenome assembly VOFC01 (sample SAMN12384722, study PRJNA508395) | human gut metagenome | isolation source: healthy gut B | host: Homo sapiens | reverse complement strand
TTTTTGTTTACTAAATCTTTTAATGCTTTACCAGCTTTGAATACTGGAGCTTTTGATGCAGGTATTTTGATTTCTTCTTTAGTTTGTGGGTTTCTACCTTTTCTAGCTGCTCTTTTTTCTTACTTCGAAAGAACCAAATCCAACTAATTGAACTTTTCTCCTTTTTTTACTAAAGCTTCTGTTACAACTTCTAACAAATGCATTTAACTGATGCTTCTGCATCTGCTTTTTTGTTTCTCCTGTTTTTGCAGCCATTGCTGCGATTAATTCAGCTTTGTTCATTTAAATTACCTCCTATAAGATATAATGTTTATGTACTTTATTGTCTGAACGAAACAATAAATGTACTACTAATTAATTTAATTCGCCAAAAACAGCTAAAATCCTTCTTTTTTTTTTTTTTTTAGAATTTTAATATATTTTTAGTTTTTCCAATACTGCACATATTTTATTTCCCATTGGAACTCTTAAAATTTCTTCTTTATTAAATACTTTTTAAGACTATAATTGCCAATGCATAAATTACTACTGCAACTACTATTGCTACTATTGTAGCCAATTTATTGCTTATTATTCCTAAAAGACTTAAATAATAAAATAAGAACAAATTCCCATAATAGCTGTTGCAAGTACTGGTTTAATTACAAATTTTGAAAAAGTTAAATTTAATTTAATATTTTTTTTCTAAGTGCTGTTATTATCGCTATCGTAAATGCCACTGCATGACATGCTACTGATGCCCAAGCTGCTCCATTTACTCCTATTTCTGAATTGGTACTAAAATTAAGTTTAAAATTAACTTTACAAGTACTCCTATTCCTAATGATATTGTAGGTATTTTCAGCTTTCCATATCCTTGTAATGCTCCATTTATAGTTTGATCTAATATTGTAAATATTATTGTTAGTGAACTAATTTGTAAAATTACTGTTCCATCACTTGCTTTTGGAAATAATAAATTTAGAATTGGACCTGCGAATATACACATTCCTATTGTGCAAGGAAGTCCTATTAACATTGATGTTAATAAAGAGAACGATGTTTTTCTCTGTGATTGTTTTTTTATCTTTCCTAGCTTTTGCCGCAGATATAGCTGGTACTAATGCTGTTGAAAATGCTACATTTATTGACAAAGGTAAACTTGTTAATGTATCTACTTTTCCTCCTAATATTCCATATTGCGATAAAGCCATATCTTCTGGCATAAATTGTTTTAAACTTCTAACTACTGTAAAAAGAATCTATGTTTTTATTAAGTGATGACATTATTGCAGTTAGAGCTATTGGTATTGATACAACTAGAATTCTTCTTATAATTGTTCTAACTCTTTCGTATTTATAATTTACTGTATTTTTTATTTCTTCTGCTATTTCTTTGCTTCTTGTTTTGTAATATAAATACAAATATCCAAACCCTGACATTGTAGCAAGTGTAGTAGCTAATGTTGCTCCACCTGCCATCCACTCCGTTGATACATTTGAAATAACAGCTATTATTTCTACTAAAATTATTGTAAAAGCCGTTTTAAATACTTGTTCTAGTGTTTGTGATCTTGCTGTTGCTTTTATACTCTTGTCTTCCATTAAAATATCCTCTCATAACAGAAGATATTGCAACAAAAAAAATTGCTGGTGATAATGCTACTAAAGTCATTTCTGCACCTGGTATTTGTAACCAATAATTTGCTATTACATTCGCTCCAAAAAATAACATTAGACTTCCTACTAGTCCTATTACTGCAAATGTTGCAAATGCAATTTTAAAAATTCTATGTGCTCCTTTATGGTCTCCGTAAAGCCTAGTGTTTTTACATACTTCTTTATATGCTTTTTTCTATATTATCTAAATCATATATATCTTTATATAAATTTCCTAATCTTTTCATATACTATTTCTAGCTTAGTCTTTAATTTTTACTATTTTTTTGATATATGAATAAAAAGGCCTGTGGTTAGCAATGCCTTAAAATAGTAATAACATAAGCTCCCTTTCATTTTTATTAACAAACTTTGTCATCTATCTTTGTTTTATAACTGGTCATATACATCCTAATTAAGGGATTTGGTTTGTTCTTATATCTGGACACTTTAAAAAGCAAAATATAAAGGAAGATTACCTTTTATGAAATCTTATTACAATAGTCAAAAAATTTCAAGTAGTTTTTTATTTTTTTAATTCTCTATCTTTCTAAATTTCGGTTTAATTAATTTTGTTCAGATATATTTTATATATAAATAAAAAAAAAGGCCTGTGATTAGCAGTACCTTAAAAATAGTAGTAGACATAAGCTCTCGTTCAATTTCTTTACTAACAAACTTTGTCATCTATTTTTGGTTTATAACTAGGCGTATACATCCTAATTAAGGAATTGGTTTGTTTCTCTGAAGATTCTCATACTCCACCGTAGTGAATATATCCACATTATTTCAGGGAATCTGGGGGCCAACACCGTTCGTATTGTTATAGTTGTTGTTGTTCAAGTTAGCGTTGTTACCGTTCACATTGCACACGTTGTTAGAGTTGTTAAACGAAGGAGAAGCCAGCCACATTCAACCAAGCCCCATCTATATAAAGTTATTATTATATAGCAACTTTATTTTAGTATTAGCCATAGAACTTAGCAATCCTGTTGTGTATTTGGTTATGTCATCTATTCTATTAGCTAATTTTAAATATTTTTTGATGTTATTATTTCTCTATCATATGATAAATTCAAAAGAAAATCTATAACTTTTACTTTTGCCAATATTTTTTTGCAACAAACTAATTTTAAATTCTATATTTTCTGAAGAATCATGCTATTATATCCTTTACAATCTAATGTGTCTATCATTAGTATGCCATCCAATATTCTGTAGCTTCTCCATTTACTTTATATTTATATCCATGGCGCATCTTTTGTACTATATTCTGCACTTAATCCTCCTTTTGCTTTCCTTCTGTATGTGGTACATCATTATATGATGCTATATACATCTCCATACTTGGTCCTCCTATTGCATATGTTACTTTTTGTATCATCTACATACTTTTCTCCATTGGCTTGGTGAGCATAGCCATCCTGCTCCTCTTTCATTACTTTTCCATTCTTGATTGTGCTATACTTCCTCTTTGTGCTGACCATAATGGATTCATATTTTTGAATTTTTGTTTATATCATCTGTTGTTAAACTACTTATATCTGTTGTTAATGATTTATAGTCTTTATAATCTGCTTTCAAATATACTGTATTTGCTCCATCTTCAAATTTATTCTCTTTATCTACATAGAATATTCTATATGTTAATCCTCCTTGTGTATAGTTTTCTGCTACTTTTCCATAATATTTTTCTTTGTTTGCTGCTATATCTGCTGCTGTTACACTAACTGACGCTTTTTTTACTGTTACTGTACATGTTGTACTAACATTTGTTGATATTTTACCTTTTATCGTTATTGTTGCTGTTCCCCCTGCTACTCCTGTTACTGTTCCATCTTGCTGATACTGTTGCTATACTTGGTGTGCTTGATGTATATGTTAAATCTTCCACCAGCCCACTTGGTGTTGTTGTTACATCTATTTTTGCTGTGGCTTTTTTTTCTAACTGTTAAATCATTTGCTTTTAATCTTGTTACTTTTTGTACTATACTAACTGTACATGTGTCTGAATAATCTGTTCCTTCCACCTTTACTGTTATTGTGGCTGTTCCACTTGTTCCTACTGCTGTTACTTTTCCATTTTCTACTGTTGCTACACTTGCATCTGATGTTTCCCATTTTATTGTTCCTGTTACCCCTTCTGTTACTGTTGCTGTTAATGTTTCACTTGCTCCATTTAGTAGCTTTAATTCTTTCTTAGATATCCCTACTCCTGATATCTCGTCTATGCTTAGATTTTCATTTATTCTAAACATATACCCATCTAAAGTTACTTCCCATGGCAATTCTCCTGTTGTTTTTACTGTTGCTCCTACTTTTTCTAATTCTGCTTTTAAGTCGTCTAGGGTTTGCCTCACCTACTCCATTTGTTGTTGCTGTCATTACTGCTAATCGGATTTTTTCTAAGGCATCTGCTCTTCCTGTTTTTTGTTTTGCCTCTGTTGCTCTTTTTTAAAATTCCATTGTCTCCACTTAATGCACTTATTGTTACTGTTACTGCTGCTAATATTAGTAACACAATTATTGTAATGACAAGTGCTATAAGCGTAATCACTCATTTTTAAACAATTATAATATTTATGCACATAGTTATACATCAAACTATTTTGTATCTTATAAAAATCTATTTTTTTATCTATGGCAAATCTGCCACAATTTCAAAAAAAAAAAAAACACTAAAGGAGGTATTGCGTATAAAACTTTTAAATATTAAGACTGATTACGTATTTAAGCGTGTATTTGGTCATATTAAGACCGATTAAATGAGGATATAACAAAAAACTTTTTTAAGTTGTATATTAAGACAAAGAGGTTTCTAATTTGAATTAGAAAAAAATACTATTTTAGAAAAAGATTTAATTGATGATAAAATAGGCATATTAGACATAAAGGCTGAAATTAATAATAATACAAATGTTGATATTGAAATGCAAATTATTGATAAGAAAAAATTCAGCTCAAAGAATACTTTTTTATTGTGCTAAATTATTTACAAAATCTTTAAAGTCTGGAAAAGATTATAATTCCTTAAAAAAATCAATTTCTATTCTGATTGCAGATTATGAACTGGACATTTTAAAAGAAATCCCCCAATACATAACAAAATGGAACTTTCGTGAGGAAGATTATTCAAAAAAATCGTATTGACAGACATCATGGAAATTTATATAATAGAGTTAGGAAAATTCAAGAAATTTCAAAATTCTGAAAATACAAAAACTGGATTCTTGGATTAAATTTATAGAAAGTTCTGAGGTGGTTGATATGTCTAATAAAAAGAAATAGTTAAAGCTAAAGAAGTTTTAGAAGAAATTAGTCAAGATGAACATGAACGTTATTTAGCAGAATTGAGAGAGAAATATATTTTTGGATCAAAAATGCAACTGAAGCTGCTGGTTATGATAAGGGCTTAAAAGTTGGACACAGTGAAGGACTTAAAAAAAGGGCTAAAAGAACAAGACTAGATGGAGGCCAAAAAAAGGTATTGAGCAAGGTATTGAGCAAGGTAAAAAAAGAAAACAATTTAAATTGCAAAAATGCTAGAGGAAAAAAAACAATTATTAAAACAATTTTAAAATTACTAATTTATAAAAGGAGATGTAGAAAATTTAAAATAAACATGTTTAAAAAAAATAGTTTGAAATATAACATTCTAAAAGTATGCGTATAATCCAATATTTTTCTACCTTATTAATATTATCAAACTATTTTATATCTTATAAAATCTATTTTTTTATCTATGGCAAATCTGCCACAATTTCAAAAAAAATAAAACTACTAAAGGAGGTATTGCGTATAAAACTTTTAAATATTAAGACCGATTATGTATTTAAGCGTGTATTTGGTCATATCGGAAATGAAGATATAACAAAAAACTTTTTAAGCTGTATATTAAGACAAGAGGTTTCTAATATTGAATTAGAAAAAAATACTATTTTAGAAAAAGATTTAATTGATGATAAAATAGGCATATTAGACATAAAGGCTGAAATTAATAATAATACAAATGTTGATATTGAAATGCAAATTATTGATAAGAAAAATTCAGCTCAAAGAATACTTTTTATTGTGCTAAATTATTTACAAAATCTTTAAAGTCTGGAAAAAGATTATAATTCTTTTTAAAAATCAATTTCTATTCTGATTGCAGATTATGAACTGGACATTTTAAAAGAAATCCCCAATACATAACAAAATGGAACTTTCGTGAGGAAGATTATTCAAAAATCGTATTGACAGACATCATGGAAATTTATATAATAGAGCTAGGAAAATTCAAGAAATTTCAAAATTCTGAAAAATACAAAAACTGGATTCTTGGATTAAATTTATAGAAAGTTCTGAGGTGGTTGATATGTCTAATAAAGAAATAGTTAAGGCTAAAGAAGTTTTAGAAGAAATTAGTCAAGATGAGCACGAGCGTTATTTAGCAGAATTGAGAGAGAAATATATTTTGGATCAAAATGCAACCATAAGCTGCTGGCTATGATAAAGGCTTAAAAGTTGGACATAGTGAAGGACTAAAAGAAGGATTAGAAAAGGGACACAAGCAAGGTATTGAAAAAGGTATTGAGCAAGGAAAAAAAAGAAAACAATTTATCAATCGCAAAAAAAAATGCTAGAGGAAAAAATACCATTAGAGATACAGGTGATCATGTTATAATTCTTAATTGCGATAAAGTAAAATTAACAGGAAATAAATTAAATCAAAAAATATACAGACATCATTCTGGATATATTGGTGGAATGAAAGAAATATCTGCTCAAATGTTAAAAAAAATTAAGAGTTTACAAAGATGGAGAACACGAAAATCAAGCACAAAAACCAGAAATATGGAATTTTTAATTAAGGGAGGAAATATAAATGTCTAACGCTAGTAAAAATATTACTACGGTACTGGTAGAAGAAAAAAACTCTATAGCAAGAGTTAGATTAATAGAAGGTACTGGAAAAATCACTATAAATGAAAAAGATATTGACGAATATTTTGGTTTAGAAACTTTAAAAGTTATTGTTAAACAACCATTATCAGTTACAAATACACTTGCTAAATACGATGTAATTGCAAAAGTTATCGGTGGAGGTTGCACAGGTCAAGCTGGAGCTATTCGTCATGGTATTGCTAGAGCTTTAAATGAAGCAAATAGTGAATATAGACCTGCTTTAAAATCAAACGGATTCTTAACAAGAGATCCTCGTATGAAAGAAAGAAAAAAATACGGTCTTAAAAAAGCTAGAAAAGCTCCACAATTTTCAAAGAGATAAAAAGAGCTTTTATCAAAATCAATTCAACCTCAGAAGTTTCAATACTTCCGAGGTTTTTTATTGCTGTTCGGTAATTTTTACTATCAAACGTCTGCAAGCATTGAAATATCAATGTCTTTATTTTTATATTTATTCGCTATTTAAATTTGTAATATACAGGTAATATGATAGTAATATACAAATTTATTTTCCATAAACCAACTGCTCCAATAACTCTCACAATCCCATAAATTGCCTCCATTACAAGCATTAGATTCATATTATCCCTAAAATAAGGGACTATAAAAGAAAAGTATTGATTTATATCAAAAACTTATCACTACCCACAATAAATATTGGAACAAGACATAAACAACCTCCAATTTCCATAAATGCTCCGTGTATAAACATCACCACCTCTCCTACGATATTTCGTAAAATTCAGGTGGCAAAACCACATCTGTTTCTCATCATTTCCTATGCTAATTATTCTACAATATTATTTAAAATCCGTCTATAATATTAATAAATTTTTATAATCTATTTCTGTTTATAAATTCATAAATCTTATTTTTAATATGGTTGTTTCCTAAATAATAAAATCTAATAAGAGTTATCTAAAAGTATAATATAATAATCTTATAACATACAAAAAAATTGGATATATTCAACTGATATACCCAATTTTAACCCCTATTGTATTTTCTTTATATTATAAGATTTTTTGCTATATAGCTTCTTTTTCTTCGTCAGAACTTTCAACTTCTTCATTGTTGTCTACATCTTTTATAACTTCTAAACTTCCAATTGAAACCTCATAAGCTACTTTCTTTACAACAGTTCCATCTTCATATTTCTTTTCATAGTTTCTAGATTGAATTCTTCCAACTATTTTAACTTCTGTTCCAACTTCAAGGTTTTGACAGAATTTTGCATTTCTTCCCCATGCAATAGATGGAATATAATCAGATTTATTATAAGCTCTATTTACAGCCAATAATATATCAGCAATCTCTCTACCAAATGGTGTTTGTCTATAAATAGGTTTTTTACATATGTAACCTATTAATACCACTTCATTTGTTACCATATCTTTTTTTACAAATTCATTTACTTCACTTGATTCAGAGTTTTCTGTTTCATCTTCAAGTTTTTCAATATCCTTTGCAAATACAGTTAATATTAATTTATTCTTTTCATTTTCATAGCTATTGTATGATCTAAATTGTCCCTTAATTAATAATTTTGTTCCCATAGTCATCATATCGTCTGTTAATAATCTTTCTGATACAGTTACAGGTATAATATCTGCGTTTCCACTTAAACGTGGTATTGAAAGATCAAATGTATAAAATCTTTCTCCATAAATTTCGTGACTGAATTTCTTTTCAGATGTTACTTTTCCTACTAATGTTAAGTAGTTGTTTTCTAAATAATTTGTATCCAATTTTTATTCCTCCCTATTTTTTATTATCAATCGGTATTTCTTTTCAAGTCTCTTTAATCTCATAGTTCTTATTATACTACATTTTTTTGGTTTTGTCTACATAAAAAGTTAATTTTTTCTAAATATTTTCTATTTTTTGGTCATAAATACCCATTATAGTTGATATTGCAAGAACATTATACACTTTTTTTATGTTATTTTTCTTGACTTTTATGTTAATTTCTTGTTCTTCAATTATTTTTCGATAAATATTTTCGATATTTCTTTGAAAACATACCATTACACTATCATCTTTAATACTGGAAATTGTTACAGTTGATTTTCGATTTAATCCATATGTTATAACGTTTAATCGGTTTGATTTTAAAAATTCAAGATTTTTAATGTTATCTGAATTTAATATTAAATATTTTGTTTTTTATTATCTCTCGCTTAAATACATCGATTTTTCTAAGATGGAATCTATATCATTATTTATAATAATAGATTCAAAAGTAATATTCTTTATATTTTCAATATTCTTTTTGATTTATATTAATAATATCAAATTTTTTATTTAAAGAATTTTTTAAAATATTGTTTCTAATAAAATTACTATCATTTTCTTTTGCAATAATTCCAACTAAAGGCATACTTCTCCCCTTCTGAACATTTTTATTATAATTTATTTTATTTGTTTCATAACTTCTTCTGCAAAGTTCTCTTCTTTCTTTTCGATTCCTTCACCTTTTTCTATTCTAGCAAATCTTATTAAATTTGCATTTTTTAGATTTTAATAAATCACAAACTTTCATATCTGGATCTTTAACAAAAGGTTGTTCTAAAAGGCAAATCTCTCCATAAAACTTATCAATTCTTCCTTTTTTTACAACTTTTTTCTGCAATATTTTCTGGTTTTCCTTCATTCATTGCTTGTACTTTTAAGATTTCCATTTCTTTTTCAACTCTTTCAGCTGGTACAGCTTCTCTATTTAAATACTCTGGTTTTGCAGCAGCAATTTGCATACAAATATCTTTTGCTAAAGTATTATCTGCATTTTCCATTTCTACTAATACTGCAATTTTTCCGTCTCCATGTATATATTTTTCAACTATTCCATTTGAAGTTTCAAATCTTGCAAATCTACGAATGCTTAATTTTTCTCCTATTTTAGCTGTTTTATCTATCAATATTTCTGATATTTTCTTTGATTCATCTTCAATTGATGTTTGTTCTAATAATTCATCTACATCTGCAGGATTTTTTAAAGCTACTTGTTTAGCAAGCATCTCAACAAATGATTTGAATTCAGCATTTTGTGCAACAAAGTCAGTTTCTGAATTTTCTTCTTCAACACTATTAAACGGTGTTAATATTACTACTTTACATGTTACATTTAAGTAGATTCTATGTAATGTTTGATTTATTCCAGCAGAAGTAAATTCTGATTTTAAATCTGTTTCTACATTTCCATTTGTAACAATTTTAAATTTAACTTTTGGTCCTCTTCCTGATAGTAACTTACTTCCTGTTAAAGTTCCTAACCTAACAAAAACATCTCCATTTTGTGTCTTATCAAATTCATCTTGAATTTTTATTGCTATATCTGATGTAATTTCATTTACAGGTATTATATTTGACTTTATTACTTTTATATTTCCACTCTCATCCTTTTCTATACTACACAAATCTTGATATTTATAATTTGCCATAACAGCAGTAGCTTGCTCATTAGATACTTTAGTTGCAATACTTTTAGCATAATACACGCACTGCTTATTTATAACTGGCTCAATACTTCTAATTATCCCAGATGCCACCAAAAATGCTATTAAAAATATAACTATTACTGTTAACATTTTTTATTTCTAGAATTATTTTTTCTATATTCATTCTTATACTTTATTTTTGGCAATCTTATCCTTTTTCTAGAATAAATCTTATCCATTTATCTTTCCTCAAATTAAACTGATGCATTAACTTTATTTGCTACATATCTCGGAATAAATAATTGTTGACCAACATATATTTTATTTTCATCCTCTATTTCATTAATTTTAACAATATTTTCAACAGTACTTCTAAATTTTTTTTGCTATTTTCCATAAAGTATCACCTGGTTTAACAAAATAAATTATTATACTATAATTATCTATTTCTCTATTTTCTTCAACATTCAAATCTGTTATTACATTCATTTCTGTATTTTTAAATATATCTACTAACAAATTCAAATCTATTTTCATTTCAGCACTTTCATCAGGCATTATAATAACATCTTTACTACTAACTTCAACTTTAACTTGAACTTTAGTATTTTGATTTATTCCCTCACAATTCATATTATGATTAAATGGTATAACTATTTTTTTAGTATTTATACTATTTTCTTGTGTATTCGAATAAATAAATCTTACATTAATCTCACCTTCAAATATAATTCTATCACTTAAAATATTTTGTTTTTTTATTTCTACATTTACATCAACATCATATATCTTTTCATTTCTAATTTCTGGTATTAGTTGCTTTTCTCTAATATTACAAATATCTTTTATAACCTTTTTTTTCTTGCATTGTATTTACTTTTTTTTACAATTTGCATTTAAACTCATACTTGGACTATATAAATCCTGTATAAGTTCGAGTGATTTATTTTGATATACAAACAAATTAAACTCTATCTCTGCTTCTACATATATTGAATGCTCTTCAACATTATTTGGTTTTATAACTAAATTTTTTCAACTCATTTTTTATATTACAAATATTTTCATCTGTAACATTAGCTATATCAACAAATCCCATAACAGGAATTTTACTCTCCACTGTATTAATTCTATTATCTTCAGTTAAATACATAATTTTTATTATTACATCTGCTTTTTTGCTAATACTTTATTATAACTAATTTTACTTTCTACGTTTACAATGTCTACACTTGTTTTCATTATTTCTGCTAAATTATCAATTCCATCAATTACAACAGTATCCTTGGCCAAAACTTTTGTAATACCGACTTCCAACTAAAGAATTAATATTAAAATTTTTATTTAATATTTGAATATCTTCTACTTTTGAATAGCCTCTATAAATTCCACTTCTTCATTCGAAGAAACTTTTATATCTACATCTAATAAACTTTTAAAACTTACCTTTCTACCATTTAAAATTTTACATTCAATTTCTTTTAATACAAATTTACATTCTAATAACATTTCTGATTTTGCCTCTTTTATTTCAATAATCTTTGTAAAATCAATAGTAGATGTTAATCCTCTTACATTTCCTTCTTCATTATCGGCTAAATACATCATATTCACATTAATACAACCATCTATTCTTACTTTTCCATCAAGAACTTAAATGCAATTGTTAGAATATACCAGAATATAAACAACCTAAAGTTGTATACTCAATTGCTAAATCATATAAACCGATATACTAGTTATTACACGGACATGATGGAATGATAAAAAAGGCTCTAATTATGATGATATATAAATTATAGAAATTCAAGACATTTTTAAATACAGTAAAAACAAAAGAAAAGAAATATGATTATGAAAATGGAAAAATTTGGTTATTTTGCAGGAGCATGTCAAAGTTACTTTGAAGCATTAATATCTGCAGGGGCAAATTTTGCTTCATCACCAGCAAGAATTTTAATAGATTTTTAGATCCATTAATAGTAGCAGAAAAAAATAGCAAACAGAAAAGTATAAGTTTGTAACAATAGATGATATTGCATATGAATTAAGAGATGGAAAAAAAAGGAATAAGATGGAATTGGAGCAAATGGAAAACTAAAATATGAATAATAAATCACATTGTAATATAAATGTAATATAAAGTGCTCTATTAAATAATTCATCTGATATTATTCTCATTTCAGGTCTTTCGACTACAATCCACTCTTCTTCTGGTAAATCTTTTTCTTGTTCTGTTATAAAGTCTGTTACTTCACTCTTTTTTTTTGTTACTCTTCCTGTATATATTGGATTTTTTAAGCATTCTTACAATAGATGTTTGCACCCATTTTGATTTTGTTTTCTTTGTTCTTAATTCCTCTGTCATTCAAATCCCATGCAATTTTGTTGTTCCAATTCCTTTATATACATAACTTTCAAATATTTCTTTTACGATTTTTGCTTCTTCTTCATTTATTTTGTAATGTATATCTTTCATTTGGAATTTTATCATATCCAAAAACTATATTTGAACTCTTCCTTTTTTGAGCAGTAATATCTTTTCCAAATTTAACCCTTTTAGACATATTGGCACTTTCTTGTTGTGCCATTGCTCCTAAAATAGTTAATATGAATTCAGAACCACCTTCCATTACTTCACCATTATTTAAAAAATCTACTTGCACACCATAAGATTTTTAATTCTCTTACACTTTGAAGTAAATCTACTGTATTTCTTGCAAAACGGCTTACATCTTTACTACTACTTTATCAAACTTTTTTTGCTTTTTGCGTCTAACATCATTGTTGAAATTGTTTTCTATGCTTTATTTGTTTTCCTGATATTCCTTCATCTGCATATAGCTTTGTACAATTCATATCCATTTTTTTTTTACAAAATCATTAAAGAATTCTATTTTTTCTGTTTTTCAAATGATTCTAGCATTCGTGATTCTTTTTCATTCTCTTTTTTGATAGTTTGTTTAATATTTTAATTATCTATAAAAATTGATAATTGCATAAAGTCCATTATCAGATATATTATTTATTGTACCAATATTGGCTCTAATTAAATATGGATGATGCACTCATCATATCCAAATAATCTTTTGTTGAAGTATTGTCATTAAAAGTTTCCCAACATCTTGAATGTATTTTTTATCAAATAAACTTTAATTTACGTTTTTCTATCTCTAATAATCTGCTCTAATTTTAAATCCTTATTATCATATCTTTCCTTTTAGTTTGTCCCACATATTTTTATTTATTAAAAATATATAGCACTTGTTCTAGTAAAGCTCTTAATAAAAAAAAGCAAATGATATACTATTTTTATATTATGATTATTTATACACATTTGTTGTATTTCATAGCATAAATCTTGATTCCTATATAGCCCTTGGATTATCTTCTTTTTTAACTTTTTATATTTATTCTAATAAAAATAGAATCACTTTCCTTTTTATTATACCATATGGGTTAGGACTAATAAATGAAATTTGTCTGCTCACCTCTAACTTGTTCTTTTTTTTTCATCTTGCTTATCTTCTTTATTTACCTCTTTTGATTTTCAATGCTATCATTTTTATTTAAACTTGGAGATAAAAATTTTTTCTTCAATGCCTAATTTTTTTCTCATTTTCACCATATAAAATATTTTTCATTTCGGTTTGCATTTTTTATTTTTCATTTTTTAATGTTCCGTCCATTAATATCCTTTATAATTTTAGCTAATTTTTCTTCTAATTCTTTTATAGAAGATGCATGTTTAATATATTTCCAGTGTTATCTATTTTTTAAAATTCTTTTCCAACTTTTAGAATTTGCAATCTTTTCAATTTAGTAACTGAAAATTGATCCTGATATATTCTCAAATGGCTTACTACAGTACTCGCTTTAATTGAGAAAACATGTTTTTTGTTCCTAATTTATTCTCAAACTCTTTTTTAGCAACATCGCTCAGGCAATGCTCCTGTATCAGTAGTGTGTATTGCTCGTATATAATCAGCCATTCCTCAAAAAGACGTGGCAATATAGCATGAAACTTCATAAAAAGATTTGTCATTAATTTTGTTTATGCATATCATATATTTTGTTTCTCTGAGTATATGTAAAGTTATTCAAACTATCCAAAATATTAGTATTTTGCAATATTTTCAATGCAGTTAATCTACGATTTCCATCCCAAGCTACATATTTTCCTTTTTCATTATATGTAACTGTAACAATTGATTGTGGAAGCTTAATTATTCTCAAATATATCATATATCCAATTTATACATTGCTTGAGAATCTTTCTTGGTTTTTATCAGTTGTTGCATAATGAAAATTCACCCAAATCATTATTACTTCATCATGTCTTGGATTTTCTGGATTAACACATATTTCATTTATTGATAATTTTATAATATCTTTTTACTTCTAAAGTTTTCATTTTATATCCCCTCTTTTTATTTTTCACCTTCTTTTTCATTAGTTTTTTACTGTACATTTCAACATATATTTACTTTTTGTAATATTTTTTT
>VOFC01002758.1_pt1 | contig 14529 bp, 20 predicted proteins | sample 5384161 | NCBI WGS metagenome assembly VOFC01 (sample SAMN12384722, study PRJNA508395) | human gut metagenome | isolation source: healthy gut B | host: Homo sapiens | reverse complement strand
TACTGCGCCATGACCTCACACTTTCTGTGGGCGAGCCGGACAACGCCGCTGCAAAACAGGGGTAGGAACTGCGTTCGGTGTGAACGGTGACCATGAGCAGGGACTTTGCCTTTTCACACGTTTTGCTCTGCAAAATTTTCAACGTGCATTGCGGTTCGACTTCTGAAATTTTCAGTGTTGCACGGAAAGGGCGAAAGCAAGTATCGACCTGTGGCCACAAATTTTCAATGCTTGAAAATGTTCTGTCACATGGTCAGTCACTTGTTGGGGAGTGCCTTCCCCAAACCCTGCTCTAGCTTCGCACCGTTGGTGCGAATGCGGCGTGTCGCATTACATAGCCCTCTCCATCCCGGAGCGGGCATTTATCATTTTCACAGGAGGTCGAATATGGCTGAAATGAAAAGTCCGAACGCACACGCAAAAAAGAACCGCAATGACACGCCGCGAAAACGAAAGACACACATCATCAAAGTCCGAGTGACCGCAGAAGAAAAACTGCGGATTGCATACGCCTGCAAAGAACTCCACCTCACCCAGTCCGAACTCGTCCGCCGTGTCCTGTACGGCGTGAACGTCAAGCACACCGTTGTGGTGGCGCAGGGCGGCGAGGATGCACTGGCGGCGCTTGCCGCCTTGTCTGCTCAGTGCAGCAAGGTGGGAAGCAACCTCAACCAGCTTGCACGGCACTTTAACTCCGGCGGCAAAGACACCGAGCAGCTCCGGGCGCAGATTCTGGAGGAACTGTCCGCACTCACGAACTTTCGGCTGAAAGCCGAAGAAACGGTTGGTGAACTGTATGGCAACCATCAAGCATTTGACCTCGAAAAACTCTAACTACGCCGCCGCCGAAAGCTATCTCACCTTTCAGCACAACGAGTACACCGGTCTGCCCATTCTGGACGAGAAGGGCAGACCCAAGCTGCGGGATTCGTACCTGCTCGACAACCTTGAGTGCGGCGAATCCTCGTTCGCTATGGCCTGCCTGATCGCCAACCGCAAGTACGGCAAGAACGGCGGGCGGGAGGACGTGAAGACCCACCATTATATCATCAGCTTCGACCCGAAGGACGCAGTAGAGAACGGTCTGACCATGGAGAAGGCACAAGCCCTTGGCTTGCAGTTCTGCAAGGACAACTTCCCCGGTCATCCCGCCATCGTCTGCACCCACCCGGACGGTCACAACAGTGCGGGAAACATCCACGTCCACATCGTCATCGGCAGCTTGCGCGTCCGCACCGTGGAACGGCAGACCTTCATGGACAAGCCGTGCGACTGGGAAGCGGGCAAGAAGCACCGCTGCACTTCTGCCATGCTCCGGCACCTCCGTGTCGCAGTCATGGAGATGTGCGAGCAAGCCGACCTGAACCAGATCAATCTGCTGGAAGCCCAAGGTGACCATGTTTCGGAGCGCGAGTATTGGGCGCAGCGGCGCGGACAACGCCGTCTCGACCATGCCAACGCCAAGCTTGTCGCCGAAGGGCAGCAGCCCACCCAGACCGTCTATCAGACCGAGCTGGACAAACTGCGAAAGCAGATCTACGCTGTGCTGAACAAGACCACCACCTTCGAGGAATTTTCTGCATTGCTCATGCAGGAACACGGCATCGCCGTGAAGGAAAGCCGAGGCCGGTTGAGCTACTGCCCACCCGGCCGGGCAAAGTTCATCACCGCCAAGAAACTGAGCAAGAAGCTGGAAAAAGGAGCAGGTGCTGACCGCCCTCTCTCAGAACATCCAGCTTACCGCCATCATCCAGCCCAGCAGCGAGAAGAAACCGGATAAGATCAGGAAACTGGTTGACATTCAGGCGAACGTTGCTGCAGGCAAGGGCATCGGCTATGAGCGTTGGGCGAAAAAGTTCAACCTCAAACGCTGGTCGCAGACCTTGTGTCTCCTGCAGGAGAAGAAGCTGCTCAGCGAAGATGCCCTAGACCAGCGCATTGCCGAACTGAAAACTCAGCACGACGATGCACTGGCGGTGGTCAAAGACTTGGATGCCCGCATGGTCTCCCTCAAGGAGCTACGCGGGCATCTTGTGGTCTATCGGCAGTATAAGCCTCTTGCACAGAAGCTCCAGACTGTGCGGAATCCCGCCAAGTTCAAGGAGCAGCATCGTGCAGAGCTTGCCGTTTACGATGCAGCCTGCGCCTATTTCAAGGCCAATGGGTTCAGGACTCTGCCGGACCTCAAAAAACTGGATGCCGAATACCAGACCCTTTCCTCGGAGAAAAACGGTTTCTACACCCGCTACAAGAAAGCGCAGGTCGAACTGCGTGAACTCCGCACCGCACAACAGAACGTGGAAGCCTTCTTCCGCAAGGAAGAGCGCGGCCACGCCGTACCGCAGCAGGAGGTCAAATGAACAACACTCTGACGGATCGATGTGTGAATAAACCCAACCTCACCCACGCCCCTCACCGGGCTTCGTCCTTTCGCCTGTACCCCGACCCATTGGGACGGAGGGTAGCACCTCTGTCTTTTCGGACGTAAAGAACGCCATCTCGACCCGGCAGGCAGCGGAGCTGTACGGCTTCGCCGTAAACCGGAACGGTATGATGTGCTGCCCCTTCCACGGGGATAAACACCCCAGCATGAAGGTAGACAACCGTTTCCACTGTTTCGCCTGTCAGGCGGATGGCGATGTGATCGATTTTGTCGGCAGACTTCTTCAACTTTCTCCCTATAAGGCTGTGGAAAAGTTGAAGAACGATTTCATGGCATGGCACTTGCCGACGGCAAGGTGCGGCTTGCTCCCCGCAGACCGCCCACCGTCCGGCAGCAGCTGCTGGACTATTACCGCTGTCTGCAGCGTTGGCGGGTCCGATACGCACCGCAGTCACCCACAGAAGAACTTCACCCCTGCTTTCTTGAAGCGATAAAGAACCTTGACATCGTTGAATATTATCTGGACTGTTCGGTGCTCCCGGACCTGCAGACCGAAAACGAGCTACGGAAGTATTGGGAGGGATTGCATGAGCGACTGGAAAAAGAGGAACGAAGATTGGCGTGATGAGGACGAACTGGAAGAAGAGGAAGAATGCGAATGCCCTTGGGTAGACAGCAAGGGCAAAGTGCGTGAAACCGCTTACTGCCAGTACCTTTTAGAGAAGCACCCCATGATGTGCCTGAAACAGAAGCTGTTCGACCAGAACGGCGAGGTACACGAGGACGCACTGCTCTACGAAGTCCACAGCGACCTCCGTGACTTTGTGCTCGACAACCTTGCCAAGAAGGAAAAGCAGGTTCTGGACGCACTCCGTATCGAAACCTATACCCCTGAATGGAACCCCCAGCTTGACCGCATCCATCTCCAGAACGGAACCTACTTTCTGGATGAACGGGGATTTGTGCCGGAAAAGGAACTCTGCCTGAACCGGCTCCCCGTGGAATACCAGCCCGATGCCCCCGCACCGACCAAGTGGCTGGAATTTTTGGACGGTCTGCTCATCCCGGAGGACATTCTGACCTTGCAGGAATATCTCGGCTATCTTCTGATCCCGTCTACCAAGGCGCAGAAGATGCTGGTCATGACCGGCAAGGGCGGCGAGGGGAAATCCCGCATCGGCTTGCTGCTGAAGAAGCTGTTCGGGGAAGCCTCTCACTCCGAATCCATCCTCCGCATCGAAACGAACCGCTTTGCCAGTGCAAATCTGGAGTACAAGCTGGTCATGGTCGATGACGACCTGAACATGGTGGCTTTGCCCGAAACACGGAACATCAAGTCCATCGTCACCGCTGAGGACCGTTTGTGCATCGAGCGGAAGAACAAGCAGGCTGTGCAAGGTTTGCTGTACGTTCGTTTCATCTGCTTCGGCAATGGCAACCTTGTGGCCGCTCACGATGACAGCGACGGCTTCTGGCGCAGGCAGATCCTCATCACGGTGAAAGACCGTGACCCTGCCCGGGTGGATAACCCCTTCCTCATCGAAGAGTTGTCCGAGGAGCGTCCCGGCATCCTGCTGTGGATGCTGGAGGGGCTACATCGTCTGCTGGCGAACCGCTATCAGTTTACCATCAGCGAGCGCTCCATCCAGAACCTTGAAGCAGCCATGGCGGACAGCGACAACCTGACCCAGTTCATGCAGGCAACGGCGTATGTCCGCTTCAAGCCCGACACCGAGGAACGCTCCACCTACCTCTATCGCGCCTACACCAAGTGGTGCGAGGATAATCTGGAATCGCCTGTTCCGCAAAAGAAGTTCAGCCAGTTCCTGCTGAAAAATGCAGGGAAGTATGGCCTGACCTTTTCCAAGCACATCGAGGGGAAATATCGCGGCTTCCGGGGCGTATGCGTCCACCCCGCCTTTGCTGCGGCATAAAACACACGAAAAGTGAAATTCTCCCGCCCCACGCGCCCCGAATTAGCAGTTTTGACTTGTTATCGCTGTTTTCTTCGGGCGTGTATCTACCCCTTCCGGGCGGATGCAGGGCGGCAACACGCCCTTCGGGGCGGGAGAGAAGCAAGGATGCGCCCCAAGAGGGCGCGTGCAATCCCAGCCATGCGCCCCATAAAATCAACACAGAAAGGTACTTTTGTGTAGTTTGGGGCGCATGGGGCGCGTAAATTCAAGTTCTCGCACTTTTTTGGGCTGCTGCTTCGGGTCAGGAGCGGCAGGCCCTTACATATTTACCGGCCCACAAGGGTGCAGCTCAACCGGAACTGCGCCGGGTCTGGAGAAGTGCAAAGGAGACATGCCTATGACGAATGTCCGCAAAAATTCCGCCAAACTGACCCGTGAGGACTTGAAAATCGCGCCCGAATCCCCTACAATGGAATTGTCCGAAACCCCTGCCGTAGAACCTTCTGACCAGACCAGCAAAACTGTCCGACACGCCCCGCTCGTTTACCGGGTGGAGGAGATTGCCCAACTGTTGGCGATCTCCAACCGTGCTGCGTACAATCTGTGCAACACCACGAAAGACTTCAAGGTGATTCGCCTCGGTACCAGCATCCGGGTAAGCAAGCAGAGCTTTGACGATTGGTTTGCAGCGGTCTGAGGGAGGGAACATCTATGGCATCTATTATGAGGCGTGGAAACACGTACTCCGTTCGATACAACTACAAAGATCATGCTGGCAAGCCCTGCAAGGGCTGGGAAACCTTCAAGACCAAGGCCGAAGCGCAGGAGCGCAAGATCACGGTCGAAAAGGAACTGCTGGATGGCACATTCCTCGTGCCGGACACCATGACGGTCGAGGAGATGCTGTACAAGTGGATCCCCATTCAGTCCAGCAAACACAAGTGGTCTCCCAAGACCTACACCCAATCTGTGGCGATGGTGCAGAACCTCATCGTGCCGTATATCGGAAAGCGGAAGGTGCAAGACCTCCGCACCTATGACATTGAGCAGTTCTACGCCACCCTGAGCCAGACCCCTTGCGGCCTATGTGCACGGTGTGAAGCAGGAGCTGACAGAAAATCAGAAGAAACGGCTGTTATCCAGCACGTCCATTCACGAAGTCCACACGCTCCTGAAGACCGCCTTTTCGTATGCCGTTGACTGGGATCTGATCCACAAGTCACCTACTCCCCGTGAAGCCCCCAAGATCAACCTCCGAAGAACGCACCATCTGGGATGAGCGCACCATGCTTGGCGGCGTTGCAGACCATTGAGAACCCCGCCCTCCATCTGGCGGTGCACCTGAGCATGATTCTCTCGCTGCGTGAGGGTGAGATCCTTGGCTTGCAGCCGGGAGACATCGACTTCGATGCAGCGGACGGACGTGGGAACCATCTCGGTGAACAAGGCCCTGCAGCGTGCCGACAAGGTCGCCTTGTCCAAGATCGATCCCACCCAGATCTACCACACCTTCCCGGACAGACGGGAGGGGAGCAAGTCCTCGCTGATTCTCAAACGGACCAAGACCAAGAAGTCCAACCGTGTCCTGTATATGACGAAACCGCTGAAAGAGGAACTTCTGGCATGGCTCGACAAGATGAAGCAGGACGAACAGAACGCCCCATGGAAAAGGCATACAGCAACTGCGGTCAGCTGTTCCGCTTACCAGACGGCTTACCCATTGCCCCGGACGTTCTGACGAAGTGGTATCGGCAGTGGCGAGCAGAGCACCCGGAGTTTGAGAAGATCGTGTTTCATGGTCTGCGACACTCCAGTGCCACTTATCAGTTATTCGAGTCCGGCGGCAACATCAAAGCCGTGCAGGGCAACACAGGTCACGCCACTACTGGCATCCTGATGGACACCTACGCTCACACGCAGGACCGCGCTTTGTTCGCGCGATTGCGCGTTTTCAGCGTAAATTCAGCGCAAATCATGCCAAGTCAGCGTATTTTCAGCGTAAAAGTCAGAGTAATCGTCTATTCTTCTCATAGAAAATACCCGCCCACTGTGGTTTTTCCACAGATAGGCGGGTGTTTTACATTTTCCGTTCAAAAACACGTTTTGCGAATCAATGATTCTCCTCATCCGCAATCACACTTATCAATGACTTAAAGTCGATTGCCTCCACATGAGGTGCACCACCATAAGCACCTGTCAAATACTTATTTCGTATACTTGTTTGCTGGAAAATTCGCTCACCGCTTTCGGACACCGATACAACTTCTCTATCAGCATCTTCGTTCTCTCTGACAATATAAACCGCATCCTTGATTTCCGGTATATCCAGCAAGAGCGTGTTGTGCGTTGTCATGATAAGCTGTCCTCGAATATACGGCATCGCTTCGCTAATTATTTTGGAATAGAGCAAATCATGTATTCCAGAATCCGCCTCATCTAAAACGACCGTTTCTCCTGACAGCGCTCGGAAAAGGAATGGTAGGATCTCGATGATTTGATGATTTCCATACGATTCAAGATCGAACGGCATATCTCGTACCTGACCAGAGATTTTCTTTTTAATTCTTAACGTATAATCAATGGTATCCTCACCACTTGATATCCTTTTTATAATATAATTCCTGATTGTCAGCATTAAGCGCCCTAAACAATTCCGTCAGCACTTTTTCTGTTCTGATTATTTTCTCTACATCACCCTTTTTTTACAGTTCCTTCTTCAATATTCAACAAAATTTTTCCCTTTGGTTTGTCCGCTTATAAGCGCATGAGGATCACTACTGTTTTTTATAAAGCAGGACACCTTAAAGAAGGAATGAAGTAGTGTCAAGAAATTCTCCAATAGGCCCTCATTAAAATACTGCTCCGATTTATCATTCATCTCATGAAGAACAATTGCCAAGACCGTATGTTTTCCCCAAAAACGTCTTAGCTGACTTGTCACATCATCTTTAATCGCATCATTTTTAAATAATGCTTTATTTATTATTTTTTATCCAATGTCAAATCAAAATATGTTCCCCTTCGTTTTTCAAGAACATATTCCAACTTTTCATGAATTATCCCATCTTCGCCGAATTCAACTATATAAGAGCCTTTTTTTGCGTTTATGACAAAATCATATTGTAGATATACCGGCTCGTTACTGCCAATCATTCGACATTCATTAAATAAACTCTCACTTGATCGTAGTGCTTGTGCCAAATCTTGTCTTGAAATTTTGCGCAAAGGAGCACCTGTTCCCTGTGGATGTTCTTGGTCGTATAGAATCTGCTCTATCATATCGCGCACATCCATCGTACGCATTAAATCGATAAAGATTCCAAGTCCCGACATCAAGTTTGTTTTGCCTGACCCATTTTCGCCATACACAACCGCTAAGGATTTGTATGAATTGGTTCCTTTACTCAAATCAAAGGTTACATCTTTGAAGGAATAAAAGTTCTTCAATCTGATTTTCGTGAACATATCCACACCTCCTAGCAGCCCCTATTATATCACTAAGTCCCCGTTTTTTCAATCTTAACTTCCGCTTTTGATAGAAAATGTATCATTTTTGCACGCATTACTTGACGATCTACGCTATTCATGCTATACTTTTTTCCAGCACAGGGATTTAGGCTTTGCTCTCTGACTTTCATAACCAGTAGCAAACAACCCGCTTGCATTGCAGTGCAAGCGGGTATGAATCCGAAATCCTCTTGTTCGACCGCCCTTTAACTCAGTCAGAAAGGAGAACATGGACTATTATAGTATACCAGATTTCCTCCTTCTGATGCAAGACCTTTCCTTAAAAGGAGGAAAATTTTCATGGATAATTTTTCTTATGTGTTCGGTCTTCCCGACCATCATCATGCTTCTTTAGAGTTTGCTGATGTTCAAGTTGGGACAGACAACCGCCTGTTTGTCGACCCCGCAAGAATCCATCTTGCAGCACTTGCTGGATATTCTTGGGCCATGGAAGCCGATGCTTTGATTCAGTCTTTCTTTAATACTTTTATGATGCAGCAGCTCAAAGAGATTTTGAAGCAGTCCGCAACTTAACAATCGATACCTGTGGCGAACTCAACGAGACCCAACTCGGTTTGTCCCGTGGTGCTCCTCGTGGAAATGGCGCTTCCCTTCCACTTATCTTCTCAGCTGTTTATCAAATGGTCGAGGATGGGCTTTTTGAAAAGGATGCCGTTAACAGCATCGCCGATATTCCTGTTCTTGCTGATAGAATTGATGCAGATAGACTTTCAGACTGGACAACTAATATCATCTGGCCAGTTCTTCGCACCTTTACTTTCATGCAGTATGAAAAATATGGATTAACTATACATCCAACTTCGTGCGTTCCCCGCTTCTTCTGGGATGCCGACTTTGCTACCTGGAGAGAAACTTCCTCGCATGATTTAAGCTGCAATGGAAAGCGTATTTGGCTTTGTCCTAAACCATTTCTTCACAAACGCCTTCTCATGTCGACAGAAAAATTTCTTAAAGAGCAGGTTATCGAATATCGTCAGACGGTTCATCTTGACAACCGTAGTGATTTGTGCCGTCAAAAGGAACTCAAAGATGGCAGTACCATTTTGATGGCACCTTATAAAAAGGATGTTTACGATGCTGAGATTCGCGGCAATAGCCATACACAGTATGCTCGTAACTATGCCAAGGAATGTCCTTCTCTCTTACACGATTATCATCACGGCTTTGAATATCAGCCGGGAAAGGCAAAAATTATTTCATCTCGGACGAAGAACTAGACGAAATCCTTTATCCGAAGGACTGATATCGCAATGTTTTCCACCGCAATGGGGTCACTACCCATGCGGTGGATTTTTATATATCCAAACTTTCTTCTACTCTTTGTTCTACCAACTCCTGAATCGCATTAATGCACCCCTCCGTATCTTTCAACACTTCCTTCTCCCAGAAGTGGATAACATACCAATCCTGCGCCCGCAGAGCCTTGTCGTCCCGGATATCTCGCGCAATATTTTCTTCGATTTTGGCTATCCAGTACTCCCGGTTACGTTTCAGCTTCGGCTTGCGTTCTTCCCAGTTCTGCCCATGCCAAAACTCGCCGTCCACGAAGATGGCGATATTATATTTTAGGATAGCGATATCGGGAGAGCCGGGGAGCCGCTTATCGTTCAGCCTATATCGAAATCCCAGATGCCACAGACGCTTTGCCAAAAGAACTTCCGCCTTGCCTTGCTTCAGGTGGACACGAGACATCCGTTTGGATGTTTCCGGGGTCGTATCATATGATTTTGGATGTTTCATTTGGTTTTATCACCGTATCTGAGGTGTCACATCCTCATAAACGATCCTATTGTCGATGCAGCTGTACCGCAAAAAGCTTCAGCCGATTCCATTGTTTATTGCGGACCGGGTGACTTCCAAGCGTATAGTACCGTCGTACAACTTCTCGATAGTACTCGTTCAGATCATCCTCATAATCTGCTGCGATGATACAGGCTTCTATCATTTCATAGTCACCATACGCATACTCTGCACACACCCAATCAACGTATTTCAAGACTTGGTCTATCGTCGACTTTTCTGCCTTATCTTTCTTCAGTTCAATGGTCAAATATTGGCACGGGATCCTTGTCCCTCCAAATCTCTCGCAGCAAACACATCGATCTTATCCATATAATTGATAGGCTTGAACGGAGATGCTACCACTTGATGGGACACATAATCCCATCTGCCAAGATTCGGGATTCCCTCATTACATAAGTCATAAACGACCGATACCTCTAGGGCCATTTCATGTTTCACCCTATCTGCTCTTACACAGTTGCAAAGCAAACTCTCCGGTTTGATCAAATATCGGTCTAACTCATGTGCACCTATCAGGTCATGTATCTCTTCATTTCTTTCCCAAACACGCTGACCTGTTTGCATTTCTTGCTGATGCCGAAGCAATAATATCTCTTTCAGGGACTCGTTTTCTTCATCGCCCAATTTTATAAACGAGACGTTCCAAAAGGCACGAAGCATCTTGAACGTGTTCGGTTTATAGACCAGCACCTCATCGGTGTCGATTCCTTCCTCAAAAAGTACGGCGATGCCTTAAAAGTGCATAACCATCGGTACCAGACACTATCCTCACCAGAATCGACCAACAGGTCATCCCTCACATCTGCGTAATCTACCGCTGCGCAAGTTGAGGAACCCGGAAAATTCGAGTACTTGCAATCCGGCCCGATTGCAACTAATTCTCCGATACCATAGATTTTACGCTCACTAAAAAAGTAAACATTATCTCCCGGTTTCATGGACACATAATCCGCCAGCGTTGCCTCAAACGGTCTTGAAGCCAAACTGTTCAACCGGGTCGCATAAACCCCTCGTTCTGCACAGATCTTTATTATCTCGGTATCCCCGCCCATAGCAAATACATATCCTCCCATTTTATACTTCCTTTATCTGCTCCGCAACATACGAATTGTTCAGCCAGAAGCACTGCTTCGTCATCGTGCCGCCAGTGGGCAGGGGCCGGTATCCGTACTATCCCGCCCATGGGGGGCGAACGTGAGCCACACGGCTTTCCGACGCCTTGGGCAAGTTATTGCGATTCCGCCCGCTGGCGTCTTTCCAGATATGAACGCCCTCCCGCAGAGTATCGACCGTACGCTGCCACACATGATGCACCTCTTCCGATCCTCTGCCGGGATATTCCAGAATTTCACCCTCTGGAAGTAGCACTCGCCGTCCTTCGACTTTTGGAAGATGATGAACAGGAATTTGGTCGGTGCAAGAAGGTCATAGAGCGCAGACTCTTCCCATGTTTCGTTCATCATTGCACAGAAATTCATCCTCAGGGAAGGACACATTCTGTTTTATACTGCCATTCGGTTCACAGTGATGGTCTTTCGGTTGGATGCCTGCCTTTTTGAAATTCCTCTGTGTTCGACAGATGCCCTTTCACGCCAAGCATCGCCGCCACTAAAAAGCTCGTTGAGGTTCTTGGCATTCGTTTCCACGCCCAACCGCGCCTTAAGTTCCGTCCTGCTCATACCCACATAAGGCCGGACTTTTGCGATAAACCAGTCCTCGAAGCTGGTCGTTCTTAACGCTGCCGGGTCTTTGATGATCTTCTCACAGGGTTCGTCCCCGAAGATGTACCGCCGTAGGATCTGCGTCATGTAGCTGGACTTCAGCGAGTACGCCCGCTTCATGGCCGGGATAGGGCTGAATGGCTGCGACCGGGTATCCTGCGAGTTGCGGCCTTTCGGACACGCTGCCAGATACATGGTATCACCCTCACTGATCAGGTGTGCCTGTCCTGCCTTGATCTTGTCTATCAGGATTTTCCAGTCATTGCGGATGACCTCCAGATCCTCGTCCGGGAACTGGAACAACACTGCCTTGTCAATCGTAAAGTTGACCTTGGGCACCCCATCCCGGTGCTCATAGGACATCAGCAGCATACAAGCACACTTCATCCAGAATGCACTGGTCTCGAAGGTCTTGTAGTATTCTTCATCATAGTTCAGCATATCGCAGACCAACCGTTCCTTGGCCTGAATGCCACGAGGGGTCTGCCGATAGGGTGTCACCTTCAATTCGACGCCCGCTTCCTCAAAATCGGGAGCCGGGTTGCTATTGGGCTTATACCCAAAACCAGCTTTCCTCCACAACGGTACCGATGGCACCCTTTGCCTGTTGCGATGCGCCCAGTCTTGTCAATCTCGCCCAGCGTTTTGCCGACTGCTTCCTGTCCACGGGCGAGGACTTCCGCCTTCGTTTTGTACTTCCGCTGCTCCATGACTTACCCTCCAATTTTAGGGGTTGATCCTCGGTAGGTTTTTGCTATAATAATGATGAGAAAACGGTCAAAATCGCAAAAAGTGGTTGATCTTTTTCTCAAAAAAGTGTATACTTAGATTTAAGTATACCACAGAACGGGGTGTTATGAAAGTGTCAGCAAATAGCGATATTCGTGTTGTGGAGCTATTTGCCGGCGTCGGCGGTTTCCGCGTTGGATTAGAGCGTTGTTCCGAAAGATTTAAGACGATTTGGGCAAACCAATGGGAACCCGGCCAAGCTGGTCAATGGGCTTATAAGTGCTACGACAAAAATTTTGGCGAGGATTCCCACTGTGTGAATGCAGATATCGCCACCGTGATCGATCAAGTGCCGCCGCACGACCTTCTGGTGGGTGGCTTTCCCTGTCAGGACTACTCTGTTGCCAGCACCGGTGCTAAAGGGCATCGAGGGCAAAAAGGGCGTCCTCTGGTGGTCCATCTATCAGATCATCCAGAAGAACCATCCCAACTACGTTCTGCTGGAGAATGTAGACCGCCTGCTGAAATCTCCCGCATCCCAGCGGGGCCGTGATTTCGGCATCATCCTGAAGTGCCTGCAGGAAGAAGGCTATGGCATCGAATGGCGTGTGATCAATGCCGCAGACTATGGCTGCGTCCAGCGCAGACGGCGTACCTTCATCTTTGCATTCAAGAACACCACCAAGCAGTATAAGCGTATGACCTCGTGTTTCTCTGCGGACACAAAGGACAGCCGTGTCTGGCTGATGCAGGAGGGCTTCTTTGCCCATGCGTTCCCGGTGCATTCTGAGGTCGCAGACCCCAAGAAAGTGACCACCGTCGATTTCAATGAATATACCGACACTGTTGACGTAACGAACCGTTTCAGAGCCGCTTTCTACAACAGCGGCGTGCTGTGCAACGGTAAGATTTTCTCTCTGGAAGCCGTCCCGAACGGCAAGGAGCCGATGCTACTCGGCGATATCGTTGTCAACGGCGATATCGACAAGAGCTTCTTCATCGAGGATGAGGATCTGGAGAAGTGGAAGTACATGGAGGGTGCCAAGACCATCGAGCGCACTTCCAAGACCGGCTACTCCTACACCTTTTCCGAAGGTCCCATTGCGTTCCCAGATCCCTCTCGACCGTCCCGGTCGTACGATGCTCACCAGTGAGGGCACCAAGAACCGCAGCTCCCATGCGATCATCGACCCTAAAACAGGGAAGTTACGCATCCTGCTGCCGGAGGAGTGCGAACGCATGAACGGTTTCCCGACGGGCTGGACCGACACTGGGATGCCGAAGCGTCAGCGTTACTTCATCATGGGCAATGCCCTTGTCGTTCCGCTCATCACCCAAATGGGCAAGCAATTACTGGATATCTTATAACAAAAACCAAGGCTGCTTAGTCGGCCTTGGTTTTTATGCTTTTTCGTCACGATCAAGAGGTGCCCTATCATGGAGCAGATCCGTGTTGTTGAGCTTTTCGCCGGGGTCGGCGGCTTTCGCCTTGGACTGGAGCAGGCTTCCTCCTGCTTTCAGACTGGCTGGGCGAATCAGTGGGAACCATCCATGCGTTCCCAATTTGCTTTCGAGTGCTACGAACGGCATTTCGGGCATCGTCCAGAACACGTTTGTCAGGACATCGTGACCGCCAAACGGCAAGCACCTGTTCTGAAGGATGCGCGGATGGGCGTGGCAGTTGACGGTCTTTGCCACCCAGCACAGACTTGCAGAAGAACCAATGGTGTACGTTCTCCCGTCCTGCCGCAGCAGCGTTTTTCCCAGTTTTCAGAGTATGCCTGACCCCAATCAGCGTCTGTGCTTTGCCCCGGTTGCCTGCAAGTGTCCCCGGTTTCAGCATTGCCGTTTTATAAAGGATCTTCTTTATCAGCTTTCTTTCATCTTCTGTCAGCTTATCGTAGTTGATGCCGATTGCCTTCAATGCTGTTCGAATCTTCTTTTCATCCGCAGACCCTTCAAATTTCTGTGCATCCTCCAGTTCCTTCATCAAGTTATCGACCATTGCACCATCCGAAGTGGTCTTGTCCTTGCGGTGTTCCGTCTTGATGTTCTTCAGGATATCCACCAGTTCATCATACAAGACCCGGCCAAAGTACTCATCTTCATCGATCTGCCCCAGCTTCAAGGTGCTCATGTACAGATCATTTTCATCTGCTGCATATTTCTTTTTCAGCATTTGCCGCGTTGCTTCCAAACCAGCATTGAGGTTTTGAATGTTTGCACTGACATATCCATCCACATAGATTTCCAGATCGGTCATGAACCGCTGGAAATTCTCATGCACAATCAGCTCGCACAGCAGCCGATGATTGAATTTTCCATTTCTTAATACATCCACTGCGCCATCGCTCAGATGCAAGTCCGAAAGGACTGCATCTGGGCGTTTTTGTTTTCCGTCACACCCAGCAGGTAGTCCGTGGTCACGCCATAGAACTCAGCCAGCGTT
>VOFC01001422.1_pt1 | contig 14537 bp, 25 predicted proteins | sample 5384161 | NCBI WGS metagenome assembly VOFC01 (sample SAMN12384722, study PRJNA508395) | human gut metagenome | isolation source: healthy gut B | host: Homo sapiens | reverse complement strand
TCTACAAAAAGTACGCCACCACACTACTACTATTGTGCTGTGACAGCCATAGCACGGTTTCAGGTTCTTTTCACTCCCCCTCCCGGGTTCTTTTCACCTTTTCCCTCACGGTACTTGTTCTCTATCGGTCACTAAGGAGTATTTAGCCTTGGGGGTGGTCCCCCAATTTCCCCTAGATTTCACGTGCCTCGTGGTACTCAGATACTCTCCTCTCTTTCTGCTTTTCGCCTACAGGATTCTTACCTTCTATGATTGGCCTTCCCAGACCATTCGACTAAGCATCCATCAATCCTGAGTCCCTATAACCCCCAGCTCCAAAAGTTGGTTTTGGGCTTTTCCTCTTCGCTCGCCGCTACTGGGGAATCGAGTTTTCTTTCTCTTCACTCTGGGTACTTAGATGTTTCAGTTCCCGGGTTGCCTTTTACTATACCTATTGAATTCATTGCTGGGATGTATGGATATTACTTCATACGGGTTTTCCCATTCGGATATCTACGAGTCTATGCTTGCGGTTGGAAATTGTTTTACCTTTCATTATCCATTCCAGAAAACTTTATTATACAGAAAAACTTCTTCCATTAGCTCCTACGGGTTGGTGGAGATTTCAAACCGTTGACCCCTGCTCTTCTCCCCAGTTCCTATACCCCATAATTTAAAATTAAACAGTTGAAACCTTCCCTACTCCCAAACGTCGATTTTTCCCCCTCTGCTGCTTCCGCAGCTCCCTAGAAAAGGAGGTGATCCAGCCGCACCTTCCGATACGGCTACCTTTGTTACGACTTCACCCCAATCATCAGTCCCACCTTCGACAGCTCCTCCATCTCTGGTCAGGCCACCGGCTTCGGGTGTTACCAACTTTCGTGGTGTGACGGGCGGTGTGTACAAGGCCCGGGAACGTATTCACCGCGGTATGCTGACCCGCGATTACTAGCGATTCCGACTTCATGCAGGCGGGTTGCAGCCTGCAATCCGAACTGAGATCAGTTTTCTGGGGATTTGCTCCGCCTCGCGGCTTCGCTTCCCTCTGTTCTGACCATTGTAGCACGTGTGTAGCCCAAGACATAAGGGGCATGATGATTTGACGTCATCCCCACCTTCCTCCAGTTTGTCACTGGCAGTCTCTCTAGAGTGCCCAACTCAATGCTGGCAACTAGAAATAAGGGTTGCGCTCGTTGCGGGACTTAACCCAACATCTCACGACACGAGCTGACGACAACCATGCACCACCTGTCTCCTTTGCTTCCGAAGAAGAAGAATACATTACATATCCGGTCGAAGGGATGTCAAGTCTTGGTAAGGTTCTTCGCGTTGCGTCGAATTAAACCACATGCTCCACCGCTTGTGCGGGCCCCCGTCAATTCCTTTGAGTTTCAGTCTTGCGACCGTACTCCCCAGGCGGGATACTTATTGTGTTTACTCCGGCACTAGAAGCATCGAAACTCCTAACACCTAGTATCCATCGTTTACGGCGTGGACTACCAGGGTATCTAATCCTGTTTGCTCCCCACGCTTTCGCGCCTCAGCGTCAGTCTTGGCCCAGAGAATCGCCTTCGCCACTGGTGTTCCTCCTAATATCTACGCATTTCACCGCTACACTAGGAATTCCATTCTCCTCTTCCATACTCAAGTCTAACAGTATCAGTGGCAGGCTCGGGGTTGAGCCCCAAGTTTTCACCACTGACTTATTAAACCGCCTACGCGCCCTTTACGCCCAGTAATTCCGGATAACGCTAGCCCCCTACGTATTACCGCGGCTGCTGGCACGTAGTTAGCCGGGGCTTCCTCTTATCTACCGTCCTAGAAGCACATTATTCACATACTTCCCTCTCTTCGATAAGGACAGAGTTTTACAACCCGAAGGCCTTCTTCACTCACGCGGCATTGCTCCGTCAGGCTTTCGCCCATTGCGGAAGATTCCCCACTGCTGCCTCCGTAGGAGTTTGGACCGTGTCTCAGTTCCAATGTGGCCGATCACCCTCTCAGGTCGGCTACTGATCGTCGCCTTGGTAAGCCGTTACCTTACCAACTAGCTAATCAGACGCGGGTCCATCCTTTTGCGATAGCATTCTCAGAGGCCATCTTTCCTTATGAAACCATGCGATCCCATAAGCTCATGCGGTATTAGCTCCGATTTCTCGAAGTTGTTCCCCACAAAGGGCAGGTTACCCACGCGTTACTCACCCGTCCGCCACTAAGTTCTTATTCTTCCGTTCCGAAGAACTTCCAAACAATAACTCCGTTCGACTTGCATGTGTTAGGCATGCCGCCAGCGTTCGTCCTGAGCCAGGATCAAACTCTCCATAAAATTTCTTTTATCTTAAGCTCTCAGCTCATTCACTTACTTACTAGCTTCTTCTGTCCGAAAAACTTTGAATTGTTTCAGTCCGCACTACCAATGTTTCCATTCGATAGTGTCTTCTATCATCTGGTTTTGTTCGCTTTCAACTGTTTAATTTTCAAAACCTCGAGCTTTGCCAACCTCTTTCTCATCGGCTCTGTCTCGCGACAGCTTTTATATATTACCACGTCCTCAATCCCTTGTCAACACTTTTTTCAAATTATTTTCATTTTTGTTTTTCAGTGGTGACTGTCTTGCTGATGACTTGATATATTTTAGCATCAACCGGTTTTTCTGTCAATATTTTTTCAACTTTTTTGATTATCTTTTTCTAGCTCATTTTCATCTGATTACTTGCATTCTTCTTTCCAATAAAAACACCGGCCACATCATTGCGCCTGCTGTGACCGATGTTTTATGTCAATTCTCTGTTTAAATGAAACAAACCTATTCTGTCTTCCGCAACCGTTCTAACTGACTGGCTGCTGCTGCCAACGCGCCCAACAGCGCAACAGCCACGCCAACCAGCATAAAATGATTCCGAAATTCTTTTTTCTTCTGTGCCACATAAACCTGACGAATTTCCTTCATAATTGATTTCCCCCATAAACAAAATCTTTTTAATATCCTCTAGAGCGTTCCTTCATGGCTTTTTCTATTTCTCGTTTTGCTGTTTTTCTCAGCGGCAGCTTCCGTTTATCATAAAGTTTTTTCCCCTTCGCCAATGCCAGTTCAATTTTTATTTTGTCTTTTTTAAAGTAGGCTTTTAATGGCACCAAAGTCAAACCTTGCTCTTTGGTTTTCCCTAATAACCGCATGATTTCTTTTTTATGCATCAACAGCTTGCGGGGCCGCATGGGTTCCACATTAAAAATATTGCCATGTTCATAGGGACTAATATGCATGCCGTACAAATATAACTCCCCATTTTCAATGACCGCAAAGCTATCTTAAATTAGCGCGGCCTGCCCGCATAGATTTTACCTCAGTACCCTTCAGTTCGATGCCGGCTTCAAAAACTTTCTTCAATGGTATAATCATGTCTTGCCTTTCTATTTTCTGTAATCACTTTCACGTTCTTTCACCACCTCAAAATCTATCTGTCTGTCCTCCACATTCACACGGGTTAGGCGCACACAGATATCTTGCCCCAGTTGGTAAATCTTTCGGCTATGCTCGCCCAATAAAGAGAAGCTTTCCGGCCGGAATTGATAAAAATCATCTACCAACGTAGAGATATGTACCAATCCTTCCACGGAATTTTCCAACTGCACAAACAATCCAAAGTTGGTTACGCCACTGATTTTTTGCCGTAAAGATTTCTCCCACATAAGGCTGCATAAACTCTACTTTTTCAACTCTACGCTGTCCCGTTCTGCCTCTTCTGCAATTTTTCCCGCTGTGAAGATTGTACTGCATATTGCGCCATTTTTTGCTCAAAACAGCCACCGTTTTTCATCCAACTGATTTCCATGATGCAGTAATTCTTTTTATCACACGATGGATAGCCAAATCCGGATAGCGGCGAATAGGCGATGTAAAATGCGAATAATACTGTGCGGACAATCCGAAATGTCCCAAGGCTTCTGTATCATAACGAGCATGCTGCATGGAGCGCAGCAAAACAGTATTGACAAGCTGTTCTTCTGGACGTCCGGCTACTGCCTCTACAATACACTGATAGGCTTTGGGATGAATGGTATTGCCAGCGCCCTTGATGCTGTACCCCAATGCCTGCAGAAATTTATTGACCTCTATCACATCTTCTGTTTTCGGTTCCTCGTGTACGCGGTATAAGAACGGTATCTCCATCCAAAAATAATGTTCCGCCACCGTCTCATTGGCGCACAGCATGAATTCTTCAATAATTTTATCGGCAATGCCGTTTTCCCGCCATTCAATCCGCACAGGACGGCCTTTTTTTATCTACCACCACTTTGCTTTCCGGCGCGTGAAATTCTATCGCGCCCCGGCGCATCCGCTTACGCTCCAAAATACCCTGTAGCTCTTCCATGGCCCGTAGCATAGGTAAAAGTACCGCATATTGCTCGCATAAGTTTTCATCTTGCGCAACCAACATTTGCGTAACATTTTATAGCTCATACGAAAATCCACATGAATAACCGACTCAAAAAATCTCATGGGCTACCACTACGCCTTTTGTATCCACTTCCATCATACAAGTTAAGGCCAGCCTATCTTCGCCGGCATTTAAACTGCACACGCCATTGGATAGCTTCTGCGGCAACATGGGAATAACCCGATCTACCAAATAAATACTGGTTGCTCGTTCCAACGCTTCTTTATCTAAAATGCTGTCCTCCGTTACATAATGACCTACATCGGCAATATGCACCCCCAGCAGATAGTTGTCATTTTCCAAACGCTGCACCGATACGGCATCATCTAAATCTTTAGCGTCATCACCATCAATGGTAATCATCTGCATTTCCGCAAATCGCGACGTTTTTGATTTCCACAGCCGGAATTTTTCCGGATTGCTTCTGCGCTTTCCAATACTTCCACCGGAAAGCTTTGCGGCAAATCATGACCTAGAATAATAGAGAAATATCCACACCCGGCGCGTCCTTGTAGCCAATCAGTTGCACAATTTTTTCCTTCCGCACTGCGGGTTTTCTCCGGCCAGTTGATAATCTCCACCAACACCTTCATGCCGTTACGGGCGCCGTTCATATTATCCTTGGCAATAAAAATATCACTGCCGAACCGTTTGTCATCCGGAATCACAAAGCCAAAGTGTTTGCTGTTTTCAAAAGGTTCCCACCACATGCTGCACCTTGCGCTGCAAAATGCGAATAACCTCGCCCTCAGCCCGAAATTTAGTGCCTGTGCGACTGTCAAAGCCTGCCGGCCGTTTCAACCGAACCAGTACTTTGTCGCCATTTAAAGCGCCGCCTAAATCGGAAGCATGAATATACACATCTTCCTGCTCGCCATCCTCTATGATTAAAAACCAAAACCTCTGGGATGACGGCTGATGGTGCCAATCAGCAAATTGAACTGTGCAGGCAATCCATACCGTTTTTACGGCTTAACACCAACGCGCCTTCATTTTCCAACTCTTGCAGCAAGCCTTTTAGCTGCACCAAGCCTTCCACGGTATCAATACCTAATTGCTCCGCCAATTCCGCTTCACTTAACGGACGTACCGCATCGTTTTCTATATAAGATAGAATTTTTTCTTTATTTAGCATCGTCCTCACCTCCATAAGAATGGTTATATTGTTGGCTCCAATTTCCCAATCTATACATCATACGACTTTATCAAAAACAAAAGGATTTCTGTTTCATCATACAGGTTTCTGCCATAAATTGCAACAAAAAGAATGCCGCCTCATTTTCTGCCGCATAAAGTTTGGCTTGTTATGCGTTGGCTGGCAGCTATAATGAACGGATACAACTAATAAAAGGAACGGTGATGAAATGACAACAATCGAAAACATCAGGAACAATACGAGCCTATATTTATAATCTGGCTTATCAATTATTTGACAAAAAGAGCTTGCAGATGACTTAGCCCAAGAAACCTTTATAACAAGCCTGAAGCATTTAGAGCAGTTACAGAAGCCTGCCGCTTTAAAGCAATGGTCTCCAACGATCTGTATCAATCATTCAAAATGTTGCTGCGCAAAAACCGCCTCCAAACCGTTTACACTGATAGTCTAGAAGAATTAGAGCGCGACGGTCAACTGCTGGTCAATATTCCAGCCGGTATTGTAGACGAAGTGCAGTCCATGAAGATGTGGCTTGTATGCGCAATGGCTGTTTTCGCCATGTCGCGCAAGTCACCATCAACCAGCGGCTTGCTTTTTTCGCTCATTGATATGTTTGGCCCATCCATTCAAGAGGTAGCTGATTTTACTGATATCACTAAAGCTGCAAAGGACTCTCTATATCGCGCTAGAATGAATCTGGATAGTTTTTTCAAGACCACTGCTATTTTCTGAATACCGAAAAATCCCTGCCGCTGCACCGCCCGGATTGAATTTTTCCGCACCAGGGATAAACTGCAGCAAACTATGCAGGAAACCATTCTGACTATAAAGCTAAAGGCTACACCTTTGATGCCCAAGTACGACAAAAAATGGCCTATTATTATCAGCACATCTTCCCGAACAAACGCCTGTTGCTGCATGGTACGAAACGGTAATCGCTCAATTCTCCCACTCATAAATTTTTTGCGCCAAAACTGACTTTCTCCCAAACGGCATCTTAATTTATGAGGAGGTGATTTATGCAGCATGTAACAAAAAGGATTTACCTTATTTATGACCGAAACGCCAGAAATGGGACAAGCTTACATGGAAATGGTCAAGCAGAACGCACGGGCAAGAAGTTTGACAAAAAAACGCAGGAATTGGCTTACATTGCCGTGCTTTTCTGCCATCCGTGGCGATTGGCGGGGCAAACTTTCATGTAAAATCGGCCAAAACATTGGGTGCCACACGAGACGAAATTAAGAGTGTTGTTCTGATTGGTCTGCCAGTGGCCGGTATCACATTAGCAGACGCGTTGGAAGCAGCCTTGTGCGCCTACGATGAACCATAAACACAAGGTTCAGAAGCCGACACAAAACAGGGCTGCTGCCTCTAGCCGCCGTTAAACGGTGACATGGCAACAGCCCTGCTATTTGTAATCTATTCTGCTCTATATTTCCTGTTTTCCGCCTTTTGCTCAGTTCCTCTGTTTCATCCCAACCGGGCAGCATCACAGTAAAGGTCGTGCCTTCGTTCAGCTTGCTGGTTACCTTAATCCAACCACCGTGGGCTTCTACCAATGCTTTGGTAATAGCCAAACCTAAGCCGCTGCCGCCGCTTTCCCTGTCACGGGAACGGTCGGTCCGGTAGAACCGCTCAAAAATTTTATCCAAATCCTCCGGTGCAATGCCCATACCGGTATCCTGCACAGAAAACAAAAAAATCCTTTGCCTTCCTGCCGTGCTTCTACGGTAATTGTGCCGCCAGCCGACGTATACCGAAAGGCATTATTGACCAGATTGAGGATAATCTGCTTCAATCGTTTTGGGTCTGCATAGCAATACTCGGGGGCATTGTCCAAATTAACCACCAAATTCATCTGCCGGCTTTCTGCCTCCGCCTCCAGCAACACCGTAAAATCGGCAAAATAATCACGGAAGGAAATCAACGTTTTATCCAACATCGTATGCCCGGCCTCCAGCTTGCTCAAATCCTGCAGCTCGCCCACCAAGCCTTTCAGTCGGATTACCTCATCATAAAGCACCACCACATCCTCTGTTTCCAGCGGTTTATTCTGCTCCAGCGTAAATTCCAGCTTACTGGCCAATACCGTCAAAGGCGTGCGCAGTTCATGGCTGATATCGGCCATCATCTGTTTTCGCAAATCAATGCCTTTTTCCAGCTCCTGCGCCCATGGTGTTGAAGGAACGTGCCAAATCGCCAATTTCATCGGTACTGTAAATAGGCAACGGTTCGTCAAAACTGCCCTTAGCCATGCGCTTGGTGGCCAGCGTCAGTTCCCGCAAAGGATGGGCAATCCCAACGGATAAGCCTAAACCGATAATAATGGCAAAATAAACTGGTGAAAAACACCCCTTGCCTACTGCACTCATGGCAGACTTGACAAAGTTCTGCTCTAGCTGTTTAAAGGTATCGCTAAACAGCGCCGCCGGATACAAAATGCCAATCACCTGATTATCCAGCCGCAGAATATAGCCCCGGCTGTAAATTTCCTGTGGCACCTGCTACCAATATAACTTACATCATAATGATAGAGAATTTGCCCGTTCAAATCGCTGAGCACCACGCCGGATTGCTGTAAATCCACAAGCCGCCCTAACGACTCCACGCCGTTCCAGCTATCGCCATTATAAGTATAATAGGTCACAAAGGTCTGCGCCCATTCATTGAGCATCACTTCGTAGGTGTCATACAAAATATTCATCAAAAGCATCATTGGTGTTCTCAATGCAAAGGATACCGATTAAAATACCAGTCATCAGCACGATAATCACCATGATGATATTGATTTTACTGGTTAGTCTCATAATGATCACAAATTTATAGCCTAAAACCATATACGGTCAGGATATATACTGGCTTTTGTGGATTGGGCTCAATTTTTTTGCGTAAATTGCTGACATGGGTATCAATGGCCCGTTCATATCCGGCATAGCTTTCCCCTAAAGTAGCATTCAAAAGCTGCAGGCGACTGTACGGCCGTCCGATATTTTGGCACAGGGTAATTAGAATCGCATATTCAGAAGGGGGCCAAATCCACAATTTTTTCCCTGCTGCTTTACCTCCTCTGCGGCCCAAATCAATCTCCAGGGTACCGAAGGTGAGAATTTCATCGGCGCTGCCTTTACGGAACCCGATTTGGTGCGGCGTAGCACAGCCTTGATACGGGCTTTCAATTCCCGCAGACTGAAGGGCTTGGTGATATAATCATCGGCGCCCAATTCCAGGCCCAACAGTTTGTCGATTTCTTCATCGCGGGCTGTCACCATAATAATAGGCACATCTGAATCACGGCGAATATATTTGCATACTTCCAACCCGTCAATTTTAGGCAGCATCAAATCCAAAATTACCAAATCCGGTTTTTTTTATCAAAATTGCAATGGCTTCTTCGCCATCCTTCGCCAGCAGCGTTTCAAAATCCTCTGCCTGCAAAAATTCCGCAATATTTGCTCTGATATTTGTTTCGTCTTCTACAATCAAAAATAACATCTTTCACGGCGTAGGTTCCTCCTCTTCATTTGTCGGAGGCTCGGCAACCACAGGGCGCCAATAAGCAGTCAGTGAATTACTGTGTTCTGCAAAATAAGCCTCCCGCTGATTCAGATATAAATTACTGTAGCTATTCCAAGCAGGCGCAGTACTATCTTCAAACACCACGCCGTTGGCCAGCAGCGTTTGAGCCGGGTCTTTATCCTGCTGCTGCGCAAAAAGAGGACGTCAACGCCTGGTTGAAACTCTCCCGCACCCAATTCTGCTGTTCTTCTGTTAAACCATCCCACCAACTGCGCATGGTAACCACTGGCTGCAAGCTATATACAGCCCGTAAATCATATACGGCAATGCCTTCCAGCGCTTTAGTCTGTCCCATATTCTTGAGCGTTCCATAAGAAACCCACTGCGCATCACCACTTTGCAGCAAATACTGAAAGCCATCGGGCACAAAACCGACGCCGTAATACTCAGCAGGCAAAGTATCCAGTGCTTTACGGCCAACGTCGCCGGTAATATAGCTCTCTACAGCCTGTAACGTGGTAAACAGATAGGGTTGCTGATACAGTCCATAGGCCGGCTGCAGACGTTGCATCTCCGTTGGCTCCAGGCAAGCCATTTCTAAACTGCCCAGCTTGATGTACTCTACAAAGCTTTCCGACTGACTCCATGCACCGGCGCTATACAATTTCACCAGCATGGTATTGCCCGATTTTTCCTGCAGCAGGCGGGCAAAAATCCTGTAGCTGCTGATACCCGATGCTGTCATCACGATAATTGGTAGCCAGTCGAATAGCGATTTCCTGCTCATTTTCCACTGTCTGCGGGGCTGGTGCGCCGCCGCAGCCCGTCAGCAGCAGTAACACTAACATGAAAATGCATATGCTCCATTTTTTTCATCATTTTTTCCGTTTCATTTTTTTCTATACAACCTACACAATATTTTTCCAGCAGGGTGTGCTTCATATCCCATAGGTTCTGCGATAAATCCACATAATATTTATGCGGATGCTCAAAACGCAATACTTCATCCCATAAAGTATCAATCTGTTCTTGGCAGAATTTTTGAATTTCCTGCAGATTAGGCGACTGGTACACGCAATTTCCCTTTTTCAAAAATAGGCACCTGCAGCGGTTTCGCGACAAAGTCCTGCACAAATTTTTCGTTTCCATGTATGTTCCGGGTCAAAAAAATTTCATAGGGCTGGCTGTCGTCAATCACTTCACCCTGCAATGTAATCACATCGGCGATAGCTTTGCCGGTACTGCGTTCATATAAACGCCACGGTACCTTAAATCCTGGATTGGTGATTTTTTCAACATTTTCACTGACTTTAATCTTCGGCACCAGCTCGCCGTCCTTTTCCACCGCAGCCAGCTTGTACACACCGCCGAATACCGGGTCCGATTTGGCCGTTACCAGCCGTTCCCTACGCCAAAAGAATCCACCTGACCGCCCTGATCTAAAAATATCGCGGATAATATATTCATCCAACGAATTGACGCTACAATGCCGCAGTCCGGAAATCCTGCTTCATCCAGCATAACCCGTGCTTTTTTTTCGATAAATAAGCAATATCGCCGCTGTCAATACGCACCCCTTTAGGACGGAAGCCTCGGTACAACTTCCTCATTAAAAACCTTAATGGCATTGGGAATGCCCGATTGCAGCACATTATAAGTATCCACCAACAAAGTGCAATTGTCGGGATAGGTTTTGGCATAATTGCGGAAAGCCTCTTCCTCGCTGGGGAACATCTGCACCCAACTGTGGGCCATAGTACCCAGTGCCGGAATATGCATATCTCTGTCTACAATGGTGCAGGCTGTACCAACACAACCGCCAATGTAAGCTGCTCTGGCGCCCATTACAGCACCATCTACCCCTTTGCGGCCCGCCGGGGAGCCAAACTCCATCACAGCCCGTCCATCAGCAGCCCGCACAATGCGGTTAGCTTTAGTGGCAATCAAACACTGATGGCTGATGGTTAACAAAATCATAGTTTCCAAAATTGCGCCTGAATAGCGGGCCCCCCGTACCGTCAGCAACGGCTCGCCCGGGAAGATTGGCATACCCTCCGGTATAGCCCACATCGCATTCAAAGTGGAAATTGGCCAGATATTCTAAAAACGTCTCGCTAAAACATTTTTTACTGCGCAAATAAGCAATATCTTCTCTGCTAAAATGCAAATTTTTGAGATACTCAATTACCTGCTCCAGCCCCGCCATAATAGCAAAGCCGCCGCCATCGGGAATTTTGCGGAAAAACATATCATAATAAGCAATTTGATCGGCCACACCATGCTCTAGATATCCATTTGCCATTGTGATTTCATAAAAATCTGCCAGTAATGTTAAGTTTTGTCTTGTTACTCATTGGGATATCCTCCTTCTTAGCTCCACAGGTCTACAACGCCCTCCTGCAGAGACGCCTCCAGCCAGCACGGATTGAATACATAAACTGCGACGGGCGGTGACCGCCCTTGGTCACATACTGCTCCGTTTCCAGCACTTTATCGGCAATACTGCGCCGGAAGCTGGCTCTGGATATTTTTTTGTCAACAACTGCTTCATACACATGCTGCAGCTCGGTCAGCGTAAAAACTCCGGCACCAGCTTAAACAGCAAATCGGTATATTTTATTTTATGCCTGAATTTTTCCAAGCCATGCTCAATAATTTTAGCATGGTCAAAGGCCAAACCATGATTTTCCACAATTTCACGCTGAATGGCCACTGTGGAACCTCGAACCACCGTGTAACACGCACCAAAGCGCTCAGCTCTTCCCTGCTGCTTTCAGCGCCAGACGGATATACCACACATATTCCAACTGCCCGTCTACCTTATGGGTTTCCACCTTTTCAATACGGCTGGTAAAATCAAACCAACAAGCCTCGCTGGCATCATCCCCCCTGGCCTTCAGATTTTTTATTTTTCTCGTTCACAATTGCCATATAAGATGTTGCTGATAATCCGCGTGCGCGGGTCGCGGTCTACCTCGCCCCAGGTGTACAACTGACCCAAATAATCAGGCTCCAGTCCTGTTTCTTCATAAAGCTCCCTGGCAGCCGCATCCCGCAACGATTCATCAATATTTACAAAAACCGCCTGGCAGCGCCCAGCAATCCCCTGAAACGGATGATTTCTGCGCCGAATCAGCAGCAATTGCAAATGCCGCTTGCACTTGCCGGTTTTCCGCCGTCCCTTGCCAATGGTAAACACCACAATATCTGTCGCTACGGACGGCTTCTCATACAGATGCATCGTACTTCTGCAAAAAATTCTGCTTCTGTTTTTCTGTCACGCCACAACCTCCTTTCGGGGTCTATACAAAATCTTTTTCCGGATCTCCGTCAGGAATGATATTCCAACCATCATAAATGCCTTCATATTTTTCTACAAAGTCATACAGCGCGTAAGTCACTTCCAGCATGGTTTGTTGGGTCATATCATGCTTTATCAGCACCCGCAGGCCAAAATTATATTCCGGTATCCGTTCATCAAAGAAATTATCATCTAAAATTTCACAACCATTGTCCCGCAGCCGCACCGACGCCCTGTTTGCGGGAAGCGCCGTTGTTAAAATAAAACCAGTGGGTAACCTCCCGCACTTGGTTTAAATCTTCGCCCTTTTCTTCCATCAGCTTCAACATGCGACGGTTTTTGATAATCTGCATGTCCAGCAACGATGGATAAACAACATTAAAATAGAAATTCCAGGGCGCATCCTGTTCCAACAGATAGTTAAAATCATAGTCGCCGAATTCAGAAGCAATTTTCCCCTACCAAACCGGCTAAAAAGTCATCACTTTCCGCATAGAAGTACAACATCCGCGTGCCGCCGGTGGTAATGCTGGCTACATGCTTGGCGTGCGCTTCATCCCGATAAACATCGGCAATACGATCCTCAATCTCAAACAGCTTAGGCTGTTCTTCCGCCGTATAAAATCCATCTTCCGTAGGATTTTTAATGGCAATCTGAATTCCAAACAGATGATGATAAGCTAAAATGGGCGCCACTTTGGCTACTTCCAATTCTACCATAATCAAGGCCTTCTCATCATCCAGATAGGTCACGTAAGTGTCCCAATCCTCCGCCATTTTATTTACCTCTGGCAGTTCCTCTTCTTCCAGACCAGTGGTAAATTCAATAAAATCTTTTATCCTCCATAAAAGTGCAGACACTCCTTTTTTATTAAAAATCATATATTGTATTATTATATCCTATCTCCATGTATTTGTCATGCTTTCCGTGTGTTTTTTATCTCATTTTAGCAAAAAGAGGCCGCTTTTCATATGCAGCCTCTTTGTATTTCCTATATTTGCTTTTTGCTGTTCTTCGCCTGAGCCTCTGCTTATCCGATTAAAAATGCGTTGGCGCAGTGATCCTTTGTGTTATTCTGCATCGCTATTCTGCTCTGCAATCCAGGCCGTTACTTCAGACGTAATCTGTTCCATACTATACCCGCATTCCAACAATGTTTTTGCCAAAATCGAAATTAAAATTAAGGCAGATTGACAAAAGGTCTTCGTCGCTCTGGCCGCTGGTAACAAGCGCGAATAAATCTCCTGTAAAGGAGGCCGCCAAAGTAGAATCCATCATAGGCCGCCGGAAAAGAGCCTATCCAATACCACCAACGGACAGCCCCAGCTTATCGCTCTGTTCCATCAGGGCCTGATTGGTTTGGTTGAGTACCTTTGCTGTGATAATTGTCGTAGTAGATGCTGCTTCCATGAAAATCTCCTTTCTTCTCTTCATTTCTATAAATTCAGCACTGCCGCCGCAAACGGTATCCACCAACTGCAACAGTGCTCTGCTTAACAGTATAACAGATTTATGCCTTTATAGCCATACTTTTTTGCCTAATTATTGCGCATTGCTTCAATGGGACTTAATTTCACAGCCCGATTAGCAGGATATACGCCCGCCAGCAAGCCAATCAAAATGGAGAAGACAATGGCGAATACCGCCAGCCACCAGGGAATTAACGAAATATTCAGTGCTTCGCCGGTACCCATGTAGTCGCCCATAAAATCCCCGGATAGCTGATTAATCAAGAACGATAGCCCGTAGCTGAAAACCAGCCCTAGCAAACCGCCAAAAGAAGCCTATCATCCCAGCCTCCGCTAAAAACATCAGCCGAATATCGTTAAAGGTCGCGCCAATCACCTTCATAATGGCAATTTCTTTGGTGCGTTCATAAATGGACATCACCATGGTGTTGATAATTCCAATGGCTGCCACCAAAAGAGTAATGCCGCCGATACCGCCCAGCACCATCTGAATGACTCTGGCCTGGTCTTCTACCCCCTCCAGACTGTCGGCGATGGAGTATGCATTGTAACCCGAATCCTCCAATGTCTGCAAGATTGCCTTGGTATAGGTAACTATCTTCGGTCATAATGGTAATCTGGTTATAATCGTCCTGTTTTTTTCTGCTTCTTTTGTTCACTGGTCAGCATCACT
>VOFC01003833.1_pt1 | contig 14541 bp, 28 predicted proteins | sample 5384161 | NCBI WGS metagenome assembly VOFC01 (sample SAMN12384722, study PRJNA508395) | human gut metagenome | isolation source: healthy gut B | host: Homo sapiens | reverse complement strand
GTTTATGGGTACGCCGGACATCGCGGCGACCTGCCTGAAAAAATTCTGGCCGACGGCTTCGACGTGGTGGGCGTCTACACCCAGCCTGACCGCCCCAAGGGACGGGGCATGAAGCTGGTGGCGTCCCCGGTGAAGGAGGTGGCGGTGGCTGCCGGAATCCCCGTATTTCAGCCGGAAAATTTCCGGGAGGAAGAGACGGTGGAGCAGCTCCGCGCCTTGCAGCCGGACATCTGCGCCGTGGTGGCCTACGGGCGCATCCTGCCCCAGAAGGTGCTGGACGTGCCGAAATACGGCTGCATCAACATCCATGCCAGCCTGCTGCCCAAATACCGCGGTTCCGCCCCCTATCAGTGGGCGGTGCTGGACGGCCTGACGGAGACCGGCGTTACCGCTATGTACCTGACCCGGGAGATGGATGCCGGGGACATCATTGACGTTTCAAGACCCCCATCGGCGAAAACGAGACGGCGGGGGAGCTGCTGGATCATCTGGCGGTGCTGGGTGCGGAGCTGCTGAGCAAAACCCTGACCCGGTTTGAAAGGGGAAAGGTGCCTGCCACGCCTCAGGACGAATCGGGGGTCAGCTACGCCCCCATGCTGGACAAGTCCATGTGCCCCATCGACTGGACGAAGACGGCGCAGCAGGTGCATAACCACGTCCGGGGACTGCATCCCTGGCCGGTTGCGACCATGGAATTGCAGGGCAAGACCTTCAAAGTCCACGCTACCCGGGTTGTGGAGGGCAGCGGCAAGCCCGGCGAAATCTTAAGCCTGACGAAGACCGGACTGCGCATCGCCTGCGGCGAGGGGCGGTGGAGATCATTTCCTGCAAGCCGAGGGCGGCAAGCGCATGGCGGCGCCCGATTATTTCCGGGGTCATCCCTTGGAGCGCTGATGGGCGCGAGAGAAACGGCGCTGAACGCGCTGATCGCCTGCCGCAAAAGCGGCGCATGGCCGAACGGGGCGCTGAAAGAATATATTGCCCGGGACCGCCTGTCCCCAAGGGACGCGGCGCTGGCTACGCGGCTGTGCTACGGCGTCCTGCAAAACCGGAACAAGCTGGATTTTTACCTGAAGCAGCTCCTGACGGGGCGGCTGAAAGACCTCCATCCCGTGGTGCGGGACATCCTCCATCTGGGGCTGTACCAGATTTATGAGCTGGACAAGGTCCCAGAAAGCGCCGCCGTGAATGAATCGGTGACGCTGGCAAAGAAATACTGCAAAAACCGAAGGCCGGAGCGCTGGTGAACGCCGTTCTGCGTAAGGCGGCAGCAACGAAGGGAACCTTGCAGGAGCCGGTGTCCTATGCCGATCGCTACAGCCACCCGGACGAGCTGATTTCCCTGCTGAAAGGCCAACCTGCCCAAAGGGCAAGCTGGAACCCATGCTCATTGCCGACAACGCCGCGCCCCGGACGGTGGTGCAGGTGAACACCCTCCGAATTTCCGCGGAGGAACTGGCCGAGCGGCTGACGGCGGAACACGTCTGCGTCAAACCTCACGAGTGGATGGCGGACTGCCTGGTGCTGTCCGGCACGGGAAGCTTAGAGCAGCTGCCGGCGTTCCGGGAAGGGCTGTTCTATGTGCAGGATCCGGCGGCGAAGCTCAGCGTTCTGTGCGCGGGACTGCCGGAATCCGGCGGGAACGTGCTGGACTGCTGCGCCGCGCCGGGAGGCAAGAGCTTTGCCGCAGCCATTGCCATGGGCGGTAAAGGGAAGCATCGTCTCCTGTGATATTTACCCTCACAAAACTGCCCTGATCGAAAACGGTGCGGCGCGTCTGGGACTGACGAACATTACGGCGCGTCAGCAGGACGCATCCCAGGTTGTGCCGGAGTGGGTCGGCGCCATGGACACCGTCATTGCCGACGTGCCCTGTTCCGGCCTTGGCATCATCCGGAAAAAAGCCGGATATCCGATACAAAAACCTGAAAGAGCTGGAAGACCTTCCGGCCTTGCAGTTAAAAATTCTGGAGGCTCAGGCGTCCTATGTCAGACCCGGCGGCACGCTGCTGTATTCCACCTGCACCGTGCTGAAACGGGAAAATGAGGACGTGGTTTCCGCATTCCTGGCAGCGCACGGCGGGTTTACCACCGAGCCGCTGCCGCTGCCGGATGTATTTCCCAAAAACGAAACCGGGATGCTTACCCTGATCCCCGGCGAGCGAACCTGCCCACCCTCCGGGACACCTTGGCGCGGGACCCATCTGCGCCCCGAAGGTGGTGCGCAGGCAGGATCCGCACGGGACGGCACGATCAAATACCTCTGGGAACTGTCCGACGGCAACTGCGTGGAGACGGTGCTGATGCGCTATCACTACGGGAATACCGTGTGCATTTCCTCGGAGGTGGGCTGCCGCATGGGCTGCGCCTTCTGCGCTTCCACCATCGGCGGCCTGGTGCGGCGGCTCAGAACCCTCTGAAATGCTGGACGAGGTGCTGTTCACCAGATCGATTCCGGACTTCCGATTTCCCACATCGTGCTGATGGGCATTGGGGAGCCGCTGGACAATTTTGATGCGGTCATGCAGTTTCTGGAGCTGGTGAACAGCCCGGAGGGACTGAACATCGGCATGCGGCACATCAGCCTGTCCACCTGCGGTCTGGTCGATAAAATCCGGCTTCTGGCAGAGCGGAAGCTGCAGCTGACGCTCTCGGTGTCGCTTCACTCGCCGGACAACGAGTCGCGAAACAAGATCATGCCGATCAATAAACGCTGGAACGTCGAAGAAGTGTTGGCGGCATGTAAGCCGACTATTATGAAATCACCGGGCGGCGGGTGTCCTTTGAGTACACAATGATCTCCGGTGTGAGCGACAGCCCCGAGCAGGCGGAGCTTTTAGCAAATGAAAGCTCTCCGGCATGGGCGCGCATGTCAACATGATTCCGCTTAACGACGTCGCGGAGACCGGGCTTCAAGCCCAGCTCCCGCGAGGCAATTGCCGCTTTCAGAAGCATTCTGCAGGCGCATGGCATTCCTGCCACGGTCCGCCGGACGCTCGGCAGCGACATCGACGCCTCCTGCGGGCAGCTGCGCAGGAAATACGAACTGAAAGCAGTAACGACGGAAAAGCAATTAGCCATGCAGAGCTTTGGGGACTGACCGATCCAGGCAATCTGCGTGAACAGAATCAGGATTCCTACGAATTGTCAGCTTTTCCGCGAGCACCTGCTGATGCATCGTCTGCGACGGCATGGGCGGCGCCAAATCCGGAAACGTTGCCAGCTCGCTTGCCGTGGACGTGTTTGTGGAGGAAGTCCGCCGCTGCTGGAAGCCCGGTCATGGAGCAGGACAAGGTTGACCAGATGCTCCGCAGCGCTGTGAAGCTGGCGAACAAAGGCCGTGTATGACCAGGCGCAGGTCCCGGCAGTTCGAGGAATTCGACGGCATGGGCACGACGCTCGTTGCGGCGCTGATTATGCGTCAGGGATACCGCCGTGATTATCAACGTCGGAGACAGCCGGGCATATCTGTTTACCGCCGAAGGCGTGCAGCTGTCTGACGACGGACCATTCTCGATTGTGGAGTTCATGGTCCAGCGCGGCGAGCTGACGGGAGGTGGCAAAAACCATCCCGGCAAGAACTTCATCACCCGTGCCATCGGAACCGGAGCCACCGGTCGAGGGCGATATCTTCCACCTGGACGTGCATCAGGGACGACTGTCTGCTGCTTTGCTCCGACGGTCTGTCGAATGTGATGGTGATCAGGAGATGCTGTTTGAGGTCGCACGGCGTGCGCAAGAGCGACTGCTGCCAGAGACTTCTGCGCATCGCAAAAATCGCGGCGCACCGGACAATGTGACGGTCGCAATGGCGCTTGTTTAGGGAAGGAGCAATCTTATGGATCAATACATAGGAAAGCTTTTAGATAATCGATATGAAATTCTCGAGGTCATCGGCACCGGCGGCATGGCTGTTGTCTACAAGGCGCAGCTGCAACCGGCTCAACCGGTTGGTAGCCATCAAAAATTTCAAGCGATGAGCTGTCGCAGGACGAGGAGTTCCGCCGCCGGTTCCATGCCGAGTCGCAGGCGGTTGCGATGCTTTCGCATCCGAACATTGTGAGCGTCTACGATGTCTCGCATTCCAACAACCTCGATTATATCGTCATGGAGCTGATCGAGGGCATCACGCTCAAGCAGTATCTGGAGCAGAAAGGGCAGACTCAACTGGCGCGAGGCGCTGCATTTTTCCGCAGATTGCCAAGGCACTCGAGCATGCGCATTCGCGCGGCATCATCCACCGCGACATCAAAGCCCCACAATATCATGATTTTGAAGGACGGCAGCGTCAAGGTTGCAGACTTCGGCATTGCCCGCATCTCCTCGGCGCAGAATACCCTCACGCGCGAGGCACTCGGCTCGGTCCACTATATTTCTCCCGAGCAGGCGAAGGGCGGCAAGGTCGACTACCGGTCGACCTCTATTCGCTCGGCGTTGTGATGTATGAAATGCTCACCGGCAGCCGGCCTTTGACGGCGATACGCCCGTTTCCGTTGCCATTCAGCACATCAACGCCAAGCCCGTCATGCCGCGCGAATTGAACCCTGATATCCCCGAGGGCTTCGAGCAGATCACGATGCACGCCATGGCGGCGGATATCTCCAAGCGCTACCCGTCGGCGACGAGAATGCTTGCGGACCTCGAAATTTTCCGCAAGAACCCGAACGTGGTCTTCGATTTTACCGACGATCAGGACGCATTCGACGTTGAACGGCTCATCAACGACCCCAACTATCTTCCAGACCGGCTTCCCCGGCGCGAGCGCAAGCAGCCGTCCCGGGTGTCTATTCCACAGCGCAAGCAGCCGCCTGCGCCGCCCGCGCAGAGCCAGAGCACCAAAAAAGGCGCGAACGTTGCGCTGACGGCAGGCATCGTCTGCATTGTGCTGGCGGTGCTCGGCATCGGATATTTCCTATATTCGTATTTCTTCTCCGACCTTTTCAGCCGGACCGAGGGAGGTCGAGGTTCCGCAGATGGTCGGACAGTATTACGAGAACTTCGACCAGAGCCAGTACCCCGATCTGACCTTCGAAGTCACGGACTGGCGCGCGAGCGACGCTTACGAAAGCGGCTATGTGATCGATCAGAGCGCGAACGCAGGCACGATGGTCAAGGTTGGCTCCAAAATCGAGCTGACGCTTTCGTCCGGCATTGAAAGCAATGTCATGCCGAACGTTGTGAACCTGCCGCTGGAAAACGCGCAGGGACTATCTGAATTCCCTTCCATCACGCTTTCCATCTCGGTGGATTATCCAGAGCGATGTGTACACCGCCGGCTATATCATCCGGACCATTCCTGAGCGCAACGAGCCGCTCACCGACGGGCAGAGCGTGACGCTGGTTGTCTCGACCGGCGTGCCGGTGGAGCTGGTGAAGGTGCCGACGCTCATTGGCTCCGACGTGGACGACGCAATTGCTACCATCAAGGCAGCCGGTCTCGGCGACGGTATGATCAAATATGTCGACAGCGATCTCCCGAGGGCACGGTCACATTCCAGTCCATCGACGCAGGCGAGGAGGTCAAGGCCGGAACGGTGATCAACCTGCAGGCATCCAAAGGGACCCGAGCAGGCGCAGGAGCCGCTCATTCGCACGCTTTCACAGGATGCAGTGGTGGAGCAGGGCGACAAGCTGACGCTGCAGGTCAAGGCAGAGGTTGCGGACGACGGCGAGCTGACCTATGCGTGGTACGTGTCCGGAGTCCGGCAACGTCGCCGATGCGGAGCTGGTCTCGCGCAGCGACAAGAACAACACCACCTGCGAGGTCGATACTGACAAGGCTGGCGTCTGGTACTATTTCTGCAAGATTGTCAACACCCTCGGCGAGAGCCACACGTCTGCCAACACGCAGATGATTCGTGTGGAGGTCAAGCCGAAGGCGGAGCCTGCAGACAGAAATTGCCGTGCGCATGCCGTCGGTTTCGAGCGGAATCTATGAGATTCTGGTCAAGGTCGGCGGAGAAACGCAGGTCGGACCCTTCACGGTGGACATGGATGACCAGTCGGGCAGAACTGTCATGATTACGGTAGAAAAGGAAACGGCGTGCAGACGGTCGACGTAATCTCGACGGCGTGCTGTACGATTCGCAGGAAATTGATTTTGACGCATTGGCAGAATGATGAACGATAGAATTATCAAAGCGCTCAGCGGATTTATTATGTGCAGACGGAAGACGGCATCGTCGAGTGCCGCGCGCGCGGCAAGTTCCGGAAAGGAGGGCGTTTCGCCGCTCGTCGGCGACCTTGTGCGAGATTTCAAGAAGGGCGGAAAATCCGGCACGGTGGAAGAAATCCTGCCCCGGAAGAACAGCTTTATCCGCCCGGCGGTTGCGAACGTCGATTTACTCGTGCTGCTGGCATCCTGCGCGATTCCGCAGACAGAGCCGTTTCTCATCGACCGCGTGCTGGCGATTGCCGGGCAGCAGGGGGTCGAGCCGCTCATCTGCGTGAACAAGAATGATCTGGAGCCGGGCGCGTCTCTTGCCGGAATTTACGAGCGCGCGGGCTTCCGCGTGATTGTGACCAGCGCCGAGACAGGCGAGGGCATGGACGAGCTGCACGCGGCAATCTCCGGCAAGCTCTCTGCCGTGTTCACCGGTAACTCCGGCGTCGGCAAGTCGAGCATCTTAAATAAGCTCTGCCCCGAACTGCACCTTGCTGTCGGCGAGGTCTCGGAAAAGCTCGGAAGAGGCGGCACACGACGCGCCACATCGAGCTGTACGCACTCGGGAGACGATACCTTTGTTGCCGACACGCCCGGCTTTTCCTCGTTCGACACGGAGCGGATGGATCTGGTCCTGAAAGAGCAGCTTCCCGAGGCGTTTTCGGATTTTGCGCCGTATCTCGGCAAGTGCCAGTTCCCGGACTGCGCGCATCTGAAGGAGCCCGGCTGCGCGGTGCGCGCGGCGCTGGAGCAGGGAAGATCGAGCCGACGCGGTATGACAGCTACCGGCGATTGTATGAACTGGCGAAGGACATCAAGCCCTGGGATGCTGAAAGAAAGGGGGAACTGACATGGTTTTAGCAATTGTCTGGACGGTTCTGGCGTGGGTTGCCGGGCTGCTGCTGGACGCTAATCTCAGCTTGCAGCCGGCAGGCTTTCTCTGCCTGCGCGTCTTGCTTCCGATTCTTGCGATGGGACTGTGTATCCTGCGCGAGATCCGGAGAAAACGGACAAAAAGTGAATCGGCAAAAAACCGCCCGCAGGCATTGCCTGCGGGCAGTTTTCTGCTTGCGTGCGGTCACATCGGAGAACTTTGCGTAGACTGACAAAGAGGTGATTTGTATGTGTCCGCGAACGGAAAAAGCTGCGGCTGTTTTTGCTGGGGCTGGGTGTGGGACTGCTGCTGTCGTTTCTGGTCGGCACGTGGCTGTGGAAGCTGCTGCTGGCGGCAGGGCTGATCGCACTTGCACTTTTGATGGACTGCTGCTGAAAAAACCGGCATATCCTTGTCCATGCGCGCGTATATACTTCTAAGACGTGGCAGGCGCGTCCGGCGGGGCAGGGAGCGCCCGCCAGAACAGGAGTTGAGAGTATGGAGCTTGTCTTTTTGAAGAGCAGTCGATCGATTATTGCGCCGGATCTTTTCCGGGAGTGCGGCGCAGGAGCTGACACAGGAGCTGATTGTCCCGGACAGCTACCCGGACTGCGGACGCATTGTCTTTACCGGCGCGTGCGCGGTCATGCGCGGCAAGGGGTGCCGGGACGGGGGCGCGGCGGTAACAGGCGGCGTGCGCGCGGGCTTTTGTATGTGCCGGAGGACGGGAGCGAGGCGCGGGCTTTGAGTGCTACCTTCCGTATTCGGTCCGTTACGATCATCCGGCGGCGACGGCGCAGACACAGCTGTTTGCCATGTGCCGGGTGCGCGCGGCAGATGCGCGGCTGATCAATTCACGCAAAATTCTGGTCCGCGTGAGCGTTGGTGCGATCTGACAGGGTTCGAGGAAACGGGCGAGACGATTCGCACGTTAAAAGACGCACCGCAGGCGCTGCAGACGAAGACGGCAGACTATCGCTGCGTGCTGCCGCGCGAATATGCAGAGAAACCGTTTTCCATGACCGAGGATCTGGGAGCATTCCGGCGGCGAGCCGGAGACTGCAAACTGGTGCAGTACTGGCTCACGCCGGAGATTACCGAGCAGAAGCTGACGGGAATCAAGGCGGTGTTCAAGGGCGTTCTTGTCTTCAAGGCGCTGCTTTTTGGGGGCGGACGGCACGCCGCAGGTGATGAGCCGCCAGCTTCCCGCTGTCACAGTACTGTGAGCTGCGCGGAGATTATGCAGACGACGAACTGCAGGTGCAGATCTGCATCACAGGGGGAGCAGGCGGAGCTTGTGCACATGGAAGACGAACCGGCAAAAAATTCTGTTATCGGCGAACCTTCTTTGCCAGTGCGTTGCCATGCGGGGCTATGATCTGACGCTTACCGAGGATGCGTATGCCATAAAGGGGTTTTTTCGCCTGTGTTGGAGCGAGGTTCGTCTTCCGTGTTTGCTCGACCGGCAGTTGCCCGGCGGCTACGCTGCGCGGGAGCGCGTCCCCAAGCAGGCGCGCGCGGTTCTCGACAGCACGCTCTACTTAGACAGCGTCTCAGCAGCAGAAAAAAAGACGGCGGCATTCAGCTGAGCGCACCGGCAACAGTGAACATTCTCTACATGGACGAGGACGGCGCGCGCTCCAGTCGGCAATTGTGCGCGACCAGGTTTCCTGCACACGGTAGCGGCAGGCGGCGGCACAATATGCCAGGCAAACGTACAGCCGGGCAGAGACGGCTTTGCAGCGCCGTCCGGCGGCGGAATCGACGTGCGCTATGATGTGAGCTTCCATGCAGATTGCTGCTGTGATCAGGCGCTGCGGACGCTGACGGGCGGCACATTGGAAGAAGGCGAAAAGACGGCGGAGAAATTCTGCGTGGTGGTAAAGACTGCTGACCAGACGCAGAGCCTCTGGGAGCTTGCGAAAAGCGTATCGGACGAGCGAGCAGGCGATTGCAGGCGCAAACGGCATTTCAACCGGAGAGGTCGAGCAGGGGACGCTGGTCCTCATTCCGGTGTAGCGGCATGGCGGTAATGCTGGATTCCATCGAGCAGGGATAAGAACAGGGAGGCGGTAACGTGGACGAAGCAAGGCATCTTTACGATCAGATTGCGAAAAGGACCGCCGGCAGCATCTACATCGGCGTTGTCGGACCGGTCCGGACCGGAAAATCAACCTTTATCAAGCGCTTTATGGAGCAGCTGGTGCTTCCCCATCTGGAAAACACCTATCAGCGCGACCGCGCGCGCGACGAGCTGCCCCAATCCGGCTCGGGCCGGACGATCATGACGACGGAGCCAAAGTTTGTGCCCGAGCAGGCAGTGGAAATTTCGCCGGACGGTACATCGAGACTCAAAGTCCGGCTCATCGACTCGGTCGGCTATCTGGTCCCCGGCGCGATGGGAGCCGAGGAAGAAGGAACGCCCCGGATGGTCATGACGCCGTGGGCGCCGGAGGAAATTCCCTGGCGCAGGCGGCGGAGATCGGCACGAAAAAGGTCATGGAGGAGCACAGCAGCATCGGCATTGTCATGACGACGGACGGCAGCATCACGGATATTCCGGCGGGTGACTATGAACAGGCGCAAAGCCGCGCAATTTCCGACATGCTGGCAACCGGAAAGCCGTTTGTGATTCTGGTGAACTCCAGAGCACCCCGAGAGCGCAGAGGCAAAAAATCAGGCGCGCAGGCTGTCGCAGCAATACGGCGTCGGCGCGCGGGCGGTCAATGCGCTTACAATGGACGAAGAGCAGATTCAGAGCATCCTCACGGACCTTATATGAGTTTCCGGCGACGGAGCTGCGCTTCTTCCTGCCCGCTGGGTGCGGGCGCTGCCGGACGACAATAGCCCGGTCAAAACCGCGCTCTATGACGCGATGCGCGAACAGGCGGGAAAGCTCACGAAGATTGCGCAGGCAGAGCCTGCGATGAAGGAGCTTCTGAAGCTTGCGCAGGTACAATCGTTTGCCGTGACGGATGTGGATCTGGGAACGGGCACAATTACGGCAGAGCTGTCGGTTCCAGAGTCGCTGTTTTATGAGCTCCGAAGAAGACGAGGTCGCCGACTTGCAGGTCGCTGCGGGAAACATAAGTACCCTGCGTCATCTGGTCGTTTGCAACGCGCTTCATGCTGTAGCCGTACTGCGTCAGGACATAGTACATGAGGCCGGAGCAGTCAAAGCCGGTCGACGGACTCGTGCCGCCCCAGACATAGCTGTAGCCGACGAAGCACATCGCGAAATTCGCAATCTCGCTCGCCGTGCCGGAGCCGGAGACGGTGCCGCCGCCATTTCCGGTGCTGCCGCCCGGGTGACGGTGCTGTCCTTCTTTGTCGGAGAGCAGGTCGGCGCGGACGTAGGCGGTGATGCCCTTATATACTTGATGCGGTACCACTGGTGGCCGTCGGAGGTGGTGGTCGTGATGCCGGTGACGGTGACGGAGGCGTTGTAGCTCAGCTCACCGACCTTCGTGCTGCTGGTCGTCCAGGAATCGCGGACGTTGATGGAGCCGGACTGGCAGACGTACATGGTCTTGCTGATGCTCGTGACGGTGACGTTCAGGTTGATCTGGTCGACGACGACCGTCGCGCTCTTGACGTTTTCATCGTAGAACCACTGGATGGTCTTGTAGCAGCGCAGGAACATCGTCATCGCTTCCTGCCGGCTGGTGTTGCCCTTGGGGTTCAGATAGGTGCCACTGCCGAGCTTTCGTGCCCTGACATAGGAGTAGGCTCACGCAGATCTGCGCAGATTCCTTCGCCCCAGGAAGAGATCTTGTTCGCGTCGGCAAAGCCGTTCAGTGCGCCGTCCGCAGCCGTGGGGGAGAAGGCCGCCGCGGTGCAGAAGTTCTCGATCAGCTTGAAAAACTCCTGCCGTGTCAGAAGCTGATTTGGGCGGAACGAGCCGTCTTCATAGCCGTTGACAATGCCGTAGAGATGGGCCTTGACGATGTTTTCGTCGGTGGTGTCGGTGAAGCCCGTCGGTGCGCTCCACGTCAATGACGTTGCCGGTCGCCTTTTTCGAACGCGACGACCGCAAGCTCGCACATCTCGCCGCGCGTGATGGTGGCGGTCAGATCGCCGGAGGTGAAACGAAGACGGGAGGATGCCCAGCTCCTGCATCTCTTTATAATAGGGGGCAAACCACGAGCTGTATTTTGCGCCCGCAGCGCCCGCGCCGGTGGTAAGACCCAGCACCATCACCAGCGCCAGCGCCAGCGCCGTCAGTCTTTTGCAACTTCTTCATAGCAATTCCTCCTTCAGTCCCAAACCGACCGGACAATGGTCGAGCCGAAAATCTCGTCGTAGATCGGTGCAGCCTCAATTGCCGACTGCAGGCGGTCGGAGACGAGAAAATAGTCGATGCGCCAGCCCGCGTTCTTCTCGCGCGCGTGGAAGCGGTAGCTCCACCAGGAGTACGCGCCGGAAAGCGTTGGATTCCGGTAGACGGAAGGTATCGGTAAAGCCAGCGTCCAGAAGCCTTGTGAAGCTCTCGCGCTCTTCATCGGAGAAGCCTGGGTTTCCGCGGTTCGGACCGGGGTTTTTGAGGTCGATCTCCTGATGCGCAACGTTCAGGTCCCCGCAGGCAATGACGGGCTTTTTCGCGTCCAGCTCCAGAAGCTTCTCGCGGAATGCGTCGTCCCAGGAAAGCCGGTGGTCGATGCGTTTGAGCCCTTCCTGCGCGTTCGGGGTATAGCAGGTAACGAGATAGAATTTCTCGTATTCGAGCGTGATCATCCGCCCCTCATGGTCCAGTTCGTCAATGCCGACGCCGTAGGTGACGGACAGCGGGGGTGCTTTGTAAAAACAGCCGTGCCGGAATAGCCCTTTTTTCTCCGCTGAATTCCAGAACTGCAGATAGCCCGGAAAGTCGACCGCGATCTGCTCGGGCTGCAGTTTTGTCTCCTGCAGGCAGAAGAAGAAATCGGCGTTCAGCGCTGCAAAATAGTCCGCAAAGCCCTTCTGCATACACGCCCGCAGGCCGTTGACATTCCACGAGATGAACCGCACGTATACCACTCCACTTTTAGAATCTACGTCAAATTATATCAGATTATGACAACCGTGGCAAGCGCTAATTTGTAAACAAATCGTAACTATTTGTCATAAAATTTTAGTACCCTTGTCAGTCACTGCGAAATGTGGTATAACTGTGGCATGAAAATCAAGGTATTTCTTGCGGTGCTTGCATGCAAGTGCTGCCGGTCGCTGATCCGCTTTCTGGGCAGAGGCGGAACCGACTTTCCGGGGCGCGTGGCGCTCAAGATCTGTCCGAATCTGCTGGGCTACTTGGCAAAGGACGTAACGACCGTGATCGTTACGGGCACCAACGGCAAGACCACGACCTCGCGCATGATCGAGCAATCGTGGACGGACGCTGGAATCTCTTTCTTTGCCAACAAATCTGGCGCAAACCTCTTGAGCGGTGTGACGGCGGAGTTCGCGGTCCACTCGAGCCTGACCGGCAAGTGCCGCTATACGCATGCGCTGATTGAGTCGGACGAGGCGGCGTTCAAGGCGATCTCCACGTTCGTCAACGCGAAGGCCGTCGTGGTGACGAACCTCTTTCGCGACCAGCTCGACCGTTACGGCGAGGTCACGCACACGTTAGAGAATATCCGCATCGGCATTGAAAACCCAAAAACGCCGTGCTTGTGCGTGAACGCGGACGACTCGCTGTGCGCGTCGCTTCATGACGTGCTGCCGAACCCCGTGGTGTTCTTCGGCGTCGATACGCCGATCTATCACGACCGGGTCGAGGAGCTCTCCGACGCGCCGTACTGCATCCGCTGCAAGCACGAGTATGTCTACGACTATGTGACCTACGGGCACTTCGGCGGCTACCGCTGCCCGAACTGCGGCTACCACAGACCCCAGCCGCAGGTGCATGTGACGAAGGTGTCCTCACCTCCGACGACGAGCACCTCCGAGGTCATTTTTGGGAAAACGGCAGACAGGTTCCGGGCAAACATCCATCTGCCCGGCGGATACAATATCTATAACGCCTGTGCGTGCATGGCGGCGGCCTCGGTCATGGGGATCGATATGGAGCTCGCTGCAAATAGTCGCTCTCGAGCTTCGCCTGCGGCTTCGGGCGCATGGAAAAGTTCCAGATCCATGATACCGACGTGCGCATGATTCTGATCAAGAACCCCGCGGGCTGCAATCAGGTGCTGAACTTCCTCACGCAGCGGACCGAGCCGTTCGTTTTTGCCGCGTGCCTCAATGACCGCGCGCAGGACGGCAAGGACGTGAGCTGGATTTGGGACGTGGACTTTGAGCGGCTGACGGCGATGGAGGGTGTGCTCTCCGATATCTACGTTTCCGGTGTGCGCGCGGACGATATGGCGCTGCGCTTTTTGTATGCGGGCTTCCCGAAAGAGCGCATCCATGTGCAAAGGACTACGCGCAGCTCATGGAAGAAGCGACGGGCAAAAAAGCTTCCGGTTTTTCGTCATGCCGACCTATACCGCGATGCTGGCGCTGCGCGGCACGATTGCCAAGCGCTACGGCTATAAGGAATTCTGGCAGTAAGGAGGGAAGAATATGGAACTGAAAATCTGTCATCTCTATCCTGATGTCTTGAACCTGTACGGCGACCGGGGGCAACATTCTGTGTATGCGCAAAAGCGCCTTGCCTGGCGGGGCATTGATGTGAACGTCGACGAGGTCTCCATCGGGCAGAAGCTGGAAGCTTCGAAATACGATCTTCTTTTCATCGGCGGCGGACAGGATTTTGAGCAGGAGGTCCTGCTTCCTGATCTGCGCGGGGCGAAGACCGAGGAGCTGAAAGCTGCGATCGAAGACAATCTTCCGTGCTTGCCATCTGCGGCGGCTATCAGATGCTGGGGCAGTATTACAAGACCTGGGACGGCGTGCAGTGCGATTTTACAGGCGCGCTGGACCTTTACACAGTCGGTTCGAAGCAGCGCATGATCGGAAACTATATGTTCACCTGCGACGAGCTGGCTGCACGGTCGTGGGCTTTGAGAACCACTCCGGCAAAACTTATTTGGGAGACGGCGTCAAGCCCATCGGCAAGGTGCTGGCAGGCTACGGCAACAACGGGGAAGACGGCTTCGAGGGCGCGCGCTACAAAAACGTCTTTGCGACCTATTTCGCACGGCTGCTCTGCTTCAAAATCCGCAGATTGCGGACTTTGTGCTGAAAACGGCGCTGGAGCGCAAATACGGCGCACTGGAATTAAAGCCGCTGACAATGCGCTCGAAACTGCGGCGCACGACTACATGCAGAAGCGCCTGTCGAAAAGTAAACGCAAAATCCCTCTCGCCGTAATTGGCGAGAGGGATTCTTCTTTATGGGGTATGCGTGCAGAGCTCGGCAGCTTTTGCCTGCAGGCTTTTTGAGGTCCCGAACGTATCGGGGCGCTTGGTCACATCGCGCAGGAGCGCCGAAGGGTGGTACATCGCGGTAAACCAGATGCCGCCCTTCTGTTCCCAGGTGCCATGGTCGCGTGAGATTTTGAAGTCCTCGCGAATCAGCTTCA
>VOFC01007182.1_pt1 | contig 14545 bp, 24 predicted proteins | sample 5384161 | NCBI WGS metagenome assembly VOFC01 (sample SAMN12384722, study PRJNA508395) | human gut metagenome | isolation source: healthy gut B | host: Homo sapiens | reverse complement strand
AGTTACGTATTGCTTGACCGAAATAAAGCGCAGCAGCGGCAGACGGTGATAACGCGCAGGCCGTACCCGCTGACGCATGACGACGGCCCGGAACTGCGGATTACGCCGCATGTGCTGGATGCGCTGATGCAAACCGGCGTGCGCGCGCTTTCTTCTCGTCGGCAGCCGCGCGAAGGGACTTTTCCTGCATTCGGCGCGGCAGAGCATGCCAGCGGCACGACACTTCACGAGCACCTGCAGAGCAGGGGCGGCAAGTTCCGCGCCATGTACGACAAGGTCAACTGAGCGCAGCATCGGCTTATCGGCATTGCCCTCGGCGTACGCCTGCGCACCTGGTGATTATGGCAGCGCATGGGCAGCCACGGCGTCGGTCAGTCGCCATCTCAAAGCGGGACGGCGGAAGCGGCAGGACTGGAGCGGCGGCGATCAGGCCCCGATGCCTACCGCAATCGCTAACACCATAGCCGCCAGCACGGCGATGGCGCATCATCCTCATGACATGAAAATCAACTCGCCATATGACGGCGGAGATGTTCTATCCTGAAGCTGGAGTGAGCGCGGGCTTCATGCTAGTTGACGGTGGACGAGCTGTTCGCCAAGGACGGCGACGCTGGAAGCGAATCAGGCGCACTATGCTGCCTTTGACGGGTCACGACGCACATGCGCGTTTGTCCTGTACTTTACGCACAGTGTTGCCACTGAACATGCTACATGTTTCAGAACTTTTCTGAAGTAGTATGTCTGCCTGTCTTCGCCATTTTTACCCTTTCTTAAATCCTTCTGCCTGCATCACCTCTATTTTGCGCTCTTAGGAACTTTTAGATTTGAGCCATTTCCTCATCACTGGGAAGAATCATTTCCCTGGTGATCACTTTCCCTTTGGACTTTTCCCATTAACACGCAAACCGGAAAACTGGCGACATAGAATACTTTATCTTCAAAATTGTTTTTAACTTTTGCGTATATATCGTTCATTCATAAAATATTATATTCATTGCTTATATCTGTACATTTCATTCCAACCACTTCACTTTATTTCTTGTAAGCACCTCTTTTTATACTCATAATAAAACTTTTCAAATTCGACAATTAACTTCCCCTGTTGAACCTCCATAGTTCAAAAAACTTAGTCATATTTATTAACGATTATGGCTACTATTTGTTGCCAGAAATATAACTGTATCATGACTCTCTTCCTTTTACCCCATGCTGTAGATATATGAGGTTCTTCAAGATATTTCACTAAATTATGAAATTTCTTCCATGATACTCTATTACATCAGAATAGTCTTTCTTCTCCAATACTTCATTCATATTCATCGTCAACAAATCCATTTCTTTGATATTCATTAGAAATTCGGCAATGTTTTTTCTCCATCTTCATATTGCACTCATTACATTTTCTCCAATAATTTTTATTTTCTTTTATCATGTTGTTTTACTGTGTATTCTTGAGATCGCTTAAAATCTTTTATTATTCTTAATGAGTCTTATGACATTCTCCACAGACCCGCACTCCAGGCTCACATCTATCTGCCTCACATCCACCAAACCATACCTCTCCATACTTTGAACTGCTTCATAGCTTTCTCCTGCACCACTGTAAAAACTGTTCTCTATTAAGCAATGCTGTATTCAATGCTTTTGATATTCTTGTTTATCTTTCATACATATTTTTCATATGTAGAGAAATAATAACCTTTGCAAAAACCTATTCTCATTCTTTGTTTCATATGATTCGTCATTATAAATATAATTTAAGATGGATATTATATATGGTGTTGTTCTATAAATTTGTTTGGTAAATTCATCTCCCGATTTAAGATCAAAATTCTTGTTCAAAACTTCCATCATATGTCTTATATATCTGTTGCATTTTGCCGCCAACAAATATAGTTTTCCCCTTTCCACCTTTCATAGCTTCGTAGAAAATATGCAAAAACATCTGTTGATGTATCTTGATATTCGTCAATAAAAACAAGTTGATATTTATCTTTATTTTTCTTTTACGATAGGAAATTTTTTCAACAACTGCTCTGGTAAATGCTATTAAATCATCATGAGATAAAGCCCCCCTATATAGTAACAAATTATAGAGCCTCAGTATAAGAGATTTCTTAATATTCTATACACAGTCTCAGCATCAAGTTTCCCATATTTTTCTATATATCTCTGATTACCTTCTATATTTTCTTTTCTCTCTATATTTTCAATTTTTTCTTGAATTTCATTTTTATAAATTTCCCAATAAAGTTCAATCAACCTCCTTATGAGAAAAGAAAACTACTATAAAATACTCAATAAATGAATGTATTGTGCCAAAAAAAAAAACATTCTTGCTATCTATATCCTTTCCCCAATTCTTCTGTTGCTCGGTTGGTATATGTCACACATAAAATATTATCATTTGATTTTCTGTAAATATCTTTCCACCATTCATTCTTATTGTTGTGGTCTTCTTCCGCTACCAGCCGAGCATTTACTAAAAAATATTATTTTTTTATTCCATCAGCCATTTCAATCCTCACTTATATAATTAGGTTCCATTTTTTCAACGAAACCATTTAATATTACTGAATACATAAAATCTGTTTTATTTCCCGATGTTGAATTCAATATATTTCGTAATGAAAATTCTGAATCTTTTTCTGCCATTCAAATTATTAGAACAGAATATTTTAATTTTGACTTTTTTCTTTTTTCCTCATTCACTTCTGTCTCAATTTCATTGAAACATCAAAATCAAAGAACTTTCCCAACATGGCTTCTTCAAGGGTTCTGAATATCCATCAACAGCAGCTTGATATGCAACATATATTAATCCATCATCTAGAATATTCTTGCTTTTTTCATACCATTTATATAGTTTTTTCAACATTTGGATCGTCCGAATTAAACTCTTGATAAAAAATTCTTTATTGTGGAATTAGTAATATCTGATTTTTGATTTCATCTGGATTTATTAACTTTTATTATAGTCTAAATCGGTTATAATAAGCGTTTTTATATTCAACAAATTAATTAACTTACGATAATTGTATGCATACGCACCTCCCACCTGAATATAGGCAATGTATTGTTGACTTAATTTTATACTTTGGCAGTGTCATTAATTTTTATTAATAATCTTCCGTGTCTCCTTCATACAGAATTGCCTTTTCTGCAATACAATTTCCGAATATCCAATTTCAAAGAACCAGTCAAAAAAGTTTGCAAGTTTCTTATCTTCTGCATCGTCTGACTGTTTTAATGTGTTTCAACCAAAAAGCGCTGGATTGTATAAATTACTTGTAAACGTTCCAATTTTTCGTATTACCTTCAAAATGGGATATTCAGCTACTTTACCATTTCATTAGAATGAGTTGTTATAACTCCTGCAATATCTTTTTGATAATACTCTAATAGGTATTTTATAAATACTTGTTGTATTTGAGGATGCATGTGAGATTTCTTGGTTCTTCAATAAAAAAAATATGTTTACTTTCAGAGGATCCATACTTTTTTTTTCAGTATTCTTGTAATTGAGATGCATATAAATCATATTACTATATCCCAATCCCTGAGAAGCTTTCCCCTAAAAAATAACCGTCAACATTATAAGTTGTTTTCGTAATACGTTGTAATAAATCACTTATATCCTCCTCTGAAACATTCACACAAGCATCAGTTCTCCCTGTCTGTCCCCCCATTTGTTTGTCTCCAATGCTGTAATAGTATCTTGTAAAGAGTTTAACGTTTCCCCCACTGTTCCTGTATTTTTTCTCCTGTATTGGTTGAGTAATTCATCTGGCAAATTTCCTATCAAATCATTCCATTTATCATCCATTTTGACCACATCTTAATCTCTATTTGTTTACTTAGTATGTGAGTGATCATAGTCTTCTTTCATCATCTAATGGTCTGGTTAGCCATAATAGATTTAATATTAAATAAATTCTTAATCTTTGCGTCATCCATTTTACACTTATTGGCATATGAGCTATCGCAAAATAACAAGTAGGCTTAATAGAGTTTATATATAGCTTTACCAATAATTCTTTCAAGTAACGTTTTTTTAAATCAATATTTGATCTGTCAATTCCTTTAAAACGCTTTTTATTTTTTCAAAATTTTCCCGCAATATTCTTTCCGAATATGTTCCTGCTTATTTCATAACAATAAATAAAATAGAACGAATGCTCATTTTCATCTAAATCCATAATATAATCTGCAAACAGCTTAATGTCATCTGTATTTATATCATAGTCCACCTGAATATATATTTCCGTGTTTTTTTTTTTTTTTTTTCCACTAACTTTTTCCTCTTCTTCAGATTCAGGTAATATTTTATCAAGTAAATCTGTTTCTTATCTCTTCTAATATTTTTCTCATCACAAAAAAATTTTTTCAAAACAAAGGATATACTTTATCAATCCATTTTTATATTTTTTGCTGGAATATCTGTCTCTTTTATATATTGTTTTTTCACTGAAAGCACATTTTTATCACGTAATCAATGATGTTTTTCCACTATTATTAGCACCCGCCACAATAGTTACATCATTATCAAATTCAAGTTCAGCATGCTCGAATTGCCTGTAATTTTATATAATCATTTTTTCTAGTTTCATTTGTATACTCAATATTTCTACGCACTCGAAAGATTTTAGTTTATTGCCTATGCTCTAACATAAAAAATAGACAGCACCCAAATCTACGCCGAGAGACTATTTCTCGTTAGATTCAGATACTGTCTATTGCTCTTTAAATAGAAAACTTTATTAATTAACCACTACCTAATCAAACAGCATCATTACACTACTCCCCGCAAATTTTTTCTTTTCATCAATTGACTTCATTTTACAATATTTAGCCAAAAGTGTCTACCCATGTGATAAATTTTTCAAATTATTTTGATAAGTTCAGATTACATTTTCTTTTACAAAATGTAAAAATATATATCCCTTTCCTTTAACTAGCTAGATTATTTTGAAATTCTTTTCATCATCACTTTTCCTGCATTACTGATTTCATAATCTAGAATCTCCATAACTTCCTCCGTCCAAAGACTTGATTTTCATCTAATACTTCAAACAACTTCACAATATTATTTTCATAATTCGTGTTGTTGCAGAATTTTCTAATACGGAATTAGTTTACCAAATAACACTTTTTGCTGAGTATTTGACACTTTTATAGTATCGTTTAACACTTTTTCTATTCCAACAGGCACTTTTTGTCATTTAAAACAACACTCTTATTTTTACCGTCATGTAAAACATAAAATCCTTCTGCTAAAATTTGATACTAGCAATCCTTCTTTTCCAATTTCCGATACATACGATCAACACCTTCTCCAAACTCCTTGATATAATTTATATGCCTTACAAAAACTCTCTGCAATTTTCGTATCTCTTGAAAAAAATAAGTGGTGAGGACATTTGCTTTTCTGAAACTTACAGAAACTTAAATTCTTTTCAATATTTTATATTTCCCTTATTTTAAGCCCTTTTCACGTTTCCATTTCACGATTTAAGTATTTTTTTTGCAACTTAGCGAAACTTAATGAAACTTAAATTACGCCCAATGAGGTATATATTTCATATATCTCGGTGCCGTATTAGGATCTAATGGCTTAATCAGACCTTTTTCAATAGTATCCTTAATAACTCTTTGATATTTTCACTTTATCTTTATCAGAAAGTCCAAAAATTTTCCTTATATCTGCATTACTAATTGCTGAAAAATTGACATATGCTAAGCATGCCTGCATATAGCATGTCCTAATTCTATCTTCTTTTTGTAGTAATATTAAACGGAACCTTTGCAAAATAGGACAACTTTTGTAAATTGATTATTTTGATTTTCTATTCTCGGTGCCAGCATCTCGTTATGACTTTGTAGCCGCAACGATTTTGTCAAATCCACTTCCACGTTCTTCGCAAATACCACATTTATGCATAAACCCTGCCATATTCTCATTTCTCGATACCGAACAGTATCAACAATACGCTCAATAGACACCAATGGCGAACCTGCATTAGAGAATTCAATTCTGTCACTAAAAATCTCAACCATAGGATTGGTTCCCTCTGTTCCAGTGACTGGTGTATCATCGTATTTGCCAACAATTCACGAATCGCAATTTCTGGGAAACTCAGAACAGACTTTCTTGTAGATTCAACTATCACTTCTTCCTGTGGGATAATAGTCATAATATACTGTATAATATCTTCATATGCTATTGCATATCCACTAACAAATTCCTTTTCCCGCACCGCTTCTAAGCGAGTATTATTTTTTATACCAAATCACACGAACACTTCTTCTTGACAGATTTTCAAATTTCTTCAAATCCTTTCCAATCATCAGTGCTCCCAAATTTGTAATATCCCAGTTTCCGGCATCATTCTTTTTTGATAAATTTTTCATTCTGCAAATCTTCCAACACCTTATCTCTGCTTCGTGGTATAGGAAGTTCTAATTTATCATAGTATTCAGAATAATTTAACAGCATAACAGTTTCATCTTCTGTTTTGTTGCTTGATGCAATGCGCAATTCATAAAGCGTGTTATCAAACATCCGCCATAATTCTGCTTCCTTTTCCCTGATACTCCATTAAAGGTTTTTAAGTTTGTACCAACGCGAATATAAGCATTTGATTGGTATTTTGTCGGTTCGTTTTCAGCACACGGAATTTCTGCCAATATTACCTTAAAAGTTATCATCCATTGAAACTTCGTAGAATTTAAAATTAATCCTTGGGTTCATTATTCTGGATAGCCAAGCTTCTAATTCTTCATTTCCTTTTTCATATTTCTATAATCAAAGTCTGTTCCAACAATTTCATGTGTATCATTATCAATTCCCCATACTAAATAGCCCCTTTGGTTTTTCCCATAACGTTGCAGAATTACTCAACCTGAAATATATTTAGCAATCCTTTCCGGATCTTTATTATTACATTTGAACTCAACCCATTCTGTTTCACTGTTCATTTTTGATAATTCTCTTACTAGACTCTGCAAATATTCCGTTGTTCTGGTTGACATTACGCTTCCTTTCTTAATATTTCAAAAAAATATCATTAAAATGTTTTAAAATTATTTCTTTTAATCTTGTTTTTAGTATATCCTAACTGCCAGATAAAAAACAAATTGCTTTTTAATTTTTCCGCTAAAAATAATGTTCCTTAAAAAAATTCAAACCAAGTTTATTATTTCTTGCCTATTTTATGTGAAAATCTATCCAACGTATCTTTCCAACTGTCTAAATTCGCAATTAAAGTTTTACATTTTGCAAGTTTTTCCTTAAGCATTCCTTAATATATAATTTTATTCTTTCAATATCTAACCGAACCTTTGATTTTACAATTTTCAATTCATGAAGCCTATAATCTAATGATTCAATAAATTGCCTAATTCCCTTTTCATTAATTCGTAGTTTACACATGGTCCCACTACTATTTGACTAGTTATCCAATTTTCTTCGGTGTTCCAACCAAATAATGGCATTTAATATATGGAGTAATCACACCATTTACGCTTCTAAAATCATACATTTTAACTCTTGTGCCATCTACCCTTTCATAATAAATATCTTTCAATATACTTTTTGGCACAATGGCAACAAATCTCATTTCTTTTTCTGTGGAAAAACATTCATTTTAAAAATACAGATGCATAGGATATTCCTTGTCTATATTCCTTTATTATCTTATTGTTTAACGCATCAGATTTCTTATATGTACACAAACATCGTATAGGAGCTCGACTATGTTATGTATTTTTCCTGTTTTTCATTTGTATTGTACACCACTAATCCTGTCTCCCGCAGCTACTTTTGTTTCTCTATCTATCCACTCATCATCCAATGCTGGAATAAAAAAGATTGATATTATAACCATCATAACTACCATTTTTTTGAATAATATTTCCACATACTGAGACTATCACTATTCACTGACGCTGATAAAATAAAAAATACCTACATGATTCATTAGCAAATTCATCATCAATATACATATAATCATTATCTTCATATTCATTAATTCTAAATCCTCTGATAAGATTATAGAAGTCTTTATCATATTCACTACAATGTTCTTTCCAAAACTTTTCTAATTCACTATTAATACCCAGACGTTCTTCATAATCATTTAAATATTCAGAATCTGTAAAAAATATTTCTCGATTCTTTAGAATGCCAATAACCCCTTCAGGTGATGTACCAATGATATACATCTGTGGCATATGCCTCAGTTATTTTACTAGGATGAACAATTTTTTCCCAACGTATTCTTTCCAAGTCTTTTTTATGTAACTCATCTATGTTTATTCTATATTTATCATGTTCTCACCACCTTCTCCATAGTACTCTTTATCTTGCATATAACTTCATTTCATAATCAATAAAATCCTCTGTCAAATCACTTATTTTTCTAAATTCAATACACATATGTCGTCCTTACTAACTGTATTTTTGCAACAACTATCATAATTAAAACTTTTATTCTGAATCAATTTCTATTGCTTCCCCAATTCTTATAAGCCTTTGGCTTCCGAAATTTTCCCAAATCTTCTCTTTTTCACGATAATCTCTAATCTTGTCCACATCAAATTCAGCATAGACAATGCCTTCGTAGTATTATTCCCGCTACGATCATTGTATTATCTAAAACTTCTCCGTTTTCTCCCCCAGACCATAGGACTAAATGCACAAAAGATCGTCCCATCCCCTCTGCCGGTGGATTTGCCATTGCCACACCAACCATATTCTCCATTGCCCGCACAGATAATTCCTTCCAGTCGTGGTTCCATTCCACCACAACAATTTGGATTGAATATAATCTCTGCTCCCTGCAGCATCAATTCTCTGGCACTTTCCGGATATTCCCGGTCATAGCAAATCATAACTCCGATTTTAACTCCATCAAACTCACATACTTTAAATTCCTGCCCATTTTTTCCAGATATCTTTCCCAATCAAAATTACAAGTATGGACTTTGGAATATTTCAAAAATAATCTCTCCATTTCTATCAATGACAAATGCAGAATTTTGAGGATATTTTTCTCCTTTTTGTAAAGGCTGTAATAACAACACCGACGTTTAATTCTTTCGCCAATTCTCCGATTTTAAGTACATGTTCTTCATTTTCTGTCACAGCACGATTGCACCAGTCGATAAACTCCGGATTATCCTTGATTTCTTCTATCGGATATAATTCTTCACAGATATCCGGTATGCAATATGCCGACAAAAAACACTCTGAAAACAAGACTATATCCGCTCCGTTACTTTTTGCTTCTTTGATATATCCAACTGCCACATCCGTATTAAAAAGCAATATCCGGTTCATTTGCATCATATTGAACGATTGCCACTTTCAATTTCATAAATAAACTCCTTGTCCTATTTTAATCCAATGTCTACCAACACATCATTTGTTTTTTAACCTCTCCCCATTACACTTTTTAATTCCTCTAGCATAAATGGTATTTCCGCTCGATCAGTCAATTTTTGATTATCTGATAATTTTTCTGAAGTCTATCCTTACTTTCCATAATAGATTTTCAAAATACTCGGCTTCTCAATCTGTTCTGCATTCTCTAAAATATTTTCCAAATTTCCAAACTGATTTAACAATTTCGCTGCTGTTTTTTCAATCCTACCTTATCTGCACCTTTAATATTATCCGCCTTGTCACCTGTTAACGATTTAAAATCTTCATAGACTTCCGGTGCAATTCCAAATTTATTTTGAATAAAATCTACATCACACAACATTGTTTTCTTTCCTCTGTAACGCAGAACATTCACTGACTCATTGATTAACTGAAAATAATCACTGTCCCAAGATGAAATCACACAGGAAAATTTTCTACTATATCTTATCACATAACTGGCAATCACATCATCCGTTTCATACCCAATGACCTCTGTGTGTTTGATTTTTTCAAAAGTCCAAAGCCTTATACACATATAGTAGTTGAGAGAAAATTTTCTTCCTCTGGAACATCTGTATAATCAATTCGATTTGCTTTGTACTCCTCCACAATATCTTTGCGGTCATTATGCTTGCCACTATCAAATAAAACTACAATGTGCGTTAGCTCTATCATACTGATAATCTTATTTAATGCACCTACAAACCGGACACCTTGTATCGCAATACCATCTTCAATAACAATTCTTGCAGGCATCCCAAAGGACATCTGAAACAGTAGGTTATGCCCATCTATAATCAACAATTTATTTTTTTCATTTGTTTTTTCCTTTTTTCATAAAACTTTGTCATCTAGGAAATTTGTTTTCTATAATTTTTTCATCATATGCCGTTCCTGATATTCCACATAGCCGTGTTTTGATAGAATGTCCATGACTCCACCCAATCTTTTCCTCCTAGATGAACTTTTGCGATTTTCTTTTCCTGTTTGCGAAGATACTACTCTGCTGTTTCTAACAATGCACTTCCTATACCCTGCCTTTTCAAAGTTATATTTTACAAACAACCTATGCAACCAAACCCTCATCCGTATCTTTGATAGAATTGTGTCCGATACTTCCAATCACTCTGTCATTATCATCAATTGCCAGCCAATACATATCTCCGACCTCTAGGTAGTTTTTCCGAACATCCAACAAATCCTCATTCAATCCGGAACTCGTCCTAATGCATTTTTCGCTTCTAATATCATAAAAATCATATCGTCACGATATTTTTTCTTCATACTTAATTATTTTCATCATCTAATCCTTTTTACCGTAAACCATTACTGAAAAACCCATGAATAAAACAATTCTTTTTAGGTTTTTACATAGTCATACTCCATTTTTATTGCCTTATGTTCAATTATCTCTAACGCTTCTATGAAAACCTGCTCAACTGTTTTTCCTGCAATATCCAGTTCAAACTCATTCACCAAGCATTTTTCTTGCATTAATTTTTTGACTCATTTTCTCTAACAATTCATAATCTATAAGTCCATTTCCTCTATTTTTTATCTGTTCATAATTTTGTCCATAATCACTGCAAACAAGTTTTATCGTAATATAATTAAATCCTTTGAACACCTCTGGAATATCTCTTGTTCTTAAATCGTCAAAGTCTAGGGCAACAATATTTCTTATGCCAAGTTCCCAGAACTTCTTCACTTGAGTCACACTGGACTCCCAACAAACCCGCTCTTCAAACAAACCCTCATCAACACCTTCAGGCACTCCGAACTCTGGAATCATACTCATTTCAACATACGCTCCCTTGTAATGTTCATATAATTTCTTTGCTAGTGTCGTTTTTTTCCAATACCACTGGCTCATATAATAAATATAAAATCTCTCATAGTAAAATCATTCTTTTTTGTTCAAAAACTAAAAAACTAACTTTTGTAACATCTCTTCTGTCAGATTTTTTGTTGATGGAATATGGACAAAGACTACATGTCCATTCATCTTTTTCAACATATAAAAGTAGGCTTCATTACATAAATAATGCGTCGAATGTGCGATACACTGTATGGGATTGCATTTTTTTTCAAACATTCTTCTATTCCAGATAACTGCATTTGCGTATAAATTCGTTCTCCATCTTTCTCTGCACATTTTTCTATACGAACCGAATCCTTTAATGCTTTATCCAATCAAACATATAAACCTGTTCATATTCTTCCCACCAGATTTTCAATATCCCTTTTTAATCCCTCAAAGGAGTTTGTCAGAAAATATTTTCTCCTTGAAGATTCTGAACTAATTTGTTGGAAGAATTATGAATACCTTTAAATCCTACATATAACGTTTTCAAATAACCTACTCCAATCTCAACTTTTTTTGCAAAATTTATCTGCTCTTTCTTCCTTTCAAATCCAACAATATCATAGAATTTGTGTGCTTCTTCTCGTTCTTTTTCCAGATGTGAGTCTGATAGTATCTGCACCAATATTCTTCGCCCATTCTTCAACCGAATCCATCAGTTTTGTTGCAATTCCATTGTGTCTATATTCCTCTAACACTGCCAATCCCATAATGTTTACCATTGAATTTGCGTACAATAAATCATACCTTGTTGCATGAACATAACCAACCACTAAATGTTCTATTTCAGCCACAAAAAAATTTTTTTTGAGTTACCATCACACAAAACTTTCTTTAATTAATATTCTTTTGAATCATCTTCTTCACTTCCCTGTCGAAATCCGATTCAATAACTTGAGTTCTATTAAAAATCTGGTATTCCTGTTTCAGCCTTATCATTTTGCCATCTTTCTCAGAAATTTTTCCCCCTATCAGGTAAAATCTCATACCTTCTAAATGCCAAAAAATTCATTTATGCTTGCCGCGAATTCTTCCATCGTAAATGTATTTTCACGTTCAATCAAATCTTCTATGTAGTCAAAATAACCTGTCACCGCACGCTCCAAACTACGAATTTGCTTTTCATCCAAATAGTTTTTTGCAATAGTTACATCTGATTTCAATACCCGACCATCAGGAGCATTCTTCCATGTAGTAAGCCCCATATGATCCTTTGTATGGTCTGCACTATAATAAACAATTTCTGCTGCTGTCTGTCCTGAAATTGCATAATGGAATTTATTCTGCACCATTGCATAAAACTGATGTGTAATCTCCGCATTTTTATCATAATCAATGCTACACTCAGCAAAAATATCCGTAATCTGTTGCCAGATTCTTCTTTCGCTCGCACGAATAGAACGAACTCTTTCGAGTAATTCTTTAAAATAATCTTTTACCAAATGCAGTCTTTCCCTGTTTTAATCGTTCATCATCCAGCACAAATCCTTTTGTCATATACTCCTTTAAAACGTTTGTTGCCCAAATACGAAAATGAGTAGCTCGAATAGAATTCACTCTGTAGCCTACGGAAATGATTGCATCTAAATTATAAAAATTAGTAGAATTAGATTGGGTTTTTTTCCCTCTATTGCTCCATGTTGAGTGGTTGTTGCAATTTTGCAACAACCACTTCTTCATCCAATTCACCTGTTTCAAAATATTCGCAAGATGACGACTAATGCCTGATTTATCTATTCCAAACAATTCCGCCATTGCTTTTTCTGCGTCAACCAAATTGAATCATCTTTAATTAAAGCATTAATGGAAATATCTTCCTTTTCTGTTTTATAAAGTAAAAATGGAAATTCTTTCATTTGTCAAACTCCTCTAATACAATAAATGGCGGGACCTCCCCGCCGATTAGTTGGACCTGGGTCTTTCGACCAGCCCACATATGCAACACTTGTTACACTTACATTGTATGATTATATTAACATGATTGTTTACCAAATTCAAGATTATAGTTGATCGTTGCTTATTCTCTAATCAATTCTTCTGCATCGATATATTTCTAACTTGGACATTGCAAATCCCCAAAACTTTCGGCTGATATTTAATTATTAATCTGTCTGCATCCGCCTTATTTCACTATTAACCTCCTACGATAAACAAACGTGCACTTTTTTGTTTTTCAATTATATAGTGTCGCTTAGGTTCAATATGGTTGGGGAAAAAATTTAGTAGTGTTGAAAAACAACACTACCGAATCGATTACAATTTATTATTATCACCGACTCTTATAAGCTCTTGGCTTTCGAAACTTTCCTAAATCTTCATTCTCACGATACTTTCTGATAACATCTATATCAAATTCAGCGTGACGATTCCTTCAAAGAATTCCTCTGCCACAATAATTGTATTATCCTAACACTTCCCCATTTTTCGCCCCCAGACCATTGGATTAAACGCTGCGGAACGTCCATTCCTGGTGCAGGAGGATTAGCCATAGCCACGCCAACCATATTCTCCATTGCACGTACAGATAGTTCTTTTTTGTCGTGGCTCCATGCCACCGCAACAGTTTGATTAAAAATAATTTCTGCTCCCTGAAGCATCAATTCCCTAGCACTTTCCTGGATACTCGCGGTCGTAACATATCATTACACCTATATTTACCCCATCAAACTTGCAGACTTTAAATTCTGCCCACTTTCCAAATATCTTTCCCAATCAAAATCACAAGTATGAACTTTGGAGTATTTCAGAATAATATCTCCATTTCTATCAATAATAAACGCCGTATTCTGTGGGTACTTCTCGCCTTTTGTAAAAGCTGTAATAACCACACCTATTTGCAATTCTTTCGCAAGTTTTTCTGATTTGAAGCACGTGTTCTTCCTCTTCCGTTACCCGCACTATTACACCAACCGATAAACTCAGAATCATTCTCCAGCTCTTCTAGCGGAAGTAATTCTTCCACAATATCCGGACAGCAATACGCTGTCAAAAAAGCATTCAGGAACAACACAATACCTGCTCCTGATTTCTTAGCTTCTTTTATATATTTCATAACCACTTTGGTATTGAAATCGATGTTCGCTCGTTGGCGTCATATTGTACCATTGCTACTTTTAATTTCATTTGTTGCCTCTATCTGTTTATATTTTTCCACATTATTGCTATTTTATTTTGTTTTTTTCTTTATCTATCGCTTTTCGCTATTTGATACTGTCTTTAAATACTTTTCTCAAACTTATAATTTCTTACATATG
>VOFC01002007.1_pt1 | contig 14553 bp, 15 predicted proteins | sample 5384161 | NCBI WGS metagenome assembly VOFC01 (sample SAMN12384722, study PRJNA508395) | human gut metagenome | isolation source: healthy gut B | host: Homo sapiens | reverse complement strand
TTATTTAAATTAATTTATTTTCTATTTTATTATTATTTTATTGTTATTATTTTTTTATTTTATTATTTTATTTTTGTTTTTATTTTTGTTTTATTTTTATTTTATTTTTATTATTTTATTATTATTTTATTTTAATATTTTTGTTAATTATTTTTTATATAAATATTTTTTATATCTTGTGTATACTCTCCGTTATTTTGATATATTACTAATGGTTTGTCTACACTAAAAAATTTTTTCCCGACCTTTTACTCCTTTTTTTATTAATACAATAGATGGAGTCTCATTTTCGTATGGATAAACTAATTTCATTTTTTTTGGTTCTATTTTGTTTGCTCTCATTTCTTGCATTATGTCTACAATTCGTTCTGGTTTATGTACTACATATACTTCTCCTTTATCTTTTAGCAATCCGGCTGCTACCTTTATAAAGTCGGAAAGTGTAGCCTTTACTTCGTGTCTTGCTATTAATTTACTAGAGTTTTCGTTTGTTTTTCCCTTTCCCACCTCTTTATAAGGTGGATTCATTACAACCGCATCATATGTATTTTTTTGCAGTACATTTTTCTTAAAAATATCATTTATGTCAACATTAACAATTTTAAATTGTTCTTCCAAATCATTTAACTTAATACTTCTTTCTGCCATTTCAGCAATTTCTTCTTGAATTTCAACCCCTATAATTTGATTTAACTTTGTTTTTTTACATAATAAAAGACCAACAATACCGTTTCCTGTTCCTAAATCCGCAACTTTACTATTATTTTTTATTTCCTTTGCAAAGTCTGATAATAACACACTATCTATTCCAAAGCAAAATGCTGTTTTATCCTGAATAATTTTTAATCCTTTATATTGCAAATCATCTATTCTCTCATTCTCTTTTTTAAATTCATAATTTTCACTTTCCATTTTTGTTGAATTCACATATTTTTAATACGTTAATATTATATATTAAATATCAAATTATGTAAATAGAGGAAGTAAAAAATGAATAGTTATAATAAGTTTATGTGTAATCCAAAGCCTCCTTGTAATTGTTATTCCTATAAACCTTGTTGCAAGCCATATTGTAATAAATGTTATAGGCCACAAAATAATATTCTAAATTCACTGTTTTGCGTAGAAAATTTTCTTTGTTGCACTCAAAAAGCATGCACAATATGTAAATTTATAAATTTCTTCAAATAAAAACTCTTGTATAATTTTTCATTATATAAGAGTTTTTTATTCTATTCATTTCTTATAAAGTTTTGAGAAAAGTCTATTTCTCCATCTTTAAATTTTGCATTCTCTTCTCCATTTATTAATATTTTTATGGAATTTACTTCTGTTAATTCTGTAAGCGAATTTACTAAGCATTCTATGGTCTTTTGTTCTTCTTCTTTTCCTCCAATATGATTTTCTACAAATTCTGATGAAAAATTTATTTTCAAAGTATCTCCTTCTAAACTTGTTCCTATTAATGTTGTTCCTTCTGGTATCACATTGTCATGGTTTTCGTTTTTTGGTCCATCTATCAACATGTTTATTATAACAGTATATGGGTCTTTTATTAGTGTTTTTACGTCTAACATTCTGGCTTCAGGTTCTACATTTCTTGTAGTTTTATTTACAAAATATAGTGAAATCATTGTTTTACGCTCTTGTTCATCTGATATTTCTTCTTGTGGTTCATATTCTACATATTCAGGTTTTTTATTTTTATTTATAAAATATGTTATTACGCCTGCAATTATTGCGATAATCACCAATACTATTACTATTTTTTTTAAATTTGTTTTCATTATGTAATCCTCCTTTAATTTTATCTTTGATAATATGTCTATTCTCTTAATTTTCTAATTAGAACCTATAATTGTCCAAAAAATAATTTTTCACATAAAATACACAATCCTACATTTTTCGACAAAAAAGCCTACAAATAAGCTATTTGTAGGTTTTTTATATTTTCTGACAGTTAGTCAGTTTCATTTGACAAAATCCGCTTTTCCGTATAAAATTAGGGTAGCTTTTATTTAAAACATAAGGAGATTTAATATGAACAATTTATTGCATGTAGGACTTGATGTTGGATCTACTACAGTAAAGATTGCCGTTATGGATAATAATCTTAACACAATTTATACAAGCTACCAACGTCATAATTCAGATACAAAAAATACAGTATGTGCAGTTTTAGATGATTTAGCCAATCGTTACCCTAATGCTGAATTTACTATCGCTCTTACAGGATCTGGCGCAATGTCTGCAGCTACATTTTTGAATGTACCTTTTATTCAAGAAGTTGTTGCTTGTAAAAGAGCCGTAGAAAAATACATTCCAAAAACCGATGTCGTAATTGAACTTGGTGGTGAGGATGCTAAGATTATATATTTTGGAAAGTCTATTGAACAACGTATGAATGGAACTTGTGCTGGTGGTACTGGTGCATTTATTGACCAGATGGCATCATTGTTAAACACTGATTCTTCTGGATTAAATGAACTTGCCCAAAAACACTCAATTATTTACCCAATAGCTTCACGTTGCGGAGTATTTGCTAAAACTGATGTTCAACCACTTATAAATGAAGGTGCAAAGAAGAGAAGATATTGCAGCCTTCTATATTTCAAGCTGTTGTTAATCAGACTATTAGTGGACTTGCATGCGGAAGACCAATACGTGGAAATGTTGCATTTTTAGGAGGCCCTCTTAACTATCTTTCAGAGTTAAGAAATAGATTCATAGAAACGCTTCATTTGACCGATGAGCAAATAATAGTTCCAGATGAAGCACATTTATTAGTTGCAAAAGGTGCAGCATTAGATTCTTTGGAAACAACTCCAATTTCTACCCAGAAATTAATGGCAAAAATTCAAGTTCTAAGAAGCTCACATGACTCTACAACAAATCCTCTAAAGCCTTTATTTGTAACAGATTCAGAATACGATGAATTTAAAGCACGTCACAGCAAAGATGTTGTAAAAAAAGGGGATTTATCAACCTATAAAGGAGATTGCTTTATAGGTATTGATGCAGGCTCTACAACCACAAAACTCGTTGTAACCGATACAGAAGGCGCTTTGTTGTACTCTTTATATGCAGGAAATGAAGGAAATCCTCTAAAAAGTGTAACAAATATGCTAAAAGAATTATATAAAGTACTTCCTAAAGGAGTAACTATTAGATACAGTGGTGTTACCGGTTACGGAGAAGCACTTATTAAAACAGCATTAAATGTTGATTTGAACGAAATTGAAACAATTGCACATTATACAGCTACTAAGAAGTTTATGCCTAATGTTACTAGTATAGTAGACATTGGCGGTCAAGACATGAAATACATTAAGCTGAAAAATAACTCCATAGATAATATAATGCTAAATGAAGCTTGTTCTTCTGGATGTGGTTCATTTATAGAAACATTTGCAAAGAGTCTTGGACTAACAATTAGCGAATTTGTAAATTCTGCTATTTCCGCAAGAAATCCTGTCGATTTAGGTTCAAGATGTACTGTATTCATGAACTCAAAAATTAAACAGGCTCAAAAAAAGAAGGCTATAGTGTGGGAGATATTTCAGCAGGGCTTTCTTATTCTGTAATAAAAAATGCCATTCAAAAGTTATGAAGATTAGAGATATGAAGGTTTTAGGCTCTCATATTGTAGTTCAGGGTGGAACATTTTATAATGATGCTGTTTTACGTGCATTTGAATTGTTAGTTGGAAAAAATGTTGTAAGACCTGACATTGCTGGGCTTATGGGTGCTTATGGTGTTGCACTTTTAGCTCAAGAACAATACGAAGTAAATAAAGATATGGAATATGTCTCTACTATCTCTAACTTGGATGCTATAAATAACTTAAAAGTTGAAGCATCACATGTGCGTTGTAATGGTTGTGAAAACCACTGCCTACTCACAATAAACAAATTTAGCAATGGTACAAAGCATATTTCTGGTAATAGATGCGAAAAAGGAGCTGGAATCGTTTCGGAAAATAAAAAATTACCAAACTTAGTAAAATATAAATATAAGAGAATTTTTGACTACACTCCTCTTGAGGAAAAAAATGCACCTCGTGGTGTTATAGGAATTCCTAGAGTTTTAAATATGTATGAAGATTATCCTTTCTGGTTTACATTTTTAACCAACCTTGGATTTAGAGTTATAATCTCTGAAAAAAGTAACAGAAAAACATACGAAAAAGGCATGGAATCAATGCCTTCTGAATCTGTTTGTTACCCAGCCAAATTATCACATGGTCATATAATTAGTTTAGTAAAACAAGGAATAAAAACAATATTCTATCCATGTGTACCATATTCTAGAAAAGAATATAAATCAGCAGATAATCATTATAACTGCCCTATTGTAATTTCGTATTCAGAGGTTTTGAAAAACAATGTCGAAGAATTAAAAGACAAGGATATTACTTTTTTGAATCCATTCTTACCTTTTGATGCCAAAACTTTAGCAGAAACAATTCTAGGTTTGCCTGAATTTAAAAAAAAGTACAATTTCACGAAGAAAAAGAATTATTAAATGCTTTGCTAAACTTGCAGAAGAAGAATATCAACATTGCAGAGCAGATATACATGCTGAAGGTGCTAAGGCCGAGAATATTTAGAGAAAAATCATCTAAAAGGTATTGTTCTTGCTGGGCGTCCATATCATGTAGATCCAGAAATTAATCATGGTATCGATACATTAATTACAAGCCTCGGGCTTGGCGTTATTACTGGAGACAGTATTGCAAACCAAGCAGAACCTAAAGCTCCATTAAGGGTAGTAAATCAATGGGTATACCACGCAAGACTATATTCAGCAGCTGATTTTGTTGGAAAGCATGATAATTTAGAACTTGTGCAATTAAACTCATTTGGTTGTGGCGTAGATGCTGTAACAACAGATCAGGTTGAAGAAATATTATCAAGTTATAATAAAATGTACACATTAATAAAAATTGATGAAGTAAATAATTTAGGTGCAGTTAGAATTCGTATCCGTTCACTTCTTGCAAGTATGAACAAACGTGAAAAAAGATAATGTATGCACAAATTGCGACGCAGATTATACCATAAAAAAAGTTATGTTTACTAAAGATATGAAAGACTATACAATACTATGCCCTCAAATGGCTCCAATACATTTCGAGCTAATCGAAACGGCCGTAAGGTCTTGCGGATACAATCTTGAGCTACTACGTAACTGTACACAACATACAGTAGAAACTGGATTAAAGTACGTAAATAATGATGCTTGCTATCCATCAATATTAGTTACAGGACAGATGATTGAGGCACTTGAATCTGGAAAATATGATTTAAATAAAACTGCTTTAATAATGTCTCAAACTGGTGGTGGATGTAGAGCTACAAACTACATAGGATTCATTCGTAAGGCATTAAAAGATGCTGGATTTGCTAATATTCCTGTTATCTCATTTAATGTTGTTGGAATGGAAAAGATGCCAGGATTTAAAATAACTCCAGACATGCTGGAAAAACTTCTTAAGGTCGTTGTTTACGGAGACTTACTTCAAAAAATGCTTACTAAAAATAGAGTCTATGAGATAAACAAAGGTGAAACGCAAAAACTATATGATGAATGGATGCAAAAATGCAAAGAATTAGTTGTACACTCTTCTTTATCGGAATTTAAGAAAAGCATTTATGATATGGTTAACGACTTTGAAAAAATTGAATTAGATACTTCTATTAAGAAACCAAAAGTTGGAATAGTTGGTGAAGTTTTAATAAAATATCATCCATTCGGCAATAATTTCATAGCAGAAAAATTAGAACAAGAAGGTGCAGAAGTTATACTTCCAGATTTTATGGGATTTGTAAAATTCATGGCAACACACAAAATAACTTTTAACACACTTATAAAGACAGATAAATATAAAGCCAAAATATTTAAACTTGCAATAAAATTAATAGACATTCTTGAGAAAGATGAAAGAATTGCTCTAGCAAATTCTAAAAAAGGTTATTTACAACCTTGCGATATTTGGGAACTAGAAGACAAAGTAAAAGATATTCTTTCGATTGGAAATCAGACTGGTGAAGGTTGGTTCTTAACAGCAGAAATGGTAGAATACATAGAACATGGAATTTCTAACATAGTATGTGTACAACCTTTCGCGTGTTTGCCAAACCATGTTGTTGGAAAAGGTGTAATAAAAACAATAAGAGAAAAATATCCTTACGCTAATATTTCTCCAATAGACTATGACCCGGGTGCAAGTGAAGCAAACCAGACAAATAGAATAAAATTATTAATGGCAGTTGCTAAAGATAATTTAGAGAAAAATAATAAATAATCTAAAAAAGAATTACATTTTATAAATAAATATAATTTGTAATTCTTTTTTTTACACAAAATTAAGCTCTCCTTGTTAAATTTCAATCTAACATGAAAAGCCTAATTTATACTTTATTTTATTCTTCTGGTTCTACAGTTTATATACTTACAACCTTTTCATTTTCGTTCGTTATAATTAATGTTACACCTTGTGTTGCTCTTCCTAATATGCTTACATCTTTAACATTAATTCTTATAATAGTTCCAGAGTTTGTAATTAACATTACATCATCGTCTTCTTTTGCCATTCTTATTCCAACTATATTTCCAGTCTTAGGGGTAATCTTGTATGTAATTACACCTCTTCCTCCTCTATTCTGTACTCTATATTCGTCAAGTTCTGTTCTCTTTCCGAAACCATTTTCAGTAATTGCTAATAATGTAACGCCTTTATTATTTGATAATATAGATTCCATTCCAATTACAGTGTCATCCTCATCTAAACGAATTCCTAGTACGCCTTGTGCAGATCTTCCAACTGGTCTTACGTCTTTCTCATCAAATGTTATACAAAGTCCTTTTTCAGTAACTAATACAACATTGTCTTGACCATCTGTTAACCTAACATCTATTAGCTCATCATCATCTTTCAACGTTATTGCCAATAATCCAGTCTTTCTACTTGAATTATACTCTTGTAATGGAGTTTTCTTTATCAATCCATTTTTCGTAGCCATTAATAGATATTTGCTATCTTCAAAATCTGAAATTGGTATTACCGCAGAAATCTTTTCACCTGCATCTAAACTTAATAAGTTTACAATCGCAGTTCCTTTAGCAGTTCTACCTGCTTCTGGAATTTCATATCCTCTTAATCTATACAATTTTCCTTTATTGCTAAAGAACAATACTGTATCATGAGTAGAAGTTGTGAATATTTGTTTAACGAAATCTTCCTCCCTTGTAGAAATACCACTAATACCTTTTCCGCCTCTTTTTTTTTGGCTTCTATAAGTGTCTATTGGCATTCTCTTTATGTAACCAAAGTGAGTTAATGCAACTACCATTTGTTCTTCTTTTATAAGGTCTTCCTCATTAAATTCACCTTCAGCAAAGCAACAATCTTTGTTAATCTTTCATCACCATATTTTTCTTTAACTTCTGTTAATTCTTCTTTGATGATTTCGAATACAAGTTTCTCGCTACCTAATATTTCTCTTAAATGAGCAATTAACTTCATTAACTCATTGTACTCTTCTTCAGTCTTTTCTCTCTGCAATCCAGATAAAGTTTTTAATCTCATATCCAATATTGCTTGAGCTTGAATATCCGAAAGGCCAAATCTTTCCATTAATCTTTCTTTAGCATCATCATATGATGATCTTATTATATTAATTACCTCATCAATATTATCTAATGCTATTTTTAAACCTTCTAATATATGGGCTCTTGCTAATGCTTTATCAAGTTCAAATTGTGTTCTACGTAATATAACACCTTTTCTATGGTCTATGTAGTAATCTAAGCATTGTCTTAAAGTCAGTATTCTAGGTTGACCATCAACTAAAGCTAACATTATTACTCCAAATGTATCTTGCATTTGTGTATTTTTATATAACTGATTTAATACAACTCTTGCATTTGCATCCTTTTTAAGTCCAATATGAATTCTTACAGCATTTTCTCTATCAGACTCATCTCTAAGTTCTGATATTCCTTCAATTCTTTTTTCTTTTTTTACAAGGTTTGCTATATTTTCAATCAATTTAGCCTTATTTACCTGATATGGTAATGATGTTACAATAATCTTTTGTTTTCCATTACTCATTTCTTCAATTTCAGCTTCAGCTCTTACAGTTATCTTTCCTTTTCCTGTTGTATATGCCTGTTTGATTGCTTCTCTTCCAAGAATCATTCCTCCAGTTGGAAAATCTGGTCCTTTAATTATTTGCATTAATTGTTCATCAGTTACATTGTCATCATCAATAATTTTAATAATACCATTTATAACTTCTGTTAAATTATGTGGTGGAATATTTGATGCCATACCTACAGCAATTCCTGAAGAACCATTTACTAAAAGTGCTGGAATCTTTGCTGGCAATACAGTTGGCTCTTGAAGTCTATCATCAAAGTTAGGCATAAAATCCACTGTATTTTTTTTTCAATATCAGTCAACATAATCTCTGCAATTTTAGACATTCTTGCTTCTGTATAACGATAAGCAGCTGCTCCCATCACCATCGATTGAACCAAAGTTTCCATGTCCATCAATTAATGGGTATCTAAGTGAGAATGTTTGAGCCATTCTAACCATTGCATCATATACAGATGAATCTCCATGTGGATGATATCTGCCTAAAACGTCACCGACTGTAGTTGCTGATTTTCTATATGGCTTATCTGATGTTAAACCATCTTCATACATAGTATATAAAATTCTTCTATGAACTGGTTTTAAACCATCTCTTACATCTGGTAAAGCTCTAGATACAATAACACTCATTGCATAATCTATATATGCAGTTTTCATTTCTTCTTCGATGTCTCTCTCTATTATTTTGCCATCTCTGTTTTCTAATTCTGTGTCTTTTGAGTCCATATATTTACCTCTTTTCTAAGTTATATCTATGTTTGTATTATACTAAAAGAAATACTTTTTTTTTTGCAAGCAAAACAGTCTATTTTATCTAGTTTTTTTAGTAATTTAAAGCATTTTTTGCAAGCTCTAATTCCTCACTCGTCAAGTCGAAATTTTTTCCATTATTTTTTATTAATTTATGTAAGTTTTCTACCACTCTTGCTGTTTTTATTGTATTTTCTATTGGCGCAATTTCTTTCATTTTTCCTCTAATCTTGTCATACTCTCTCTGCATTCCATCAAAATCTTTATTGTTAAAATAATCCTTCCAATTATTTGTATATTTATTTAATTTTTCAATCTGATTTACTTGATTTTCAAACTCGCTTTCTATATTCTTTGTTATATTATTTAATATAGCATTTTTTCCTGTTTTGATTGCACTACCTAAGGCATACGGAATCTTTCCACTATTAACTACTTTATTAATAGTAAAATTTAATACATTTGAAATTCCATCTATTATTCCTCCAGATTTAACTGCTGTTTGCATTTGTTGTACATTTTCAAAATTTCCTGTTACAATTCCTATTGCACTTTTTCCAAAATTAATTGCTGAATCAATTGCTGTTTGAACTCCCTCTTTAAATCCATTTTGTAAAAAACTATCTTTTATTTCTATAACTTGGTCTTCTATTACATCCGGAAGAATATACCTAAGACCTATATTCAATCCGGTATTAACGGCTTTCCCTATATTTGTCTGCAAAAAATTTCTCTGTTTATTTTCAATAGAAACGTCATTTGTTATTTGATTTTCAACTTCTAAATTATTCATAAACTTTCTCCTCTAATTTTTTATATTTTAATAAAAATTATTTAATAAATATTTCATAAAAAAATTTAAATCATATATTTTTATAAAATATAATATTTAATTTTCATTTTTTTCTTCTTCATTATTAATTATGTCATCTTCATAATTAAAACTTTTTACCTCTGCAAGAATATGATTTTCTCCAACAAACATAAGCGTTTCGCCTCTTCTTAATGATTTTATGTCAATTTCTTCTTTTTCTGAAATATTGGTATATTTTTTTAATACTTTTATATTTTCTTCCTCAAGAGAGAAGAAATTTTTTATGCTTGTATTATTTAAAATACTCTTTCCAAAATTTCCTTCTTCCAAGCTAAATAAATCCGAAATATCTTGAGTTATTGACAGCACTTCCACCGTATTTTCTTATTGTTTTAAATATTTTATACACAAAAACCTGCCACATTTTTTATTAGGTGTTACACCAATCAATCTCCAAATCTCATCTAAATAAATTGCCTTTTTATTTTTTCTATTTTCTTTAATCTTGTCCCAAAATAATTCTGTGAAAATATACATTCCATATTTTAAATTTTCTTCTCCTAATTCATATACATCTGCTACAATTAATTTATTATTTATTTTTACATTTGTATAATTATTAAAAAAGCTTAATGACCCTTTTACAAATGGAAATAATTTTATTTGATATTTTTTCGTTTTTTTCGTCTTTTCCTAATATATTATAAAAATCTTCCAAAATTGGCATATCAATTGTTTCTTTAAATATTTTTTTTATTTTCATTATTTTTATATAAACTTTTATCATCAAAATTAATATTCTTTTTTTTCATAAGTTTGAATAATTTTTTCTTCAATTAATCCTTTTTCTTCTTCATTTAATTCTCCAAAAATCAAGTTAAAAAATCCAATTAATTTTATTATTTTATTTGCAAAGAAAACCTTTTTTCTCCTTTCTCTATACTTTCTTTTCTTATATCAAAAACATTTATATATGTTTCTGAATTCGGTCCCAACTTTAATAACGTTCCCTCTAGTTTATTACAAAGTCCTGTATATTCCCTTTCCGGATCAATAACATATTGTTCAATTCCAAACAATCTATATCTCAAAATATTCAATTTAATATAATAAGATTTTCCTGCCCCACTCGTTCCAAATACGCACATATTAGCATTTTTATATTTTTCCTGATCATATCTATCAACAAAAATTAGTGAATTATTGTAAATATTTTTTCCAATAAAAATTCCACTTGTATCACAAATAGATGAAGAAATAAAAGGATATGTTGCAACCAGACCTTCTGTTAAAATATTCTTTTTAGTAGCTTCTTTTACATCTTTGTGGTTTATCATTAATGGAAGTGTAGAAAAAAAAAAAAAGCTTGCTCCTGTCTAAAATAGGCCTGTCTTACCTTTATTCCTCTACTCTGTAAAATACTTATAATTTTATCTGTATTAATTTTTAGATCTTTTAAATCTTCATTATATATAGTTATGTAAACATAAAGATAATAAAATGCCTCATCGTTTACTTGCAGTTGTTTCCTAATATACTTTGCATCATCATGAGTATATTCAACAATGTCAATATCCTGCTTATTTTTCCCTGCCTCTAAATCAACAGCTGTATTTCCAATATTATATGTTAAGTCTTTTACAACTTTATATGGATCTTGCTCTTCATAAAATATTGACATATTTATATTAATATTAGTATCAATTAATGGTTTAAAAATTAAATCTCTTTGCTCTCTACTATAATCAACTACTAATAATGATGAACAATACTTGCCATCAATCTCCATATATCTTGGATTTTTTAAATTAATATAACTTGGGCTCAATTCATCTTTTTGTTTTTTTTATTAATTCTTTTTCTTTATTAATAATAATCACATCCTATTTTCGTCATCATCTAAAAATATATAATTTCTTATTATTTCTTTAGTTTCTTTCTCATTATTTACATTAGTTACAATATTTCCACATCTTAGAAGCCCTTCTTTAATTTTTAAGTATTTTTCATTTAATTGGTCAATACAAATTTCTTCTTTATTATTTTCTTGTGGTTGATTAATAATAATAAAAAATTGTTTTGAATCTGATTTACTAATTAATTTTATTTTTTCAATATTTTCTAAATATTTATTTGAAATATTTTTTATTATTTGTGATTCTTTTTTTTGTTTATTTTAGAATTAATTATTTTAATAATATGATTAGATAAATCTTGTTTTTGACTTTTAATAATTATTTGAATATTAAAATTAAATGATTTTAGAAATAATTTATAGGAATTTAAAATTGATTCTTTTTCTAAATTAGATTTTAAATTATAATTAATTGGTTTTATTTTTAATATCATTATATATGAATTATTTTTTAATTTAATAATTCCGTTTTCTAATATTTTTTTCAAAAGGCAACCATTTTTGAATAGAATGAATTACAATTACTACCATCTCCTTTAATTATGTTATTGAATATTTTATTTTATATTTTTATAAATGTCAAGAAAAAATCATATTCCTTTTTTTTACCATTTTTCTACAAATATTTTAGAACAGAAGTTACTCTAAAATTCTTTTTTGTATTTTTTCCATATTTTTACACTGCATATTCTAATTATATTTATAATATATAAAATTTAATTTTTCGTTTCTTATATTATGTTAATAATATTCTTGTAAAGTTTTTTAACCATTAAACTTTTTAAACCTTTTAATTCCCTTGTTATTTACAATTTTGAAAATATAATAATTTATTCCTTTTAATATAAAGAAACCTATCATTTTTTTGATCTGTCTAATATTTATACTTCTATTTTACCATTATCTCTTGTAAATGTTTTTTAGTGTTCTCAAAATTTTTTTCATATTTTAGTTATAATTTTATGTATACTAATGTTTTATGACTTTTTTACAAAAAGCCATCTGTATTTTCCTTTTAAAGGATTCTCTTTTTATATAGCTGTTTAGTACTGTACATTAAATTTAAATATTTAATTAATTTATCTCTAAAAATATTATTTATATAGAATAATTAATTTTTATTTATTTAATTCTATTTTTCATATTTTCCATTCTATATATTTTTGAGCATAATAAAATATTTTCAAATTATCTAATTAATATTATTAATTTTAATTATTTAATATTTTAATTTTATTTTATACATAATTAATATTATAGCAAAATTTTTTAAAAATTAATTTTTATTTTCTTATTAAATATAAAAAATAATTATTATAAAAATGAAGTCTAATTAGTTTTATATTTTTTCCTAAAATATTTATTAAGTTTTTTATAAATTCTTTATCTAATTATTTTCTTAAGTAATAATTTTTTTTTAATAGATTTAAATATTTTTTTATAGATAATATTATTTTGTTTTAATAAAAAAATAATATTACACTATTTATTACGTTTAAAATATTTTAGTATAAAAATACTTTATAATATTTTTCATTTTTTTCAAAAAACCTCTTCAAACTTTCGCTTTTTATATTTCCATTTTTTAGCATTTGTTTTTTTTAATTATAGATACTAATTTTTTCTATTATTCTATTTTGTATTTACATATTTTTTTACATTATTATGTTTTATTTTGTAGAAAAGTATGAAAAGATATCTATTTTTATTTTTACGTTATGTAACTTTATTTGTTTTTTTAATTCTAAGACGTTAATTTTCTGTAAGTATTTATTCCCCTTGCTTTTCCTCTTTCAACGAATCCCTTACTTCTATATTATAAAATATCATTTGTTATTCTTTTAATATATTGTAATTAATTATTCTAATTGACATGTTTTAAAGTTTCTTATAATAGCTTATTGATTCATAAAATTTATCGGACTCTTAGTTGAAGTATTTTATGTATATCAATTTTGCTATACAATTTTCTGAAGTTGAAATAATCATATTTTATATTTTTTCTAATTATAATAAAATGTTTCTTACTTTTTTATAATTATTAGTTTAAAATATTTAAATATTTATGATTAAATATTTTTATTCTCATTAATTTATAAATTTTATTCTTAATATATTTTAATATTATTTTATATTTATAAATTTTTTATTATTAATTTTAAATATTAAAATAATAATTATTAAATATTTTATTTTCATTAATTTATAAATTTTATTTTTAATATATTTTAATATTATTTTATATTTATTAATTTTTTTTATTATTAATTTAAAATATTTAAATAATTATTATTAAATATTTTTATTCTCATTAATTTATAAATTTTATTTTTAATATATTTTAATATTATTTTATATTTATAAATTTTTTATTATTAATTTAAATATTAAAATAATTATTGTTAAATATTTTTATTCTTATTATTTTATATTTTTATTTTATACTATATTATTTAATTATAAAATATATTTCATTTTTATCTAAATATATTTTAAAAAAATTTTTATTTTTTGTATATATTTTTTTATTTTGTACATAATACTATTGTAACGTTAGTATTAGTTAAACAAAAAATATATATGAAATTCAAAAAAGTGGGTCTTATATATTTCGAGCAAAGATATTTATATGTTTAATATTTTAGATGTATAGGTGTCGGCGATATGAGTGTATTATTCGTTTGTAAGCTATACTTTTTTCTTTTTATTTTGTGTATGGTTAAATTATGGGTAATATGTTCTATGTTACGAATGTATCTGTATTTTTTTTAGTGGTTATTTCTAGTCCATTTCAGGATGAATATGGCTGTTATTGGTGGATTTACATTCAAGTGACTGATTATTATGTTTGGTGAAATAGCTTATTTATGTAGTAATATATATTAGGTTATTAATTAGGTATAATGATTT
>VOFC01006305.1_pt1 | contig 14556 bp, 24 predicted proteins | sample 5384161 | NCBI WGS metagenome assembly VOFC01 (sample SAMN12384722, study PRJNA508395) | human gut metagenome | isolation source: healthy gut B | host: Homo sapiens | reverse complement strand
ATATAATAATAACTGGACCCAAAGCAACTTTTGGCAAACTATTTAATATAACTAAAGATAAATTTAAAAATGTATTCCATTTCTTGATGGGCTACTTGCAATAAAACTGTTCTATTATACCTACATTTAACTAAGATTTCCCCACACTGCAATAAATAATATTATTGTGCTAATCTTGTGTTGTCAATTAAAACTTTTATTTCTATTTATTTGTCTTAAGTATTTTTTCTTTTTCTTCAGATATGTTTTCTCATACATACATCAAGCTCCTTCCAAATAGTATCCAAAATACTTACTAAATTTCCGGACTTTCCCTTAAATTTATCTATTTTCCATTTCAAAATCTATTTCATGTATTTTATTTACTGTACCCTGGTCTGTTTGTAAGAACTACTACTCTATCTGACATACTTATTGCTTTGATATATCGTGTGTTACCATAACTGCAGTTATTTTTTCGTTTTTAATATTTGAAATATATCATTTGTTACCCTTATTCTGGTTTGATAATCTAATGCTGAGAATGCTTCATCTAAAAGAAGTATGCTTGGTCTTGTTGCTAAAGTTCTAATTAAAGCCACTTTTGCCTCATGCCACCAGATAATTGACTTGGATATTTTTCTTTAAATTCATATAAATTGTATTTTTTAGTAGTTTTGAACATATTTTTCGTTTTCGGATGTCTTTATCTTTCTTACTTCTAGTCCAAATAATACATTTTTATAAATAGTTCTCCAAGGAAGTAAGCTATCTGTTTGAAGCATGTAACCAATTTCTCCTTTTTTAGCACTTCTCCTGATGTTTGCTTTTCTAAACCTGCTATAATAGACAATAATGTAGATTTTCCACATCCGCTTGGACCTATTATACTAACAAACTCCCTTCTTGAACTTTTAGATTAATATTTTTAGTGCTTCTATTTCTCCGTTTTTAGCTTGATATTTTTTCCCTATGTTTTTAGTTCCAAAATATTTTTCATAATTGCCTCCTAAAAAAATTCATCCTAATATATTTTATGTTAATATTAGCTATTTGTGAAATGTGTAATTAAATCCATAAAAAATAGCTTTGCAAATAATAAGCTATCTTAAAATATTAGAATTAAACTTTTAGAACTACATCATTAGAACAAAAAATATTATAAGTGTCTTTTGAAATTTTAAAGCCTTACGTGGGTGACCATTGTGACAGCTGTTCGAGGCATTATGCCGAGTTACAGATGTCCAAAAGGGGAAAGGTTTTTAAAATTGAGAAAGACACTTATAATATTTTTACTAAATAGATTAAATCTAACTAAATCTACTTTTAGGACATTTTTTTATTTTAAGGATTATTTTTTAACTTCCTTTATTATATTTTTTTTCTTATGAATAAGTTATAATTAAATTCTAAATATTTGGCCAGGATAAATTAAGTTTGGGTTATTTATTTTATTTAATCTTACAATATTGGCAATAGATGTTCCATATCTTCTTGCAATACTCCATAATGTATCTCCGCTTCTTACTGTATATAATTTGTGTCCACAATCATGCATACATCCATCTTCGTTTACAATATTTCCTGGAATTATTAGTCTTTGACCTGTATATATTAAATTCACATTAGTTATTTTATTTAAATTTGCTATTGCACTTACTGTTGTATTAAAGTTTAATGCTATTTGAGATAATGTATCTCTCTTTTTTACTATATAAATATTTTCTATATTACTATTTGTGATTGGTACTATTAAACTTTCTCCAGCATATATTAAATTTGGATTTTCAATATTATTTAGTTCTACTAGTCTTCTTACTGTCGTATTATAGTCTAATGCTATTTGAGACAATGTATCTCCCCCATTTTATAATAATTGTTTTTGTTTTTGGATTTCCACTATTATTTCCGTCTGAATTATTATCTCCATTATTTCCACTTCCGTTACCATTATGATTTCCCACCTTCGTTTTCCACCATTTCCCCCAAATTTGGATTTTCTACATCTGGAATTTCTGATGTGTCTGATAATAATATCTCTTTAGTAAACCTATTCATGTCTACTCTAGCATTTATTCCATTTACTTCTCCATCATCTGCATATTGCCACCCTATCCACGATGACCAGTTTCCATTATCCTGAGGTTGACTTACGCCATATTGTGCTACCCACAATGGATAATTTGTAACTTCGCCTTCAAAAACATATGTTGCAGTATATGTATTACTATAAACAACTATTTCTTTTCCACTAAGTTCTTTAACTTTATTAATAAATGCAATTGCAATTTCATTTATTTGTTTTTATTTAAATTTCCAAAATTCTCAAAATCCATAGCAAGTTTACAGTCTATACTTTTATTAGAAATTAAAGAAACAAAAAAAATTGAGGCTTGATGCTCTGCCTGACTAATACTTCTTGCTGTTAAAAAATGATATACTCCTACTTTTAATCCATTTTTCTTAGCTTCTGTATAATTTCTTTCAAAACGTGAATCTACATAACTATTACCTTCACTTGATTTCATATATACGATTTTTATACCTGCTTTTGCTACTCTGCTATAGTCTATATTTCCTTGATACCCACTAACATCAATTCCTGGATAAGTTGGTTCACTAGATGGAGATAAAGCCATAGAGTTAGGCATAAGAAAACATATTAAAAACGTTGGTATTATTAATACTGTACAAATTATTTTAATTATTTTGTTCACCTTTTATAAACTCCTTTCATAATTATTTTATATATATTATGAAAAGAATTATCTTTTCGTTATTTTATCTAAGATTTTGGAATTATTTTTTTTTAAATTATTTGTTTTATATGATTTATATAAAATTTATTATTGGAAAAATAAACTTCTATTACATCTATTCTTATATAATAATTTTCAATTTATTTAAATATATATAATATTTAGCAGCTTTTGTTATGTGTTTTTGTTTTACTTTCATTAACTGCTTCACTTGGTCTGCCATATGTACAACTACTTCTCGTTTTTACTTCTACAAAAAACTATTTCGTCTTTTTCTCTTTTAATTATATCTATTTCACCTTTGCTTACATCTGAAGTTTCTTTCTATTATTTTATAATTATTTTTGTTAAATAATTTGCTGCTATGTCTTCTCCCATTTTTCCAAAATTGTATTGTTTTCTGCTATATGATTTTTTCTTATATCTTTGCTATTACTTAAATCTGCAATTGTTCTTGCTACCTTTAAAATTCTTCCGTAGGCTCTTGCACTTAATCCCAATTTTTCAAATGCTTTTTCTAATATTTTTTTTCCTTTTTTCATCTAATTTTGCAATATTTTTCAATCAATTTTGGTGTTAAGTTCTGAATTTGAAAATATATTTAAATCGTTTATATCTTTTCTTTGAATTTTTCTTGCTTTATTTACTCTTTTTTTTATTTTTTTGAAGTTTCTATATTTTATTTTAGTTCTAATTTTTCGATATTTTATTCCATTTTTACTTCTACATGAATATCTATTCTATCTAAAAGTGGTCCGCTTATTTTTTCCCATATATTTTTAGCTATTGCTGAAGGAGAACATGTGCATTCTTTTTCTTTTCCATAATATCCACAAGGACACGGATTCATACTTGCAATTAACATGAAATTTGATGGATATGTTAAAATTCCATTTACTCTACTTATTGTTACTTCCATCTTCTAATGGTCCTCTTAGAACTTCTAAAGTACTTCTATTTAAATTCTGGTAATTCATCTAAAAACAATACACCAAAATGTGATAAACTTACTTCTCCTGGTTTTGGTATTAACCTCCTCCTATTAAAGATTTTGGAGATATTGTATGGTGTGGAGCTCTAAATGGTCTTTTGAAATTAGTGGTACATCCTTTTTAATATACCTGCTATGCTATGAATTTTTGTAATTTCCAGTGCTTCTTCAAAACCTAAATCTGGCAATATTGTTGGAAGTCTTCTTTGCAAGCATTGTTTTTCCGAGAACCTGGACTTCCTATACAAAAGAAAATTATGTGCCTGCTGCTGCAATTTCTAAGCTCTTTTTGACATTTTCTTGTCCCTTTACATCTGAAAAATCTACATTGTATTTTCTATTTTGTTCTGCTAAACTTTCTTCCCATTTTAATTTTATTGGTTTTATAATTGTTTTTTGTTTAAAAATTTTCATAACTTTTAATGAATTTTTACACCTATTAAAACCTATACCTTCCAGATAATTCCTGCTTCTAATGCATTTTCTTTTGGAACTATTACCTTTTTTATTCCAAGACTTTTTTGCCTTCTATGCACATTGGTAAAGTTCCATTTACTTTATTTAACTTTCCATCTAATGATATTTTATAACCCAATACTGCACAATATTCCTACTGCTATTGGCAAGTCAAAAAACGCACCTTCTTTTTTAATATTAGCTGGTGCCAAATTAATTAATACTTTTCTACTTCTTAATTCATATCCTGAATTTTTTATTGCTGTACGTACTCTTTCTTTTGCTTCTCTTATGCTTGTATCTGGTAATCCGTATAATATCACATGATGGCATACCACTTGTTATATCTACTTGCACATTAACAAGATATCCTGCTAAACCATTTAATGATACTGTTTTTATAATTGATAACATTTTTTACCTTCTTTATTCTAAATTTATAATATACTCGCTTCCTGGTAAGCTTTTAATCATACCATCCATTTCAAGCATAAATAATGCTTCATTAACTTCTGCAATAGTTTTTCCACTTAATCTTGAAATTTCATTAATAGAATGTGGAATTTCATTAATGCATTTGTATATTTGTAAATATTTATTATCTACTTTTATTTTTTTCTTCTTTATTAAATAAATTATATTCTTCTAAAATATCCTCATAATTAGTTACTAATTTAGCACCATATTTGATATATTCATTTGGTCCATAACCTGTTTTACTATCTAAATTGTGTGGTATGCAAAATACATTTTTCTTTGCTCAAATGCATATCTAGCAGTTACTGTGCTCCCACTTCTATATCTCGCTTCTATTAAAAAAAAGAACTCCCAAAGCAATTCCACTTATTATTCTATTTCGTAGTGGAAATTTAGATAAATCTGCTTTTTGATTTGGTTCGCATTCACTAATTACACAGCCTCCTTCTTCTAAAATTTCTTTATATAATAATATATTTTCTTTTTGGGTAGATATTGTTAAAGCCAGAGCCTATAACTGCAATGGTTTTACCTCTTTCGCTTTTTTGAATATGTATGAGCAATAGCATCTATTCCATTTGCTAAGCCACTTATTATACAAATATCTGCTCTAGCTAGTTCTTTAGCAAATTTTGCACTATATTTTGCTCCATATTTACTACATTTTCGTGCTCCAACAATTGCAATACTATTTTTATTTAGCAAGTCTATATTCCCTTGAGCATATATCTTTTTCAGACTTGTTTAATTTGTAATAATCTTTTGGATAATACTTACTTTCTTGTGTGATTTCTTGAATACTATCACCTTCTTTTAAATTATTTTATTGGAAAATTTAGACTTAAGTTTATCTTGAATTAATTTTTTTACTAGATTATTAACATATTCTTTTTTGATCTTAAGCTTATCTTTAATTATTTTCTAGTTTCTTTGCTCTCTAATTATTTTATTGTTTGATATTTTTTATTTTTTTTGCTTATTAGTTGGTTTTAATTGTTTGATTATTTTTTGATTTTTTATTAGATATAAGTTGTGAAGAAATTAAATTAGATATAAATTCAAATTTACATTTACATTTAAATGTAAATATTATGAAATAATATATTTATAATTTACCACATATTGTAAGCTATTTCAACATTTTTCGAATTACAATTTTCTACAATAATTGACAAAAAGATACTAAAGTTTGTCTACTCTAGTATCTTTTGTATTTACTTATTTATTAAATTTAAAAATTATGCAATCTGTTTCTCCTTGGTCATCATAAAGTACATTATATGATTTTGTACCCTGTATATTCTAGAACTTGATTTAAAATTCCTTCTCTATTTCCTATATATTTCTTTATACTTAAAAATAAATTCATTAGTATTTAATAGTTCTTCGTTATCTTTTTAAATATTCAAGTTGTGTGTCCTGCAAAATAAGTGATTCTTTATATGTCATAAATTCAGGCATACTTTGTATATGGTTAAATACGCCTGTACCTATATATACAAATGGCTTTTCTTTATTTTCTTCTGCTATTTTTAAATAGTTATCATATCCTTTATATAGATGTTCTGGTTCTTTAGTTGCTAATCCATAAATAGATACCATTGCTATAATTACTGACAATATTGCTATTCCCACTTTTTGTTTTTAATTACTGTACCTATAAAACTATGAAGTCCAAGTACAATTAATATACTTAACACTGGTAATATTCCATACAGATATCTTAACTCTTTATATGGTGAAATTTTTGCAATTACTATTATTGATAGCAATGTTGGTATTATTAATAATAAAAAGTGAGCCTTTTTCTTTGCTTTTTATAAATTTATAAATGTACCATGCTGTAAATAGTGCTAATAAAATAAAACCTAAAACTACAGGCAAGCTATATGCTTTAAATAAAAAGTTCTATAAATTTTACTAACCCTTCAAAATATGCTCCATTAGCTCCTGCTGTTCCTACTCCTCTATATGAAAAGAATATTTGATAAATACAGATTGGATATACTAAAATTCCAATTAAAGCACTTATAATATGTGTTACAATATATGATTTTAATTCATGCCATTTTTTCTCTTTTTATCATTAGGGCAATCATTACAATGAAGCATCCTAAAGCAAATATACAAAAATAATATTGTGATAAGAATCCTAAAATTGTAGTTGCTCCTAATAATATTTTAGTTTGCCTTGTCATTTTAAAGTCAAGTTTATATATTTTTTTAGTGTTAGATAAAAATATGCAAGTGTAAAGAATAAAGCATCATGTACATTCTTGCATAAATTACTGTTGAAATGGCTCCAATGCTAAGTCCATACAATAATACAGCTGGAATAACTAATTTTTTCTTTATTTAAAAGTTTTAATATATTTCTTATTATAAAACATGTTCCTGCAAAAAACACTAGAGATATACTAAAGAAAAAGTATTTTGAAAATGTATCTGGAAAAAATGAACACACTGTATGATTTAATATGCAATATAAAGGCGGATGTACGTCTCTCTAGCTTGATTATAATAAACACTTGCATAACTAAACCTTTCATTTGGTGATACTGTCAAATAGTCCCTTGCCTCTTCACGAGTTTTCCATACAGGATATTCTTTAGAAGAAATTTCTGAAAATAGCTTATTCCACTCATCTTGATGTGTAAAATAATACCATGCATTTTCTATTGTTTTTCCTATGTTTCCTTCTACAATTATGTAATTTCTTGCAATTTTATTAAATGTATCTTCTTTTCCATGTGGTTGAAATAAATTATCATATGTACAATTAGAAGATCCATATGTAAACATTTCATCCTCATGAAAGCCCTCTTTTTTTTTACTCATATAAAATGTCATTAATCCACATAATATTAACACTATGGTGATAAATACTACTAAATTTATTTGGTTTTTTCTTTTTTATATCCATTGTTACTCCTTTATACTAAAAGTTTTAACTTTCCTCCACATTTACCACATCTATATTTTTTTAACAAATTGCTGTTAAATCTATTTCTATATATTTCCTGCCTACAATTTTCACAAATTATTTTATATTTATATTCCTTTTCTTCATATGGTATATTGCTTTTTCAAAATCTTCTTTTACATTACCTGTTCTTGTTACATTATAACCTAATTTTCTTATTTATATATACTGCATACTTTTTAAACTCTTTGTCCATGATTATTGCAATATGGAAAGCAGTGTATTATTTCATGGATGATAGTATTTTTATAATATCTTCATTTAACTGCATAACCCATTTGCTTACTTCTATATGGTGTTTATTGAATTTTTCATATTTTATAATATGTCTATGTCCATATTTTTCTATATTTTTTATAGGCTCTATCTGGTTCTTCTTGTTTACAGCAACCATATCTTTTACTTGCTCTTGGAGATAATCTTATATCTATATCTCCTACTATTTCTTTTTTTACCTAAGTCAATTCCTATTGATTTTAGCTCATTTACACATTGAGCATATAGTTTTATTAGCTTTTCTTCCATATTAAATTCCTATTAAATTGTTATTCTATATATGAATTAATTATATCTCACAATTTTTTTAACTCTTATATTATTTATCTTTTTCTATTTCATTGATATATCTATAAATTTCACCCCAATTGTATAAAACTTTTAAATATTCATTTTCTTTTATATCAAAAAGATGGTGCATCTTTTAAATATATTGTATGTATATGACTATTTGCTATTTTTTGGCAATTTGTATTAGAATCATCTATCATTAAATCTATTTTTTCTTGCTTACAAATTTCCTCTTTATTATCAGTTCCCCAATAATATTTTTCAAATAAGTCAAGATTGTTATCTTTTAGTCTTTGTATTGTTACTGGTATTAAATCCTTATTTAATTTTTCCTCTTGCTGTTATTACTATTAGAGTATGACCTTCTTCTTTTAATAGAGAAATTACGTCTTTTTTGCACCTGGCATAAAGTTAGATACTTCTGTAATTTTTCTATGATATTTCTTCACAAACCCGTTTGTTTCTTCGTCACTCCATGAATATCTATCTTGAAATCTTATTTCTTTGTTATTTTTTTTAAACTGTTTTTCTTTAAATCCTGAATATCATATAATTCTGAATAAATTCTATAAAGTTTTTCTGAGTCAAATATTACTCCATCTAAAACACAATGAGAATCTTCTTTCAGATGGTTCATGTAAATAGCTTATAGTAGGATTTAATTGTGTCTTATAGATTTCACTTAAAACTCTTGTATATATTATATGAAATCAATGAATTTATTGCATTATCTGGAGGATTTTTTTACTCTTTTTTCAAATGCTATATCTTGGTTAATTATAATATTCCATGAATCATAATAAACTTTTCTAATATTTCCTTCAATCCCCATTAATTCAGGTACATCTTTACATAGTTTTATTTGCTTTCTTAAATATTCTATTTCTTTCATATATTCTTTTACATCTTTGCCTCTATTATTATAATAAGTTAAATTTCTATAAATATTATATGATGCCGCTTCTATAAAGGCTTTTGCAATATTTAATCTTTTTTTCTTTATCGTTATAATATTCAACTTGTTTTATCAATAATTTTCCAGATACAAAGAGATTCTTTTGGATAATATGTACCTGTATAAAAGTCCATAATAATTAAAAAAGTGTACATTTACTCCAAATTGAGATAAAAAGTTTAATAAATTTGTATTAAAATCAAATTCTGTCATAACATATATATCATCAACTCTTTCAACAGGTATACTTTTCTTTGGTATTATCTTTATATACTATTTCCAGTGTATTGTCTTTTCTTTGAAGCCTCCCACTTTGTATAAATAATATGATTGTTTCATTTTTCAATACATTTCCTTTCGATATATTTTTTATACATAACATAAATCATAATAAGAACATTTCTTGCAAATTTTTGAATCTATCACTTTAGGGAGGCTTGTCCTGTTCAGCAATATTTTCTATGTTTATTACAACATTTTTTAGTACCTCTCGATCTTCATCTTCTAAAACAATTTTTTTTTTGTTTCTCTTAATAATGGAAAATCTATTTCTGCTTTGATATTTTTTATTCCTTTTTGCTCTAAATAATACATATAATATTTTAATTGCCAAATTCCCTTCCTCGATAGATTTTGTTTTTTTAACTTCATGTAATATTGCACCATTATTTATAAAATCTATATTTATAGTATTATCTATCTTTCCTCCTCTTGATTTTTTTAAATATATCATATATAATATTTATATACAAAGAGAGAAGTTAACCTCTCTCGTATTACAAGTCTTTAAGATTAGTTCAATTTGTTTGCGATTTGATTGTTTTCTTAATAAGTTTTGTTTTATGTGCTTGTATATATGTACCAGATAGATAAGCACTTTTTATCAAAATATTCATAAGCAATTCCTTCTTTTTTTTTAGTATGTATACATAAGATGCTTCTTTATAAAGTTTTTTAATATTTCTAACTATATTCTACAACTTTCGATACACATAATTAATATATTCTACTATATTTAAATTAATACATAATACGGTATCAACAGTTCAACATGTCCTATATTTATTCTTCTACTATATTTAAATTAATACCAAGTCAAAGTAAAGAAATTTTAATGCAGCAGGATTTATATTCTACTATATTTAAATTAATACCAAGTCAAAGTAAAGAAATTCTTAATGTAGCAGGATTTATATTCTACTTTACATTCTAATATATTTAAATTAATATTATTTAATTTTCTATTAAAATTTAATTTAATTATTATATTTACATTCTAATATATTTAAATTAATATTTACATTCTAATATTTTAAATTAATATTTTTAAATAAAAAAATGATTCATTTTTTTTTACATTCTAATATATTTAAATTAATATTTTTAATCAACAATTCTAAAATCTTATCAAAATTTTTTTAAATTTACATTCTAATATATTTAAATTCTAATTAAAATAATATTCAAATAAATTAATATAAATATTTAAATTAATATTTGATTTAATTTTATAATTAAATATTTTATAAATTTACATTCTAATATATTTAAATTAATATTTTTAATTGTAGATTTTAAATTTATATTTTTTACATTCTAATATATTTAAATTAATATATTATTTAAAATATTTATTATATTTACATTCTAATATATTTAAATTAATATTAAAAAAATTTTTTCTATTAATAATTTTTTTGTATTTTACATTCTAATATATTTAAATTAATATTTAAAATAATGTTGTTCTTTGTAAAAGAAATATTTTTAATTTTTACATTCTAATATATTTAAATTAATATTCTTTTAAAAAAAAATCAAAATTTTCATTTAATTATTAATTTTTTACATTCTAATATATTTAAATTAATATTATTTTTAAATATTTTATGAATTTTTAATTTTTATGGAATATATTTAAATTACATTCTAATATATTTAAATTAATATTAATAAAAAATTGTTTCTAATATATTTAAATTAATATATTTTTTCTAATTTATTTACATTCTAATATATTTAAATTATAAATTAATTTAAATTAATTTTTTCTTTCTTACAAAAATTAATTTTTAAAATTAATATTAATTTACATTCTAATATAGCCTTAAATCGTAAATTAAATAAATTATTAAACGTAAGTCCAATTTAAATTCTACTATATTTAAATTAATACTAAAACCTTCAATGTCAGAAATTCAAATATTCAAACAAATTTATATTCTACTATATTTAAATTAATACTAGCGTTAATATTAATTCAGTAGATTTTTCAAACATTTATATTCTACTATATTTAAATTAATACCTATAATAGAAGGTTCACATATGACGACTTAAATATATTTAAATTCTATCTATATTTAAAATTAATAAAATTTCAGCAAACTTAGAATAAAAATATTAATACAGATTTATATTCTACTATATTTAAATTTTTTATGTCCAATACCGAATAACACTGAAATCGCTAGAATATTTATATTCTACTATATTTAAATTAATACACGCTATCGTCAGTAACAACGATTTCAAATTTTGTATTTATATTCTACTATATTTAAATTAATACTTACTATTAATAAGGTCAATGACGGATATAACGCTTATTTTATATTCTATATTTAAATTAATTTGCCTTAACAGAGTCAACGATGGATATAATGCGAAAATTTATATTCTACTATATTTAAATTAATACAATAGTTGACAAAAAAAAATAAATTGTGTTATATAAGGATTTATATTCTACTATATTTAAATTAATTTCAGATACATCTGTGAAAAGTTGTTTTTGTATGTACTATTTATATTCTACTATATTTAAATTAATACTTTCTTAATGAATTGTTTAAAACTTGTTCATAAAAGTATCATTTATATTCTACTATATTTAAATTAAATTCGGAAGAAAAAAATAAATCATATCTTTCAACAGGTTTAAATTTATATTCTACTATATTTAAATTAATACTAACTTCTATTTCAACTTCTTTGTCAGCCACTCCCCTTATTTATATTCTACTATATTTAAATTAATTATATTACTAAAGACTGTGTAAAAAAATATTTTTTATATTCTACTATATTTAAATTAATACCTTATATGAATAACTTTTTAAATTAATACAGGTCCATGTATACATAACTAAATTTTGGTTTTTTAATGTATTTAATGTCGACCATTCATTTATAAATAAAATTTATTAATACAAATTTGGAGCAATTCATTAAAGTTGTTATATTTAGGCAGTTTTCTCTATCTGTCGATGTAACTATTTTGTTCCATATTTATTTGATTTACAAAATACCACAATCTTCGTTCACATATAAAATAATAATAAACCATTATTCCTGTAACATTCATATATTCCTCCTATTACAATTCTCGTGAATCTATTGAATAACCTTTATCGACTTCTAAAATTTTCCTTTTAAGACCAATTTGTTTATCATATTTTGTATCAATAATATATTCATTCCTTTTACATATGGACATTCTGTTATAAAATTGTTCAATTTCCATTTATTTTTGCCTTTAATTATATATAAATAATTTATTAATTTTCCTCTTTTAATTCATATTTTTTCTTCTTTTCTTTTTCTTTTCGTATTCATCAAATAAATCTAAATTTTCATCATAAATAATTTTCGGTATTACATCTATATTATCAATATCTCTTAAAATATGCTGTGCATCTTTTTACTTGTATCATAGTCAATAATGTTATCCAATATTTTAAAACAGCCTCTTTGAATTTCTTATAGAATTCTGTTCCTTTAACATTTTCTTTTTGAATATAATTTTCAACTAAATCAATTTTCATCTTTTCTTGTAGGAAATTTTTCCATTAAATGGTTTTGTAACATTCTCATCTTTTAGTTTTCGTATATTTCAATCGCTTTATTTATTGTATTAACAATTATTAGTACCTTTTTGTTATTCGAATTTTCTTTTATTTCATCTATATCTTGTTCTATACTATTTGAATTTTATGCCTTATTGTATCTTTTATAAATTCATTATATTTGAAACTTATTCCCATTTCTTCTAGCTTTTTCTTTATATATTCTAGGAAGTGTTGCTGTCATTACCATAAATTTTCCATTTAAATTATTTATCATTTGCAAGCCCTTTAAAATAACCGCTACTATTTCTGGCGAATATGCCTGAATTTCATCAATTACAACTTTTGAATAACTTAGTGTTGCATAAATTTTTTCATATCCCTATATTTAAATACAAATGGAAAGATTTGATCTATTGTACATGTTGTAACTTTTTCATATAAATTTCTTGCTTGATCTATTTTCTCGAATTCATTTTCTTCATTTTTCTCATCTAAATAGTCTATCGCTGTTGAATGTAGTAATCCATTGTTTCTTTTATTCTGTCATAAATTGCATTTATCCTTAATGGTAATGTTTGTTTTATTCTGTTATAAATTGCATTTTTCCCATTCCACCAATTATTCTTAAAATCCCCATGCTGAACTACAATGGTCTAATCTATGTAATAGGCCTTTCATTATACAGTAATCCTTGTATATATCATCAAATTCAGTTATTCTAGCTTGTCCCTCTACCATTCCTAAATATACTGTTTTTAGTTCTGGTACTTTTATTTGTAATTCATTTTCTATCTTGGGAATATTTGGTTTTATATCTTCTTCTATTATATCTTTTAATAGTTCCTTATCTATATGTATTGTATTTGCTCTTTCATGATGGTAATAAATTGCTTGATATACCAATTTTCTTTCTGTTTTTGTTAGCTCATATTCTTTATATGGTACAAACATTGGTGATATTTGTTCATGTTTCATTTGTTCATTATTAAATTTTGTCTGTAACAATGTTTCTCCAATATTTTTTCTTATTTCATTTTGAAATCCAGAATATACTTTTCCTACATCATGGTATTTACATATTATCTCCATTAGCTGCCAAAATCTATCTTCTGGCATATCAATTACTTGTATTATTTTTGAACCATATGTTCTTTTTAATATTTCTAAATTTTCTAATAATTTATCAGTATGCTCTGTTATTGTTTCTATTGATTTGATTTTGCATAATATTTATAATTCATTTTGAATCCTTTCACTATAAAAATAAATATTGTCTCCATCTTCGTCTTGTAATATTTCTGTTCCTATTAGACTTTTATTTGTATATTTTTCAACCTATTTTACATTAACTTTATTCCATTTTCTAATATCATCTTGTATTTTATATGTCGTATTTAACCTATAATTAATGCCATCAACTTCATCATTTATCCATTCGGGTATATATGCACTTTCCTCAATATCGGGGTCTTCAACTTCTTTAAGATTTTCTAAGATTTTTATTCCATCAATTCTTACAATATCTTCATTTCTGCCTA
>VOFC01003732.1_pt1 | contig 14556 bp, 31 predicted proteins | sample 5384161 | NCBI WGS metagenome assembly VOFC01 (sample SAMN12384722, study PRJNA508395) | human gut metagenome | isolation source: healthy gut B | host: Homo sapiens | reverse complement strand
CAACCTAGAAAATAAAAAATAGAAGAAGTTGTAAAAAGAATTAAAAGATCTAAATGATATAAATAAATTAGTAAATGAAAACTATGATTATATAAAAGAAAAAATTAGATATAAATAATACAGTATATACAATTGACTTTGAAAAATGATAATATTAATTTTAATAAAGATAATATTTTAAGCCAAATTTTATCATATATAAATGAAGAGTTGGAAATAAAAAGCTAAAAAAAGAAATTGAATTAAAAAATAAAAAATGATGTAATAGAAAAAAAAAAATCAGGAAAACCATGAATTAGAACAAGAAAAGAAGAACTTGAGCTTGAGAAAAAAGCAAATAATAGAAAAGAAATGAGGACTTAAAAAAGAATTAGAAGAAGTGTATAATTCTAAAAGATGGAGATACATGGAAAAAATTTAGGCAAGAAAAGAAAATAAAATATAATTAAGAGGAGATTTTTATGAAAAAAAATATTATATTAAAAAGTGTTTTTATTATGGCGATGATAGTATTTTTAAATTTTTGTCAGATTAATATTGCAAATGCTGCAGATGAAAAAAAATAATGATCCAATGTTAAAAAAATAAAAAAATAAATGGTGTTGATATTGATCCAGCATTTGAAATGTTTACAACAGAATATGTAGTTAATGTTGATAGTAATGTCACAACAGCAAAAATTGAAGCAATTCCAGATGATTCTAATGCTAAAGTAAAAATATCAGGTGATAAAAATTTTAAAAAAGAAGGTAGAAATGTTTTTGAAATAAATGTAACAGCTGAAAAATGGAAAAAGATAAACAAAATTATTATGTTTATATAACAAGGGGGATAAAGAAAAAGTCAAATGCTAATTTAAAAGTTTGAAAATAGGAGAATATGAATTAGCACCAAATTTTTCTCCAGATACTATAAATTATGCATTTGAATATCCACAAAACTTAGAAGGCTTAGATATCAGAAGCAATTCCTCAAAAATGCAAAAGTAGAAATTATAGAAAATGAAAATTTAAAAGAAGTTACACAAAATATTCAAATAAAAGTAACTGCAGAAGATGGACAAACAGTAAAAACATATTATTTAACTGCTAAGAAAGCAGAAGGACAAGAAGAAAATCAGAAGCTGTGGGAGAAGAAACAAATGTAGAACCAAGAACAACTCAAAATGAAGAAATTAACAAAAATCGAAATGAAATAATAATATATGGTATGGGAATTATAAGTCTTGGATTAATAATAATTTTTATTATATTTATTATAAAAAAGGGGGAAAAAATGAAAATAAATAATAAATTATTTCTTTTGGAATGGCATTTATTTTGTCATCATTAATATGTATATGTATGTTTCCAATAAAAGTACAAGCAGCAGATAGTCAAAGGGAAACTTTGTTATTTTATATTAGATCCAGGACATGGACCTAACAAAGAAGATGCACCAGGTTCAAATGATCCAGGAGCTATTGCAGGAGGAGTTACAAGAAGCAAATGTAACTATGAAATTAGCACAATATGCTAAAGAAGAATTAGAACAATATGAAGGAGTAAAAGTATATTTAACTAGATATAATAATTGTCCAACAATCTATAATAGAGTTGAAATTGCTAAAATTATAATGCTGATTTATTGGTTAGCTTACATATAAATTCAGGTGGCGGAGGAGCTAGCAGAGGTGCAGCTATTTGGGTAACACAAGATAAAACTCAAGTAGAGTATAATCAAAAAGCTTCAGAAGCAGCAAACATTATTTTAAGAAATATAAGTTCATTAGGAATTCAGAATAATGGAGTTCAAACAAAAAGCGGAAAAAGCTGACGAATGGTATGATAGTGGAGTTGTTCAAGATTATTATGGAATTATAAGATATGCACAAAAGTAAAAATGAGATCATTATTAGAACATTGCTTTATAGATAATGATTCAGATAGAAATTATAAAATTCAGATGAAAAAAATAAAAAAGATTGGCTCAGGCTGATGTTAAGGGAATAGTAGAAGCATATCAATTAAATAAAAGTCAGAAAATAAAAAACAATTACAATCAATATCAATGCAACAAAGTGAAATTAATATACAAATGAATTCAAACTCAAGCTATTTTATGCCATTAACATATATACTCAAGTAATGTATCAAATAAAACTGTATATTGGTATACATCAAATTCTTCTGTTGCAACAGTAAGCGGTGGAAAACATCTATGCAAAGGAGGAGGAGAAGCAACAATTACTGCTATCAGCGGAAACAGACAAAAAAATCGCAAAATGTAAAGTAATTGTTTCTAAGCCACAAGTTCCACTAGCAGGAATAAGATTAAAAAGAAAGTAATGTAACAGTTGGGCTAGGAAAAACAGGATATATAGGTGCAATATACGACCAGAAAATGCAAGTGATAAAGTATTATATTGGAGTTCTAGTAATGAAAATGTAGCTAAAGTAAATGAAGGAGTAATTACTGCAGTAGGAAAAGGAACTGCGACATTGTTCATATTAATGAAATAACAATGAAATCAGAGGAAGTAGAATTAAAAAAACAGGAGAGACAGGCTGGGTTGGAGTAACATATAATCAAATGCAACAAACAAAGTATTAACATGGAAGTCAAAATAATGAAAAGTAGTAACAGTAAGTGAAGGAACAATAAAAGCAGTAGGACTAGGAACAGCAACACTAACAGCGACATCAGAAGATGGAGGAAAAACAGCAACATGTAAGGTAACAGTAACAGACGGAAAAAAAAATATAGAAAGCATAAGCCTAAAACAGATTCAATTGAAATGAAACCAGGAGAAGGAAAAAACAATATATGCAGAATATAACCCAAGTAATGTAGATGATAAAACATTATATTGGAAATCAAGCAATGAAAAAAGTAGTAACAGTAAATGAAGGATATGCAAAAGCAATAGGAGAAGGAACAGCAACAGTAACAGCAGTGTCAAGAGATGGAGGAAAAACAGCAAGTTGTAAAAGTAACCGTAACAAGTGGAACAGTAAAATTACAAAGTATAAAGATAAGTAGTAGTACAGAAATCCTAACAAAAGGAGAAGGAAAGACAATATATGTAACATATAATCCAAATAATGTAACAGACAAAACATTATATTGGTCATCAAGCAATGAAAAAGTAGCAACAGTAAGTGAAGGATATGTAAAAAGTAGGAGGAGAAGGAATTGCAACATTAACAGCAAGATCAAAAAGATGGGAATAAAACAGCAAGTTGCCAAGTGGTAGTAACAGATAAAGTAAAAAGAAATGAAAAATATAAGTTTAAAAAGCAACAAAAAAAAACAATGAATGTTGGAGAAGGAAAAAACAATATATGCAGAGTACAATCCATACAATGTAAAAAGATAAGACATTATATTGATATCAAATAATAAAAAAGTAGTAACAGTAAGCGAAGGATATGTAAAAGCTGTAGGAAAAGGAACAGCAACAATAACAGCAGTGTCAAGAGATGGAGGAAAGACAGCTACTTGTGAAATAACTGTAAAATAAAAATTAAGATTCTAAGTTTAGTTAATAACTTAGAATCTTTTTTATATTTCATTTGTATGTCATTTAAGTCAAAAATATTGACTATTAAAAATTCAAATGCTATAATAAAATAGACAATATTCGACAAAAGAGTGAATAGAAATGAAAAAAAAATAGCAGTGACAATAGTATTAGTAATAGTAATTATTACAGCACTATCACTTCAATATATGGTAGATGCAGTACAATATGTCCAATATATAAGATCAGGAATAAGTGCTTTTCCTGCAGATTATCAAGCTAAATTAAATGAAATTGCTAAAGCACATCCAAATTGGAAATTTCAAGCATATTACACAGGCATTTCATGGAACACATTAATAGAAAAAGAAAGAGATGAATCAGTTCATAGAAATAGGGTAATAACTACTTCACCATCTTCTTGGAAACATGACTGCAATTTTGAGGAAAATGGATATGCATGTGCTTCAGATGAAATTGTTGCGTATTACCTAGACCCTAGAAATTTCTTAAATGAAAAAAATATATTTCAATTTGTAGAAAGTTCATATAATTCTAGTACTCAAACATTAGAAGAAATTCAAAAGTCTGTAAAGGGAACTTATTTAGATTCTGCAATTACATGTAAAGACAATAATAACAATATGGTAACAATGTCATATTCACAAATGATAATAGAAGCAGCAAAACAGAGTAATATTAGTGCTTTTTATATAAAGAGTAAAATTATTCAAGAAACTGGAGTAAATGGTAGTGATTCTGTAAACGGAACATATGCCGGATATGAAGGATATTATAACTTCTATAATTATGGTGCAGATGATAAAGGAAAACCAATTGAAAATGGTTTGAAATTTGCTAAATCTCAAGGATGGATAGTCAATATAAATCAATTGTAAATGGTGCAAAATTAATTGGAAAAAAAATACATAGAAGCTGGACAAAAATACAGCATATTTTTTAATAAATGGGATGTTGTTGGAACAAAAATTCTAAAAGATGGTGAAAAACAATCTGTACAAGAAAAAGATTTATTTTGGCATCAATATATGACAAATATACAAGATCCAACAAATCAATCATATTCAAATTATAATTTATATTCAAATAATTTAGATGGAAATATAACATTTATAATACCAGTTTATAATAATATGCCAGGATCAAATCCTAAACCAAATGATGTAAAATTAAATTCTATATCATTAAATACAACAGAAATGAATTTACAAGTTGGAGCAGAAGCAACTGCAAAAACAGAATATATAAGTGCCACATATAATCAAGTAATGTAACAGATAAAAGTATTATACTGGTCATCAAGCAATACAAATGTAGCAACAGTTCAAGAAGGAAATGTAAAAAGCAATTGGAGAAGGAACAGCAATAATAACAGCTAAGTCAAGAGATGGAGGAAAAACAGCAAGTTGCAAAGTTACTGTAACTAAAATAGATAAAGCACTAAAATCAATAACAATGAATACAAACAAAAGTATCATTAAAAATAGGTGAAACAGGCTGGGTTGAGTAACATATAATCCTTATAATAGTAGCGATAAAACATTATACTGGAAATCAAGTAATGAAAAAGTTGCAACAGTAAGAGAAGGGACAATAAAAGCGATAGGAAGAGGAACAGCAACATTAATAGCAACATCAAGAGATGGAGCAAAGACAGCAACATGTGAAGTAACTGTAATTGATCCAAATTATAATGAGTTGAAGTCAATAACAATGAACCAAGAAACAGTTACATTAAAAAGAAGGACAAACAGGCTGGATTGGGAGTAACATATAACCCAAGTAATGCAACAAACAAAAACATTATACTGGTTATCAAGTGATGAAAAAGTTGCAACAGTAAAAGAAGGAACAATAAAAAGCAATAAAAGAGGGAACAGCAACATTAACAGCAACATCAGAAGATGGAGCAAAGACAGCAACATGTAAACTAATAGTACATAATAAAATTATGTAGATTTAGAGTCAATAAAAAAAGCAAATGTATCAGCAATGGAATTAAAAATAGGAGAGACAGGCTGGGTTGAGTAACATATAATCCAAGCAATGCAACAAACAAAGTATTAACATGGAAGTCAAGTAATGAAAAAAGTAGCAACAGTAAGAGAGGAACAATAAAAAGCAGTAGGACTAGGAACAGCAACACTAACAGCAACATCAGAAGATGGAGGAAAAACAGCAACATGTAAGGTAATAGTAACAGACGGGAAAAAACATATAGAAAGCATAAGCCTAAAAACAGATTCAATTGAAATGAAACCAGGAGAAGGAAAAACAATATATGCAGAATATAACCCAAGTAATGTAGATGATAAAACATTATATTGGAAATCAAGCAATGAAAAAGTAGTAACAGTAAATGAAGGATATGCAAAAAGCAATAGGAGAAGGAACAGCAACAGTAACAGCAACATCAAGAGATGGAGGAAAAACAGCAAGTTGTAAAGTAACAGTAACAAGTGGAACAGTAAAATTACAAAGTATACAGATAAGTAGTAGTACAGAAATTTTAACAAAAGGAGAAGGAAAGACAATATATGTAACATATAATCCAAATAATGTAACAGACAAAACATTATACTGGTCATCAAGCAATGAAAAAGTAGCAACAATAAAAGAAGGATATGTAAAAGCAGTAGGAGAAGGAATAGCAACATTAACAGCAAGATCAAAAGATGGAAATAAAACAAAAAAAGTTGCAAAGTAGTAGTAACAGATAAAGTAAAAAGAAATGAAAAGTATAAGTTTAGAAACAAAAAAGAAACAATGAATATTGGAGAAGGAAAAACAATATATGCAGAGTACAATCCATACAATGTAAAAGATAAGACATTATATTGGATATCAAATAATGAAAAAGTAGTAACAGTAAGCGAAGGATATGTAAAAAGCCGTAGGAAAAGGAACAGCAACAATAACAGCAGTGTCAAGAGATGGAGGAAAGACAGCTACTTGTGAAATAACTGTAAAATAAAAAGTGATTATAGAAATGAAACTAGAGTTATAAATTAACTTAAATTTCATTTCTATTTTTATAGTAATTGACTAATGATTTAATTGTTGATAAAATACAGGGGGAAAGAATAAAAAAGGTTGATTTATAACTAAGATATGATATAATTACCCCAAAGGAGAAAAGATATTATGAAAGAAGATTACAAAATAATTGTTGAAGATGTATACAAAACTTTTAATGTATATTTGGACAAAGCAAATACAATGAAAAGAAAAAATATTATTTTTATTTAGTAGAAACAGAAAAGAAAAAAGAGAAGTATTAAAAGGAATAAACTTAAAAATAAAAAAAAGGGGAAGTTGTTGCTTTAATAGGAACTAATGGAAGTGGAAAATCTACTTTACTTAAGTTATTAACTAAAATTATTTATCCTACAAAAGGAAAAATAATAACAAATGGAAAATTAACATCACTATTAGAGTTAGGAGCTGGATTTCACCCTGATTTTTCTGGAAGAGAAAATATCTATTTTAATGCTTCAATTTTTGGGTTAACTAAAAAAGAAATTGATAATAGACTAGAAGATATAATAGAATTTTCTGAGTTAGGTGACTATATTGATAACCCAGTTAGAACTTATTCATCAGAATGTATATGAGATTAGCATTTTCAGTTGCAATAAATGTAGATGCAGATATCTTATTAATTGATGAAATTTTATCAGTAGGTGACGAACATTTTCAAAATAAATGCTTAGAAAAAAAAAATGCTTGAATTAAAAGATCAAGGAAAAACAATGGTATTTGTAACACATAGCATGGGAACTGTTAGAAAACTATGTAGTAGAGCAGTTTGGCTAAAAGATGGAAAAATAAGAATGGATGGAGATACAAATCAAGTTGTAGATGAATATATAAAAGAAAACTCATAGAAAGGAATCAAAAATGAAATTTAATTACAAATTATATCCTGGAAGAAAAAAGAGAAGAAATAAAATTTGAACAAGAATATAAGCCAGAAATAACGATAATAACAGCATATTATAATGGAGATACATTTATTGACGAAACAATTAATTCAGTTTTAAATCAAACATTTCCAGCATGGGAGTGGCTTATTGTAAATGACGGCTCAACAAATGAAAAAAGTATAGAAAAATTAAAAGAAATAGAAAAAATTGATAAAAGAATAAAAGTAATAAATAAAGAAAACTCAGGATTAGCCGCAACAAGAGACTATGGAGCAAAATTAGCAAATGAAAATTCAAAATATTTATTTTTCTTAGATGATGATGATGTAATAAATAAAACTTATCTAGAATGTGCATATTGGACATTACAAACAAATCAAGACGCTACATGGGCGTATGCAGATTTAGTAAATTTCCATAAAGAAGAGTTTGAATGGATAAAATATTTTGATTCAGATATGGAAAAAAGGAAAATTTATTAGTTGCAACAGCATTGATAAGGAAAAAAGATTTCTGGGAAGTAAATGGATATGAATTAAGAGAAAAAGCTGTTAATGAAGATTGGAATTTATGGCTAAAATTCCTAGCAAAAAGGAATGAAACCTGTAAGAATGAATTTTATAGGATTTTGGTATAGAAAGAAAAAAAAACAGTGAACTAGAGCGTTCAAAACAAAATAGAGAAAGAGCATTAAGTATAGTAAATGAAACAGCAAAATCAATTAATAAAAAAGTAACAGCAATTCAATATCCAAAGTCAGATTATAATTGGCAAAAATAATAGAAGAAATGCCAAAAAATATTCATTATAGAATAAGCCCAAATAATAAAATAAATGTATTAATGATTATTCCATGGATGGTAACAGGAGGGGCTGATAAATTTAATCTAGACCTTATTACAAGAGCTAATAAAGACAGATTTAATTTTATTATAGTAAATACTAATCAAAAGTTAACCTATGGAAGCAAGATTTTTGAAGAACAAGCAATAGTATATGATTTAACAACATTTATTGATCAAAATATTGGGCAGCTTTTATAAATAATTTAATAAATGAATATAGAATCAATTTAATATTAAATACAAATAGTCTTTTACAGGATATTCAATGATTCCTTATTTAAAATCAAAATATCCAACAATTCCAATTGTAGACTATATACATATGGAAGAATGGTATAACAGATGTGGAGGATATTCAAGAGACTCTAGTGTTGTAGCACCATGTATTGATAAAACATTAGTATGTAATGAAAATTCAAGAAAAATATTGATTAATCATTTTAAAAAAGAAATGAAAATGACATAAAAAAAAACAGTTTATATTGGTGTAGATGAAAAACTATTTGACCCAAATAAATACAATAAGCAAGAAAATAAGAGAACAATATAAATTAAAAGATGATGACAATAGATATATATTAAGCTATATATGTAGAATAGATTTACAAAAAGACCAATGTTATTAGCTGAAATTTTAAAAGAATTAAAACAAAAGAAAAATGATTTTCTATGTTTAATAGCTGGTGATGGACCAATGCTTGAAAAATTAAAAGACAAATTAAAAAAATATGATTTAATGAATAATGTAAAATTTTTAGGAAATATAAAAAGAAACAGCAAAACTATACAAAGTAAGTGATTTAACTATAAATTGTTCAATAAAAAAAGAAGGAGTAGCATTAACATCATATGAATCATTAGCAATGGGAGTACCAGTAGTTTCATCAAATGTAGGAGGACAAGCTGAATTAATAAATGATGAAGTTGGTGTAATAGTTCCTTGCATGCAAGAAGAAAAAAAAGACATAAAAAGTTTTGAAATATTCAGAAGCAGAATATAAGAACTATGCAGATGGAATAGAAAAAAATATTAAACAATTTAGATACATATAAATCAAATTGTAGAAAAAGAATCTTAAATGGATTTACAATAGATCAAATGGTAGTCAATATGGAAAACATTTTAGAAAATATTGTAAGAGAACCAAATCCTCAAAAAATTGCAATAGGAGAAATGCTAAAAAAATACACAAAAGTATATGTAAAGAATTAATAACAGAAAACTTTATTGCACGAAAAGGGGAATATCAATGGTTATGTGATCAAGTTAATTTAGAATACTTTGGAATGATTCTACATGATGGAAATGCAGAGTTTATAGGTGGAGGATATGATTATTTTAAAAACTCCAATGGGAAGATTTAGATTAATTATGATTAAAATAACAAAAAAAAATTACATCTTTATGAAAAAAATAAAAAATGTATTAGTAAAGATAAGAAAAGACTAGAAGGAGAAAAATGATAAACGTATTTAAAAATTTATATCAATATAGAGAATTACTTAAAACAAATGTAAAAAAGAAATAAGGGAAAAATATAAAAACTCATTTTTAGGAGTTTTATGGTCATTTTTAAACCCATTATTACAAATAGCAGTTTATGCAATAGTATTTCCATTAATTTTGAGAAATACACAAGAAAATTATGTTATATTTCTATGTTGTGGATTAATACCTTGGACATTTTTTTTTTTTTCAACAGCAATTTCAAGGTCAGCATTTACAATGATAGAAAATGGAAATATACTGAAAAAGTTTATTTCCCAAGAGAAATTTTGCCAATTTCTGTAGTAACAAGTGAAGCAGTAAACTTTATGATTTCCACAATAATTATTTTAGCATTTGTTATATTTGGTGGATTAGGAATTACAAAATATGTCCTATTTTACCCACTTATATTAGTAGTACAATACTTATTAGTGCTTGCTATATCATTAATAGTATCAAGTATCTGTGTATATATAAGAGATTTACAACATTTTATAGGAATATTTTTTACAATTACTATTTTATGCAACACCAGTTGTATATTCAGCAGAAACTATACCAGAAAATTTTGCATGGATGCTAAAAATAAATCCAATGACATATATAATTGATGGATATAGAAATATTTTCTATAATCAAACAATGCCAGATATTAAAGCTTTATTAATTTTATTTGTAATTTTATTATTTGTAATAGTAATAGGATATGTTATATTTAATAAATTACAAAAAGGATTTGCAGAAGAATTATAAGGAGAAAAAGATGAAAAATATAGCACAAAAATAAAAAAGATTGGAAATTCTTTTCCATATTAGCAGTAGCAGTAGTTTTAATATGGATGTTAGTGTTTTATTCATTAGATGTATCTGATAAAGTTTATAATACTAGCGAAAAAATAGAAGCAGAGGGTAGCATAAAAGATGTTACTCCTGGAATGAAAATAGAACAAAAAATAAAAGCAACAAGAAACAATTTTAAAAGAGTTGATATTCAATTTGAACCATTAAAAGAACAAAATAATATAGCTGGAAAAGTAACAATTGGAATAAATGACGAAAATGGAAAAACAATAGCCAAAAAGACAATTACAAGAAACTATATTAGAGAAAATAATGTATATGAATTTAACTTTAAAAATCAAAAAAAAATCCAAAGATAAAGAATATGTATTATGGATACAGTTTGAAGAAGTAAAGAAGGTAGTCAATTCTTCACAGTAAAAACAGAAAATGTTAATCAAGAAGGTATAAAATTATCAATAAATGGACAAGAACAAAATGAAGGCTTTAGCAATACAAGAATTTTATAAAATTCTAAAAAGCAAATAATATTTGACTTAGGAATATTTATATTTACAATATATGCAGTTTGCATAAGTATTTATATTTATTATAAGAAAGAAATAAAAGTTGAAAAAATATTTTTATATACTGTTCCAGCAATCTGTTTATTTTATATTATATTTATGCCTACATGTAAAAATCATGATGAATTATATCATTGGTATAGAAGTTATGAAGTATCAATGGGAAAATTAATGACAGGAATAAATGGTGATGAATTAGGAACAAAAATGCCCGAAAATATAAGTAAATTATTAACAGATAATTGATGACAATTACATATTCAGATGTAAATGAATGTTTAAGTATCCCACTTGAAGCAGATCAAAAACAACATTATATGCAGAAACATCAGCTGTATATTCATTTATTCAATATTTACCTCAAGGAATAGGAATAGCAATTGCAAGATTATTTACAGATAAAGTTGTGCTATTAGCATATGCGGGAAGATTTATGAATATGTTAATTGCAATGACTTGCATTTATTTTGCAATAAAGAAAATACCATTTGGAAAGAAAATAATATTAGCATTATCATTCATTCCAATTGCAATTGAAGGATTTTTCTTCTTTGTCACCAGATGCAATGACAATTTCATTAGCATTTTTATATATTGCATACATTTTAAAATTAGCATTTAGCAAAGAAGAAGCATTTATAGGAAAAAAAGAAATAATTACATTAACAGTAATGTCAATTATAATGTCATTATGCAAAATAGTATATGTACCATTAGTACTATTAATGTTTATTATTCCAAAAGAAAAAATTCAAAGATTGCAAAAAGTGAAAAAAAATAATTGCAATAATAGCAATAGCAGCAATTATAAATTTAATATGGCTTGGAATTTCAAGTATATATTTAGCACATTTTAGAGAAGGTGACTCTGGAATTCAAGTAAAAAACATTATTATCAAATCCTATTAGATATGTTCAAGATTGCTTATATACTCTAAATATAAATGCAGATAGCTATATTATGACTATGTTTGGACAAAAAATTAGGATGGGGAGAATTAGTAAAAAGTATATGATATAGTTCCTTATATATTATTATTTATGGTAACATGGCTAACAATAATAGATCAAACAATAAAAGATAAATTTAAAACTTTATCAAAAATTTATAATAGCTATAGTAATATTAGGAATTAGTGGACTTATATTTACAAGCTTATATGTACAATGGACAACATGTGGAAGCGATTCAATAGCTGGAATACAAGGAAGATATTTTATACCAATTTTACCATTATTCATATTGTTAATAGGAAGTCAATTAAAATAAAAACACCATATAATGATAAAAATATAAATAAATATATTGGAATTATAGGAATGATAATACAAACAATACCAATAGCACAAATAATAATATGTCATTTATAAGAGGAGGATAAAATGGAGAAAATTGCAGTACTAATACCATGTTATAATGAAGAACTTACAATAGAAAAAGTAATAAAAGATTTTAAAAAAGAATTACCAGATGCAGATATATATGTTTATGACAATAATTCAAAAGATAAAACTTATGAAATTGCAAAAAATGCAGGAGCAATAGTAAGAAGAAAAACAGACAAGGAAAAGGTAATGTTGTAAGAACAATGTTTAGAGAAATTGATGCAGACATTTATGTAATGGTAGATGGAGACGATACTTATCCTGCAGAATTTGTACATCAATTAATAGAACCAGTAAGAAATAATGAAGCAGATATGGCAATAGGAGACAGATTATCTAACGGAACATATCAACAACAAATAAAGAAAATAGAAGAAAAATGTTTATATTATTTAATAATAAATTAAAAGAAAATATATGAGTCCAAAATTTGAACTAAAAACAGAAATGACATTATTTGCTTTAGATAAAAATTCAGAATAAAAAGAAATACCAATAGTATTTAGAGAAAGACCAGATGGTAGTGAATCAAAATAGATACAGTTTCTGATGGAATGAAAGTAATAAAAACAATTATAAAATGTTTAAAGATCATAAACCATTAAAATTTTTCACAATATTATTTTTAGTATTCTTTATTCTTGGATTAATTGTAGGAGTTCTGTTATTGTTGAATTTTATAAAACTGGATATATAACTAAAATGCCATCAGCAGTATTAGCTACAGGTTTAGTTACATTAGCTGTAATAATGGAACAATGTGGGCTTATATTAAATACAATAGTTAAGCAACACAGAGAGAAAATTATGAATTAAATTTATTAAGATATCAACAATTAGAAGATAAAAAATAGGAGTTTATAATGGAATTTTAAAAAAAAATTAGAAATTTTGAAAGATAAAAATTTATATTTATTTTTAGCAGTTACATTAATATTTTTTGGAATTTTTATTGTAAAAAGATTATACGATAGATTCTTATATATTTTTTCAGGAAACATGGAAAGAGCCATTTTTACACTTTTAGACCTAGGAAGAATTGTAACAGCAATGCTTTGGTTAATTGTTTCTTGACAAATTATGATATATTTTATATAGTATCAATCATAATAGCATTTATAACAACAACATTAAGTATGTATGAATTAAAATAAAATATTAGAAAAAGATATATCAAATAAAAATATAACAAAAATAATTTCAATTATTGCAATAATTAATTTCTGTACATTAGAATTATATATGTTTGTTGAAAAGGCATAATGATGCTTTCAGTACTAATGATTATATTAGCAATAAAACACTTAGATAAAGCATTAGAAGGAGATAAAAAATCAAATATAATAATCTTAATAGAAATGTTTATAGCTAATTGCTGTTATCAAGGAACTGTAGGATTATTTGTAGTATTTGGAACATTTTATATAATTAAACATTCTAAGAAAATAATAGACTTTATAAAAAATAATGTTATAGTAGCATTATTATATGCAATACCAGCAATATTAAATTATTTAATAGTAAAAGTCATGTTTAATAGTGAAAGAGTTACAAACTCAATTCCGTTAGGAACTAAACTAGATCAAATATCTTATGCTGTAAAAATATTTTGGAAAATACATTTGGAATATTACCAAAATACATGTTTATATCAATGGTAATATTATTTGCAGCTATATTTATAGTTAAAACACTATATAATAAGAAAAAATAAATATGAAGATATGTAATGTATTTTTGGGTATTTTATATAATAATTGCAACAATATTGTCAGCTGTGGCACCTCAAATAATGCAATCATATGTGTATATAGTTCCTAGAAACACATATCCATTAGAGCTTTAATAGCAATAATAATAATGTTATTATATTATAAATATAAAAATGGAAAAGTATTAAATATAATGACAACTACGATAAGTGTAGCTTTCTTATTCGTATTATTCTTTAATTTTATGGATATAAATATAGGACATTATTATACAAATAGAAAAAGATATGGAAATAGCAAAAGAAATA
>VOFC01004631.1_pt1 | contig 14568 bp, 26 predicted proteins | sample 5384161 | NCBI WGS metagenome assembly VOFC01 (sample SAMN12384722, study PRJNA508395) | human gut metagenome | isolation source: healthy gut B | host: Homo sapiens | reverse complement strand
GGCTATTGAGACAGATAATATTTGTATAATTACTAAATATTTATTATAAAAAATAGTGCAGTAAAGTACTGCACTATTTTCTTTTTGTAATACTATAGAAGTCTGTTTGCAAATGAGGGTGAATTTTGTTATAATTAAATAAGCATAACAAAGGAGGAGACGGGCCATGAAAGTAGAATTTACAAAAATGCACGGAGCAGGTAATGATTATGTATATGTTGATTGTACTGAAAGAAGAATTGCCTAACCCCGAGCAATTTCTGAGTATGTAAGCCACAGACGTTTTGGTATCGGTAGTGACGGTTTAATCTGCATTTTGCAAATCTGACGTTGCTGACTTCAAAATGCGTATGTTTAATGCAGATGATCTGAGGGCAAAATGTGCGGCAATGGCGTGCGTTGCGTTGCTAAATTTGTTTATGACAAGGGCCTGACTGATAAAACTACTATTACTTTGGAAACTCTTGCCGGTATTAAAACTATTGATATGATTTTAGGTGACGACGGCAAAGTAAAAGAAACTACTGTCGATATGGGTAAGCCTATCTTCAAAGCTACTGAAATTCCTATGAACTGCGATCACTATATTTTTGTGGATCAAGCAATTGTTCTTAATGATAACCATGATGATGTTACTAAAGAAAAGGTATTCTATAATGGTACTGCTATTTCTATGGGTAATCCTCATTTCGTAACCTTTGTTGATGATGTTGATAGCTTGAATCTGGAAGTTTTAGGACCTCAATTTGAACATCATAAACTATTCCCTGAAGGTGTAAATACAGAATTTGTACAAGTAATTGATAAAAATACCGTTAAATTCCGTGTTTGGGAACGCGGTAGCGGTGAAACCTGGGCTTGTGGCACAGGTGCAAGTGCAGTTGCTGTTGCATCTATCATGTTAAGTCGTGCAGGTAAAAAGGCGAGCCTTTAACTGTTTTAGCTAAAGGTGGTACTTTAACTGTTACTTATCGTAATGATGACCATGTTATTTTGCAAGGTGGAGCTACCACTGTATTTGAAGGCGTGATTGACATACCTGAAGAGGTAATCAATAAATAAATTTTTCTATTTTTATTATTTAAATGGGGGTTTGTAAATGGCATTTGTAAACGAAAATTATTGTAATCTGAAAGAAAAGCTATCTTTTTGCGGATATCGCACATAAAGTAAACGCTTATCTTTGCAGCTCATCCCTGAACAAAAAGATTATCCGCTTGGGTATTGGCGATGTTACTTTGCCGTTAGCTAAATGTGTTGTTGACGCTATGGCTAAGGCTGTTGCAGAAATGGGTGTACAAGAAACTTTCCGCGGCTATGGTCCGGAGCAAGGTTACGATTTCCTGCATCAAGCATTGGTAAAATATTATGCTTCCTTCGGTGTAAATCTGGAAAGCGATGAAATCTTCATTAGCGATGGTGCTAAGAGCGATTGCGGTAACATTACTGATATCTTCAGCAACGCTAATACTATTCTGATTCCGGATCCTGTATATCCTGTATATCTGGATACTAACGTTATGTGCGATTTCGTAACATCATTTATATGGAAGGTAAACCAGAAAATAACTTCCTGCCGATGCCGGACGAAAATGTAAAAAGCCGATGTAATTTATTTATGCTCTCCGAACAATCCGACTGGTGCTGCATATACTAAAGAACAATTAGAAGAATGGGTAGCTTATGCTTTGAAAAATGATGCAGTAATTCTTTACGATGCTTTTGCTTATGAAGCTTTTGTTACTGACCCGGCAATTCCGCGTAGTATTTTGTTATTGAGGATGCTAAAAATGTGCAATTGAATTGTGCTCCTTGTCTAAAACTGCAGGTTTTACCGGTACTCGTTGCGGTTACACTGTTGTGCCTCATGCATTAGTACGTAAAACTGCTGATGGCAGAGAAATGGAAATGAATAAAATGTGGCTGTCGTCGTCAAACTACTAAATTTAATGGCGTACCCTATATTATTCAACGTGGTGCTGAAGCTGTATTTAGCGAAGAAGGCGTTGAACAATGCCGTGAAAACATTGCTTATTACCAAGAAAATGCCCGCATTATGATGGCAGGTTTTGATAAAGTAGGTATTAAATATTATGGCGGCGTACATTCTCCGTATATTTGGCTGCAATGCCCCAATGGTATGACATCTTGGGAATTCTTTGATTTCCTGTTAGAAAAATTACAGGTAGTTGGTACTCCTGGTGCCGGTTTCGGTAAAATGGGCGAAGGTTATTTCCGTTTAACTGCTTTTTTTGGTAGCCGTGAGAATACTATTGAAGCTATGGAAAGAATCGTTAATGGTTTGAAATAATAATCAAGAGATTTTTGTAAATTTTAAATAAAAATAAAACCCCAATTTTAAGCGAAAAAGCTGATTTTCGGGGTTTTTCAACTGTTTTGACAAGAACTTGTCATAATGCTGATATTTTTGTAAAGTTTTCTTTTTGCTACTTGCTACTAGCAATTTAAACGATTATAATTAAGAAAAGAAAAATGTTCTAGGAACAGGAGGATTATTCCAATGAAAAAAAATAGTTATGATGTTTGTTATGGTTATGATGCTGGCATTTAGTGCAGTTTGCAGTGCTTCCAATGGTAAAGTATTAGATTCTGAAGAAGCTTTGGCTGCTAAATTCCTCAATGGTGATTTCAAAGTAGTTAGCGCTGTAATGAGCGATGATATGAAAAAGAACTGGGATGAAAAAGACTTATGCTAACTTCAAAGAACAAATCACTAAAACTTCGGCAAAATTAACACTAATCAATTGATTGTTGTTGAAAAACATAAAGATGCTGATATCCTCTTATATCAAGTTGCTTCTGAAAAAAGTTCCGGCAGACTCGTTTTGTATTCCTGTTCTCTGTAAAAGGTGAAAACGCAATGCTGAGCGATTTCAATATTCTGTTACCGCAACAAAAAGATGCTGCTGCTGAAAGAAATAATTAATAAACGCACTTTTAATAATTTAGACTAACCGTGTTTTTGCGGTTAGTCTTTTTTGTTATGTGACTATATCACATACGGTGTTTTTTATTTTTGCTATACTTAGCTTAACAAAGAAAATACAAGGAGGCCTAAACAATGCAGGATAATAAATGGATGTATAAGGCGATATTTTTAGGAGTAGTATTCTTTTTTTAGCGATTTTACTAGTAAAACCTATTGGTGTATCAACTCAGTTTTCGGTTTTGAGCGGAATTGTCCACAGTACTGTTGATAATACAGTTATCGAGATGATAGAACCGGGCACATATATAAGCGACAATGCTTATTATGTGCTAAAAGTGGTGGCAAGGTATTACAAGCAATCCTTCATCCGGTAAATTATGATTTTATTTTTTGTTTTAGCAATTCCTTTAGGAGCGTATTTAGCGCCTTTTTTAATAAAAAGCCATTTGCTTGCAGTTAATGTTACAGCAAAAAAGAAAGTTGCTAAAAAGTAAATTATTTCTTAGCATTGGTGGCTTCTTGTTACTTTATGGTGCTAGAATGGCAGGAGGTTGTACTAGTGGACATATGATGTCAGGGATTATGCAGGGGAAGTAAGCGGGTTTGCATTTGCTATGGCTGTTTTTGCAGCCGATTCCTACAGCAATAGTTTTTAAAAGAAATTAATAAGGGAGAGAAATAAGATGATGACGATTATTTTAGCGATTCTGTTAGGTGGTGCTTTCGGTTTTTGCTTTATATTCTGTTGGTGTTTGCTCAACGTAAAACATCAGAGCAATGTTGTGCTTGGAAGATTTAACGGTTATGAAAATAATTTTGTTCGCCAATCGGACTGGCTTCTACTTTGTTGGCATTAAGTTCTTTGGCAGGATTATTTAATCACTTGTTGAGTGTCAAGGAAATGAATGCAGGTGTGTTGCTAGGCGGTATTATTTTTGGTATCGGCTTTGGCTGGGCAGGTAATTGTCCTGGAACTGCATTAGCCGGTCTGCCTCATACAAATAAAGTCAAAACCTTCGGTGTTATTGTAGGCGGTTTAGTTGGTGCATTAACTTTTTCTTTGAGTTATGAAAATTGGCAAGCATGGGGACTGTTCAGTGCTTTAAACTATGGAAAGATAAGCCTTTTTTCAACTTAGTACTAAATTTCCTGCAGTTTTTAATATAGGCTTTATATGTTTGTTGGTGATGGGTATACTCTTTATGTTGACAGCATATGTTTTACCATATAAGATTCGCAATTAAATAAAAAATAACTGCTTTAGACTTGTGTAAGCGTGATACTTACTTAGTTTAAAGCAGTTTTTGTTTAATCAGCTATTTGCTGTAATTTTTGATATCGGTGATGATTATTTTGCCACGGGTAACTTTTACTGCTTGTTCTTCACTAAGATATTTTAGCAGACGGCTGATAACTTCACGTGCTGAAGAAAGATTACGGGCAATATGTTCTTGTGTTAATTTTAATTCTAAGGTTTTCATATGCTGACTTTCTTCTATTAAAAAAAGCAGCTAGACGTTTATCCAGGCTAGTGAATAAAATTTGCTGGAGAACGAACATAACGCGGCTAAAACGTTCTACGGCGGTGGATAAGGCAAAATTCTGCATATAAAGATTTTCTTCAGATAAATCGGCAAAGGTTTTGCCGTTAATAATTAAGCACTCGCTGTCTGTTTCTGCTTCGACAATAACGTTAAAGGTTATGCTTTGTGTAAAAACACATGATGCAGAGAGCATACATATTTTTCCCGGAAATAAGCGGTAAAGAGTTACTTCACGACCTTCTTCGGATAAGATATAGGCACGGATACTGCCTTTGATAACTAGAATAGCTCCTGTGCATTGATTTCCATCATGTAAAATTGCACCTTGAGGATATTTATTAGCAATAGTATTCCGCATTAACATTGATTGTTGCGAAGTTGTCAGCTTAGACCAGAAAGGAAAGCTGTCGGCAAAAAGATTTTTTCGTATTTTTCTTTATTGATAATAGGCATTGTTATCACCTTGCTATATATTCTTTTAGTTTTATCATAACAGGTTGGTGTTGAATGTCAAATGGTATCGGTCAGTATATCTTCACATATTTTTTGCCTGTGTATGATATAATAAAAGATATTATGAATAATAACAAGCAGCTTGATACGCAAATGAAAACTGCTGATAGGATAAGGAGATATTATGGCAGATAAATTTTTAGTAATAGATGGTAGTAGTTTAATTCATAGAGCCTTTTTTGCTTTACCGCCTTTAATGAATAAGCAGGGGATGCATACTGGTGCTGTTTATGGTTTATGTAATATGCTTTTAAAATTGTTAGGCGAAGTTAATCCACGCTATATGGCTGTGGCGTTTGATAAATCTCGCAAAACTTTTCGTACAGAAATGTATGTCGCTTACAAAGGTCAGCGTAAGCCGACGCCCAGTGAATTATCTGAGCAGTTTCCTTTAGCGATGAAAGTATTGTCCACTATGGGGGATTGCTACATTGGAATTAGACAATTATGAGGCTGATGATATTATCGGTACTTTTGCAGTGCATGCACCTCAGGATGTGGAAGTAATCATTGTAACAGGTGACCGTGATGAGTCGCAGTTAATTGATAAGCGTACGAAGGTATATTATACCAAGCGTGGTATTAGCGATATCCATATTTTGATGAAGCAGAGTTTCTTTGCTAATTATGAAGGTTTGGTACCTAAACAATTAATCGAGTTGAAGGGCTTGATGGGCGATACTTCTGATAATATTCCTGGTGTGCCAGGCGTAGGGACCTAAAACGGCTATGAAGTTAATAAAAGAATATACTGATGTAGAAACAGTTTTGGCTAATATTGATAAAGTTTCCGGCAAGTCATTAAAAACAAAATTGAGTGAACATCAAGAAGAAGCCTTGTTATCTAAGAAGTTAGCGACTATTTATACGGATGCACCTGTAGACTTGTCCATGTCTGCATATGAATTAGCACCATTAAAAAGAGGAGGCACGTACTGTATTACAGGATTTAGAATTCCGTAATATGTATGAGCGTTTTGCTCATGGGTTTTAGGTGGCGAACAAAATAGCTTTGGACTTTTTTGGTGAAGTTGTAGAACAGGAAAATGCACCAGTATTGCATATTACTGAAGTGGAGCAGGGAAATAAGTTATTTGCTACTTTAGATAAACAAATGTCACCAGTATCTTTTATTGTTGATATTGCAGGTTCTTTGCCAGAACTTTACTTTAGTAAAGCAGAAATATTTGTTGAGAATACTGTTTATATACTAGATAATTTAAGCGGTTGTTGGGATAAATTTGATCAATGGCTTGCTAGTGAAAAAAGTAAAGTCTACTGTTGATGCAAAAAGAAATTTATAAATGTTGTTTGTGTCGTGGTATTAAGCCACAGCAGATTATTGAGGATGTAGCGTTAGCTGCTATGTATCAGATCCTGGTCATAGCTCTTATGCCCTAGCTGATTTGAATAAACGTTATTTGAACAATCCCAGCTTAAACGATAGCGAAAATATTGCAGTTTTAGTCGATGTGTTACATGAACAATTAAAACAGCAGGAACAAATGCATTTATATAAGGATTTAGAACTTCCTTTAGCAGAAGTATTAGCAAGAATGGAGTTTGCTGGCATTACTCCGGACATGGAACTTTTAGCTCAATTAAATGAAGATATGAGTTTTAGAATTGCGAAGCTAGAAAATTAGCTGAAGAGCAAGCAGGCGAAAGCTTTAACTTGAAATCTCCAAAACAATTAGGTGTGATTTTATTTGAGCGTTTACAATTACCAGTAATCAAAAAACGAAAACAGGATATTCTACTGATGCTAAAAAGGTTTTAGAAGAATTATATGGTAAGCATCCTTTGATTGCTACTATTTTAGAACATCGTAAATTAGCCAAATTGCAGTCAACATATCTAGATGGTTTAAAACCGTTGGTTAACGCGAAAACTGCACGTATTCATACACATTTCCAACAAATGGTAACTGTAACTGGTCGCTTGTCTAGTACAGATCCTAATCTGCAGAACATCACGACTAGAACCGAGGAAGGTAAACAGATTCGTCGAATTTTTGTTCCAGGTGAAGGTTTTGATTGGTTAATGAGCTGTGATTATTCCCAGGTGGAATTGCGTATATTAGCTTGCATTGCTAAGGATGAATTGTTGTTGGAATCTTTCCGTCACGGACAGGATGTTCATGCCCGTACCGCAAAGAGAAGTTTTTGGTGTACCTTTAGAAGAGGTTTCTTCTGAAATGCGTAGTCGTGCTAAGGCTGTTAATTTTGGTATTGTTTATGGTATCAGTGATTTTGGGTTAGCCAAACAATTGCAAGTAAGCCGTAAAGAAGCTGCTGGTTATATTGAAAGTTATCTTACGCGTTATGCAGGTGTTAAGAAATATATGGACGACATGATTCAGTTGGCACGTGAGCAAGGCTATGTCAGCACTTTGATGGGGCGTCGTCGTTATCTGCCTGACATCCGTCATAGTAATTTTAACCTGCGTAGCTTTGCGGAACGTACAGCAATAAATACACCTATTCAGGGTACTGCCGCTGATATTATGAAAAAAAGCTATGATTGATGTACAATTTGCTTTGGAAGCAGCTAAATGCCAAAGCCGCATTTTATTACAGGTACATGACGAGCTTGTTTTAGAGGTTGTAGAAAGTGAAAAGGAACAGGTTGCCGAATTAGTTCGTAGTGCAATGGAAAATGCTGTACAGCTGGATATTCCTCTGCTTGCAGATGTTAACTTTGGTCGTAACTGGGCCGAAACTAAATAGGAGTTGAGATAAATGCCGGAAATGCCAGAGGTGGAGCAAGTACGTAAAACGCTTGCACCACATATTGAAGAAAGAGAATTACCTCGTTGAGGTTGGTTTAGCTAGATTGATTAAATTTCCTGATGCAGAAGCTTTTGTACAGGGATTAGTTGGAAAAACTATTGAACATGTAGGTCGTCGTGGTAAGTATTTAGTATTGCAAACAGGTGCTGAGCAAAAGCTGATAGTACATTTACGTATGACAGGTGCTCTGATTGCTCAGGATAGTAATTTACCTGCACCTCCGTATGCTAAAATTCGTTTTACATTGACGGATAATACTACTATGTGGTTTACGGATATCCGTACTTTCGGTACTTTATATCTAGTCACCAATAATGATACATATATTGAAGGGTATGAAACCTTGGGGCCGGAACCATTAAGTGCAGAATTTACTGCAGAATATTTAGCTCCGTTGGCGAAGAAAAAGCCGTAAAGCGATTAAAACGTTTATCTTAGACCAACATAATATTGCAGGTTTAGGAAATATCTATGCCGATGAGTGTTTGGCTTTATCTGGTATTTTTACCTATGCGAAGGCAGAAACTTTAACTTTAGACGAAATTACTGCTTTATGTGAGGCGATTAATGCTGTTATTGCCAGGGAATAAAAAATCGTGGTACTACTTTCCGTGATTATAAAGACGGTGAAGGGGAATAAAGGCGATAATCAAAATCATTTATTAGTTTATGGGCGTGGTGGTGAGCCGTGCAAAAATGTGGTCGCCCGTTAAGTAATACAAAAATTGGCGGACGTGGTACGGTATATTGCGAGTATTGTCAGAGGTAGGAGCGAAAAAATGATTATTATTGGTTTAACAGGCGGTATTGCTTCTGGCAAGAGTACCGTTTCTGCAGAATTAAAAAAATAGGGGTGCCAATTTTTGATGCAGACCAAAATGCCCGAGAAGCAGTAGCTAAAGGTAGCGAAGGCTTAGAGTTGGTACTAAGGCTTTTGGCAAGGAATATTTAACAGCTGATGGGGATTGGATAGAAATAAAAATTTCTCATTTAGTGTTTAACGATAAAAGCTTTTAAGAACCTTAGAGGGTATATTACACAAAGTTGTTTTGCAGAATGCAGAAAGCTTTTTAGCAAAATATCGTGCCGAAAATCAACAGGCTGTAGTGCTTGATGTACCATTATTAATTGAAACAGGCTGGTATAAAATGGCAGATTGCGTTTGGCTAGTTGTTGAGTCGTCAGCGACAGATTGAACGTGCTATGCTTGCGTAGTGGTATGAGCGAAGAAGAAGTTACTGCTCGTATAGAAGCGCAAATGTCCTTAGCAGAAAAGAAGCAATATGCTGATGTCATTATCGACAATAGCGGTAGCTTAGAGGACACCTTTTGCGGACTGTACATGAGGAATTATCTAAACTCATAGGTGAAAACAGTGGTCACTAAGCGTAGGACAACTAAAAAGTACAAGTAAAAAAACAGCGATGATAAGAAAAAGAAAAATAAAATTTTTGGCATAAATACTTGGCTGTTTTATTGGTGCTTCGACAGCAGTTACTTTTATCGGTTGGAAGATATGGAATAGTGATACTGTACAGATGCGCTTTGTCTATATGTGGGACTATCAGCAGGATATTATTACCTATAGCGAAAAAAATAATGTGGATCCATTTTTAATTGCTTTGCGATTATCAAGAATGAAAGTAATTTTAAACATACAGCAGTATCTGGCGTCGGTGCTGTTGGTTTTAATGCAGATTATGCCGGAAACAGGACGATGGATTGCCGAGCAGATGGGTTTAGAAAAATTACCATGATGATGATTTATACTTAACAAAGACTAATATTCGCATGGGTTGCTGGTATATTGGCGAATTAGACCACGAGTTCAAACATAATCTGGCTTTAGTGATGATCGCTTATAATGCAGGACGTGGTCAGACACGCCAATGGATGGAAAAAAATGGTTGGGATTATAGTTTTAATGATGTTAAAGCTATTCCTTATCCCGATACACGCGAATATGTTATTAAGGTTTTACATGATCGCGATAAATATTATTTATTGTATAAGAATAAATTGCCTAATAAAAATTTCAGGTAATTTTTTTTGAGAAACAGAAAAAAAATAGTTGACAATGATTAGATTATTATGATATTATATCTATGTTATCGATTTGGTAACGAGATGAATATGCGGTAGTGGCGGAACGGCAGACGCGCTAGCCTCAGGAGCTAGTGGGGGAGACCCCGTGGAGGTTCAAATCCTCTCTACCGCACCATTTTTTTTATCTAACAAAATATCATGCGGTCGTGGTGGAACGGCAGACACGCCACTTTGAGGGGGTGGTGAGGGAGACCTCGTGTGGGTTCAAATCCCACCGACCGCACCATATAAGTTTTGCAGAAGTGCATAAATACTAGGCTTTTAAGACTTAAAGATTTTCTTTAGGTCTTTTTTTTTGTTGCTGTTTTTAGGTTTGGGGAATACGTGGTATTTTAAAATTGTTTTAAATGATACTTTAGTGTGGTTTTTTGGTGTTGAGTGTATTATTAGAGCGTGTGATATGGCAACAAAAATATATTGATTAAACAAATGTTATATTTATTAAAAAGAATAGCATTGAATACTTATATGATAATTAAAGAATATAAAAACAAAATAATAATATCAAGAATTTTCTGAAAAGTCATTGAAAATATGGTGTTCTTATGCTAAAATTAAACTAAAGAAAAAAATTTCACAAAGATAGATACATGACTATATTTCTATTTTAAATGTTATTTTGTTATAATTCGCCTATGTAAAAGCTTTATGAAAAGAAACATGAGGAAACAAGGCAACTCACGCAAGTATTTTTATGAAGTTCACCCCTAAGGCGTCTTTTATAAAATAAAAAATGTTTCTTAGAGGAGGAACGAAAAATGAAAAAATCTTTAGTATTAGCAATGGCAATGGCTCTGGGCGTAACTGCATCCGCATACGCTGCAAAACCCGTTTTCTGATGTACCTGCAGGTCACTGGGCATATGACTCTGTAAACAAATTAGTTGCAGAAGGTGTTGTTGACGGTTATCCTGATGGCACTTACGGTGGCGATAAACTGATGACCCGTTATGAAATGGCACAAATCGTAGCAAAAGCTATGGCAAAAGGTGCTAACGTTGACAAACTGGCAGCAGAATTTGCTGACGAACTGGATACTTTGGGTGTTCGCGTAGCAAACCTGGAAGCTAAAGCTGACAATGTAAAAATTACTGGTGAAGTTCGTTATCACTATGTAGGCAATGATGCTGAAAACTACAATAAAGGTTAATGCAACTGCACTGCGTACTCGTTTGTATGTAAATGGTCAAATCAATGAAGATTGGACTTATACTGGTATGTTGGAAAATAGCCAAAACCTGAAAAATGATGCTGGCGATGAAAAAGTTTCTTTCCAACGTGCATATGTAAATGGTAAATTGGGCGGCTTAGATATTCAAGCAGGTCGTTACAGCAAAACTCTGGGCGAAGCTAATGTATATGATAACCGTTTCGATGGTATCCAAGCTTCCTATGGTAAAGACTTAAACTGACTGCTGGTTATGGTAAAGCTAGCTCCTTCTTCCGTTGGTGCTAGTGAAAGCAAAGGTGAAGAACCTTTTGGATTATATGAAACTGCTGTTGTTACCAGAACTAGAGCAACTGCTGCAGATGAAGTATATTATGCAGAATTAACTGGCAAAGTTGGCGCTTTGAACATGACCGCAGGCTACTATGATTTTAATGATATCGATACTGTTATTAATTATAATGGTCCTATGGAGAAAGGCTTAGAATATGAGCATTTGGGCTTTATCTGCAAACTATGACTTTTGATAAAAACTTCAAATTAGGTGCTATTTACCTGATGGGCGAAGATGAATTCGCAAAAACTGAAGTTGACGATGATGGTTATGTAGTAACTGCTACTTACAAAGGTGCAAAAAAGCTAGCGAAGTAGGTTCTTGGGGCTTAGTTGCTAAATACTATGACCAAGGTGCTACTACCTATCTGAACCACACCATGAAAATGAAATATGTTAGGTTTTTGAAGGTTACACACCTTGAAAACAGAATACTATGAAAGCTAAAGAAGATTCTAAAGTCCATTGGTATTCACTTTCTAATTTAAACAATTAAATTTAAACCTCTTCATGTTAAAATTAAGCTACTACACAAAACTTAACAAAACTTACAAGGAGGCAATCACAATGGATTATCCAATAAATCTGTACGTTATTCTCTCCGCCAGTTGGCTAGACATTTTAATTGCGCTCCCAATACTATCCGTAATGAATTGAAGCGTGGTGCTCATCATAATACCGGTAGATATGGAGCTAGACGTGCACAAAATGCATACGAACAAAGCCATGCTAACAGTATTAGGAAATCTAGAAGATTTTTGTCCAGTAAGTTTGTCTCCTGGGTTGTTGAAATGGTTCTTGAAAAAGGGTGGTCCTTGGACGCCTGTTACGGTTATGCAAAACACACAAGTTGTATGTAGATTCTGAGATGGTGTGCGTAAAAACACTGTACAACTATGTTGAATCTATGCTTCTTGCACTGCGTAACATCGACCTACCGCTAAAAGTTCGTAGACGCAAACGCCGTCATAACGTTAAGGAATGCCTAAAACATCTAGGTCGCAGTATTGACGAAAGACCGACAGAAATAACTGGTCGTAGCGAGTTTGGACATTGGGAGATAGATACTGTTGTAGGCAGTAAAAGCAAGAGTGATAACGTTATATTAACTCTTGTAGAACGTCTTACACGCAAGTACATAGCCATTAAAAATCGAAGGAAAAACAACATCTTCCGTTAGTAAAGCTATGGAATACTTGAAAATTACTATGGCGATAAGTTTAACCAGATATTCAAAACTATAACAAGTGATAACGGTAGTGAATTTGCTGAACTCGCAAAGCTTGAAGATAACACAAAGACAAAAGTATACTTTTGCCCACCCTTACAGTTCATGGGAAAGAGGTTCTAACGAACGTCACAATGGTCTTTTAAGAAGATTTATTCCCAAAAAAGGAAAGAGAATAGGCAAATATACTTGATATTCTGTTGACAGCATTCTGTTGACAGGAAAATACTGGATACAAATTTGTTACTAGAATGAGGAAAATTTACTTGATTTTTAAAAAGTGTGCAATTTCTTATTGCAATTTAGGAAAGAAAAATTAAAATATGTTGACAGATAACTATCTGTGTGTTATTATAATATTGTTGTTAACTTAATAACGCGGTAGTGGCGGAACGGCAGACGCTAGCCTCAGGAGCTAGCCCCGTGGAGGTTCAAATCCTCTCTACCGCACCAACGAAACTCTGACCTAAGATTTTATCTTAGGTCTTTTTTTGTTCACTTGATTAATTAGCCGGTTTATGTCACAATGTATTTATAGCAACTTTTTGCATTATAATATTTTTTGGAAGGGAGCAAGGTACTGTGAAAGAGATAAAAAGAAAGAAGAGCACAGACCTTTGTTTTGAGTGGATTTTTAATTCTAGGTCTAGTAGCAGGTATGATTTTTGCTTGGATTTTCAATGATAGCTTAAATTTTAAACAATATAATTTAAAACAACTGACGTCAGATATAATTTATGATAAGGTAGAAGAAGGTAGATTACAATGTAAAGTAGTGCAGGATAAAGCTCCGATGTATAATATTCCTTCAACATTATATGGTAATATTATAGAACATATGTCTCAAAGGAGTTTATGTTGACTATTTTGAAACTGTTTCTAGCCAGGATAAAGATGAGCGCTATGCTGTAACTGCTGTAGAAATGAAATTTCAGCGTTTTTGGGGACGTAAGCATATTATACCCAAAGGAACAAAAGTGCTGATTTTAAGCCAAAATGATGGTGTAGTCTGGGGTCGCGTTTATGTTGAAGACAGATTTTACGAAAAAAGAATTTGATGTAGAAAATTTGCGGATGCCTTATATCGGTCAATGGAAAAAGAGTTGAATTTCATGGTAAACCGGGCTATATGCAGTTTAACAGCTTAGCTGAAAGTAAGGTGATGTAAAGTGTCTATAGTGAGTAAAAGCATTATTATGAAAATATTATCAGCAATTAGTTTTTTGTTGGTTTTGCAATTGCTGTAGCAGCATTTTCGCTGCGACCTGCGATGGTGACAATACAAGACAATTCTGTTGTTTATGCAGAACCTAGTATTATTGCTCGTGAAATATGACAAGTTTACTGCTAATACACAAGCAGTGATTTTAGAAAAAGTGAAGATGGATAAGCCGACAGCCGTAGTGATGTTACAAGATGTGGTCATTGATGGTGAAGCATCTACTAAATATCGCTTGAAAAAAAGGTGCTACATATAAAATTATTCAAGCGAATTTAAATAAGGCTAATGAGCCATGTGTTATTGAAGTTGCTACTACTAAACATGAAAAGGTTGAGCTAAAAATTTCTAAAGGTGATGCAGAACCTATAAATGAAGGCAGCTGGCTACATATACGAGAAAAAAATGGCGATGCTGAAGGATGGATTCATGTAGCAAAACGCAATGGTATTAAAACTAGTAAATATTTTCTGTAATTAAGGCAGAAAGTAAAATTATATCAAAATTTAATTGGAGGTATTTATATGTTAGTAACCACAACTCCTACAATCGAAGGTCATGAAATTATTGAATATAAAGGTATAGTTTTTTTGGTGAAGTTGTTTCCGGTATGAACTTTGTCAAAGATTTTTTCAGTGGTATTACTGATGTTATTGGTGGTCGTAGCGGTTCTTATGAAAGCGAATTTCAAGATGCTCGTGATGAAGCAATTGAAG
>VOFC01003211.1_pt1 | contig 14571 bp, 19 predicted proteins | sample 5384161 | NCBI WGS metagenome assembly VOFC01 (sample SAMN12384722, study PRJNA508395) | human gut metagenome | isolation source: healthy gut B | host: Homo sapiens | reverse complement strand
ATAAATCGATTGCGTTTGATGACGCGGTACATTCCCTTCAGAGAGCCAAAATCCTCACAAAGAAGAACAGAGATTCCCAACTCTTTCGCAATCTGGAAAGGATCGCGTGTTCCGAAGCGCCCGCACCAGGGATGCGCCGACTTTGGAGAAGCATTTTACTGGTCATAAGCCCACCTCCGACCTGCGGATGTTCATCATTATTATCTCACAGCTTAGGCCCCACAGATAGGCCTTACTCTACCTGCTGACGATATTTTTTGGGCGTAAATTTCTTGTTCTTCTCCTTGGCCATCCAATAGGCATCGTTGAGGGCTCGCATTGCCCCCTCAAGCGCATCCTCGGAAAGTTGGCCGCCGGCAAACAGGCCGGTCACCTCACCGACCAGTTCATCGATGTCTCGCGCTGCTTTTGCTCCACCCTTCTGATGGGCTTCTACGGAATAGACATCTGCGCTGGTGAGAAGGTATTCTGGAGTAGTGCCAAGGACAGTAGCAATATCACCGACCACCTTCATGTTGCCCGGTTTCCTTGAACCCATTTCGTAATTCTGAATCGTCCGCGCAGTTACAGAAACCTTTTCTGCAAGTTCAGCCTGTGTTAATCCAGCTTCAAGCCGCTTTTTCTTTCAGCCGTTCTTTAAACCCCATAAAGGCACCTCTTTCTGTTTCTCTGCCATCAACACGAACACTTTTTCGCAAAACGGGATCGACACGAAAATCTGTTCTGGCTATAATGGGGAACGTAACACGAAATTCTGTTCGTGTAAATGTTACCACATGAACAGAGATTTTGTCAATCTAAAACACGAAAAATTGTTCGTGAAGCGGGCAGAAAAAAACGGAGGGTATTGTAATGGAGGTACAATGCAGGAAAGAATATGTCTCTGTCAATCTTGATGTAGACCAAAACGGTGTAGTTCACCCCGGTTCATCCGCTGGGCAAATGGCCGTATCTATCAAATTGACCAGCTGAAATACAAATGCAGAGCTGCTTCCTCCAAGGTAAGTGGAGGTGGCATCCGATATACCGTCATGATCCACGGCAAGGAAACCTTCCTGTTCAGCGAAGGGAACAAGTGGTTCGTGGAAGCAAAGGGGGCAAGTCAATGATTCTTTCTCACCACCAAATAGAGGATATCGGTGCAGCTGTAATTCAGGACTTCAACAAGTTCTTCTACTGCGGCACCACAGCCCTTGGGGATAAATACGTTCGCGCAACACCCATCGACCAGTTTGCTCGCGAGTACCTCGGGTTAAGTGTTCGATTTGCCCGATTGTCCGCAGATGGGTGTATCTGCGGTCTGACCAGTTATGCTGATGCCGAATACATCATCGAGGAAATGGGAGTAGTTCGTACCATCGAACTCAAACAAAATCAAATTCTTCTGGACTCCAGCTTTCTTGAGGCCGGCAAGGTCAAAAAGTTGTGCGGCAAGCGCCGCGTTCCCTCTGGCGCATGAGTGCGCACATCAAATCTTGTTTCAAATGGAGTCCGAGGAGTCCCAGCAAAAATGCCGCGAATCCTATTCGGAGCGGCGGTCCTACTCCCTCCGAGACTTGAAAAGTAGAGAGGACTGGAACGAGTGGCAGGCCAATGCCTTGGGAGCCGCTCTGCTCATGCCCCAGGCGGAGATAAAGCGGGCCATGTGGCTTTTCGCTCAATGTCGGACCCTGATTAGCTATGAAGGGAGGTTTTCATATGCGGACAAGTTGGCACTTTCACTTCTCTGTCAAGCACTTGGCTCAATCGTCGTATATGAGGACACAAGAGGTCATGTCGAAACAAAGTGCAAAAAGTGCGGAAAGATCACCGTCTTCGATGTTTTGAGCATGAGAAAAATCGTATCTTGCCTTCGCCCGAAGGAGAACTAAATTAAAACTGAATCACATAGCTGAGCTGTGGAGCCGCCTGATAGGTGTAGTCATCCTGATGCCGCATGGACAGAGTCGAAAGACTCTGTTTATCGGCACGGACAGAATGACCACCGTCATGCGGCTCTTTTGTTGTCTTGCCTTTCCGCGGCTTCGTGCCAGCGGAAAGGACAAGACAATGAGTATTCCGAAGACCCCAGTTGAATTCGATTACGACCTGTGGACCACAGAGGAAGGAAAATGCATGGTTCGGATCAAAGCTACCGGCGAAATAACGGAGGTGGAACGCTCTGTCATGCAGGTTCTGCGCTCAGAGGAGAAGCGTCTCCGGCGCACCATATCTCCGGAGCAGGGTCCATCCAGAGAAGGGAAAACCGCTCCAACGGTTCTCTCTCTGGATATGCTTCCCGAAGATGTGGCAGACTCTAGCTGGTTAGCTGACACCTACGACTATACGGAGGAGATTTCCACGAAGCTGCTGGAGAGTAGCTTGCGAGAAAGCTTGACTCCTACCCAATATGGCATCTATCAAGCCTGCATTTTGAATGGGATCAGCTACAAGGCTTATGCAGACCTGATGGGTGTTAGCTATCAGAGCGTCCAGAATGCAATCCGCCTCATTCAGAAAAAAGCAAAAAATATTTTTGGCTGATGGTTGTGGTTTGCTGCAAATATGTCCGTTGTAAAGTGAAGGGGCCTTAAGACGCCTTCATTGAACCTTTTCAACTGAATATCCGGCAGCTAAATAACATCAGCGATGAGCGAGCGATGTGGACAGAGCGCGATGACCACCTGTAGAAGGCAAAAAGGAAATGCTTTTCTTTTTCTCCTATCAATGACGGCCTATAAGGTGCCCAGCGGGTCCTCTGATCCAAAAGCAGGTTTGGCAGCCTGTTTCGCCACGACCTCATCTGCCTATAATGGTACCCCTGTCCAGCCACAGTTTCAAGCAATGGGGACAGCTCGGAGAGATCCTCGGAGGGGTTAGATTCCCGGAGTGCGGTGCCCACCGCAGTTTAGCTGACCGCCCAAGCCTGGGGAAGTAGTGTCGAATACAGGCAACAATAAGACATTCAATTGTCTTGATATCAGAAGCAATGGGGGTCACCCATCATGTAGTTGGAAAGCCAAGGCTTCCTCAACCAAATCGGGTGACCCCTATTTTTGTGGTATCAATTCATATTCATATTTAGGAGGGATCATATCATGATTGCTGTGTCGCAAACCAAGAGTGCCAATTATCTGTTTATCGTAGCCGTGCTGAAGTCGATGCGGGAAGGTGGCGTGATCACTCAGGCCGAGTATGAGCGAGCCAAGCGCTACTACCAGAAGCTCACCGGCTCCGATCTCGTCATCGCAGATTAAGAGGTTAGAGTCAAACCGCCCAAAATGATGCAAACAAGGCATCGTGTCATGTTGACTATGTAGATTTTGACATTTCAACGGTTCTTTCAATAGACTTTGTCTTGTCGTTGAATATAATGTTGCTTGAGCCGGAAAAGTGGATTGTACCAAAATGTAGTACAATCCAAAATTCAGCCAGAAAGGGATTCTGCTGATGCCGCAGGTCAAACTCATCTCGCCCATCACCAGGCAGGAAATCCGCAAAATTCGAGTCGCCGCCCATTGCCGGGTATCTTCCAATTCGGCTGATCAGCAGAACTCCTACGCCAACCAGATCCGGGTCTATACCAGCCTCATTCAGAGGAAAAAGGAGTGGGAACTGGTGGAGATATTCGCTGACGAAGGGCTCTCTGGCATGAACGCACAGAACCGCACCGAATTCCAGCGAATGATCAAGATGTGCGAACAGCACCAAATTGACCTGATCGTCACCAAGTCCGTCTCCCGCTTCGCCCGAAACGCCAAGGAGTCTCTGGAATATGTCCGGAAGCTGAAATTGCTCGGCGTGGGGGTGCAGTTTGAGAAAGAGGGAATCTACACTCTGGCCCTCGGAGATGAGATGCAGCGTCGTCAGATCATTCAACGGGATGCTGCCGAGCTGCGGCTTGATGTGGTTTTCGATGTAGCCATGATAGGTCAGGTAGGTGGATGGGCGCATTTTAATTTTGGCATAGTTCTCGTACCACACTTCTAACCAGTTACCTACCGTGTAGGTCTTGGCACGTCCGTAGTCGATTCCCACGTTTTTTTCGATGGCTTTCTTCAGTTTTTCCTTGACTTCCGCTTGCGTCTTGCCAAGAACGTTCTTGATGATGGCCTTGCCAGTTTCCGGATCGTGACCGACCGTGTACCGACCCTCCCATCGGCCGTCCTTTCGTTTGCGGATGTTCCCTCCCCGTTTGCTCGTCTTTTTTTGGCATAAAATCAGCCCCTTTCGACAACGAACGATACCGTAACCAAGGGAACAAAGCTACCGAAAAGACGGAATCGTTATCAGAAAGGTATCATTTGAAGGGGACGCCTTATCTTTGTCTATGGCGGCGCAATTTTTGCGCTGCCGGGGCGTCCTCTTTGGTTACAGCGGTGCAATTTTTGGACGGTTGAAAGTCTCTTTTCATTGACTGCGGTGACTCAAAACACGCTTGCCCTGCACCATTGATCATGCGGAGGTGATTACCTCGATTTTCTTCCGAAACGGCCACAAGGCACCACCAAAATCCTTGGAACACCTGCGTTTGCGGGAACCAAGACGCCAGCCGCTCTGAAATTCCCTTCAAAAGGCGCCACAACCGACTGCGTTGAAACCCCCGTCAACTGCCCGCACTGCGGGCAGAAGTGGCGGCTGCGGCGGCGCTTCCGACGCCAGCCCTTTATCCTGCTTTCTTTTTCGTCCTCGGAAAAGCTGCAAAGCGCAGGAAACGCAGTCATACCAACGTTTCCAGCACATTGTCCGCACGGCCTTCAACACCTCCGGCATAAACGCCGCAACGTTCGTTTCGAGGGACTGCGGCGGGTACACACTTGCCTTCGCCAACAGGATCGCACACAGCGGATCACAGGGCGAAACAGGGGGTCTTCCGGACGGGGCCGCTATCACTACCCTCGGAGCGTTTCACACGTTTCGGAAACCCTGCGTGGCCGGGTATCAGAACGGCAAACTTTGTCGCTTTTGGGTCTTGGTCGGAGGCGCTCCTGAAGAACGCAGAAAGCCTTCCGGAGCAGCTGAGGAAAATCGATGAAAAGTATGTGTATAACTATTTCATCGGTTTGATGCAGGACAAGATGAGTGCAGCACAAAAAACATTGACGGGAATGGAGATACTGCAAGGCTGGTGCGATAAGTATTTGCAGGTATTTCCGTCAGGCGAGTATCAACAAAACATCAATGCTATTAAAACAAATGCGACGAAGTATCTTGAGCAAAATGAGCAGGGTAATGCTATTTTGAATGAGTATCAGGATTTGAGCTTGGAGCAGGCAGCTGAAAAAAATAAATTCGGCAGAGAAGCAGGTGTTTGATGTACGATATTTAGCAAGCTCTGGTATATTAGATGAGGCAATCAGTTATTTCAGCAAAGAATATGAGTATATTGCCGCACCGTGTGCATTGGTAGATGACGAATCCTATATTCCGAGCAATGATGTTGTTGTACTGGTTGCACCGGATATGCTGTCTGAAAGCGGAATACAGGAATTGAATGTCATTCCATCGGGAACCTGTCAGATGCAGAATAGCAGTGGATTTGCGAAAGAGTATCCTAAATATGCAATCATTGATGACGAGTGGATCGCGCAAGTACAGGCAGATACGCAGGCGGTAGAAAACATCAAAGCACAGATGCAGGAAGCCAAAAATCAAATCGACCAGCTGCTTCAAAACCAGCCCCAATAATACCCCAACTCACACTCATTATTTTGTGTGAGTGTGGGAGGATAGAAATCCTAAATAAGAAATAGCATCATAAATGCTGCTAAAATGGCGAAAATAAGAACTTATTTTACGCAAAAATCCACCACCAATTTCTCATAACCCGGAGGCCGCAGGTTCAAGTCCTGTCCCCGCAACCACGTTTCGCCGTCGATTTCGTTGAAATCGGCGGTTTTTTGTATTTTTCAGAGCACTTAGAAAACCTCCGGGCAGGCGGCTTCAAAAAGCAGAAAGTCGTATGGAAGGGTAGTGGTATCAAAAAAATGCTCGACGTGAAGGTGCTTTTTTGATACCTGAAACGAAAAATTTTGACCGCGTCAAGTAATGTTCGCAAAAAGGGCTCCTGAAAACTGGAGACAGACCAGTCCTCAACGTATTCCATGCAATTCAAAATCAGCGCACAAGGGCCGTAAAGACACGAAACCCTGCTGAGAATATTTCTCGGCAGGGGATTTTCGTACATCGCCTATTTGAGCAATCTCCGCTATCATAGAATCACAAAAACAAAGCGGAGGTTGTTACAATGGAAAAATTCATAACGGACGAACACACAGGACTTACGAACTGGTCGGAGATTATTATCTGGTTGCCGGTGATGAAGGACCGGAGCTGGAACCAATCGGCATCTACGGTCAGCGCCATCGGCGCTATCTATCGCTGCAACGTATCTCAGAGGTTCCGTGTTCATTCGTCGGCGTTACATTTGCATTTTTGTTTGTCGAAAGCCGTGTTTTTCTCGTCTTTTACTCCATGCGGAGCGGCCGGAGCGCCTCGTTTACCTGCTCGATATTGCGGACAACGCGGTCTTTCTGACGGATGGCAAGGCTGACATACAGCGAATCAATCAGCGAGAACTGTGCAACACGCGGCGAAACAAAGAGCTGGTCAGGCGAATAAAGCTCAAGACAGAGGTCGCTCGATGCTTTGAGCGGGGTGTCTGGGAAGCCGGTGATGCCGATGGTCTGCGCGCCGTGCTCTTTCGCCGTACGGACGGCGGAAACGATCTCACGTGTCTTGCCGGTGTGCGAGATCGCGATCACGGCGGTATTCGGCATACACAGGCTTGCTTGAATCTGCATCAGGTGCGAATCGGTCAGCGAAACCGCGCGGATGCCGATGCGCATCAGGCGGATGTAGAAGTCCTCCGCGATGGTGCCGGACGCGCCGAAGCCGAGGATGAGGATATTCTCCGCCCGGCTGAGCACGCCCACCGCCTGCTCGATTTTCTCGAAGTCAAGCAGCTGGAGTGCACGCTCGAGCGTGTCGATGTTGCGGCCAAACACACTCTCGGAAATGGTCTGAATACTGTCGGTTTCAGACAAATCTTCGAATATTGTTCGAACTGATTTGGGAGAATATTTCGCCAGCAGCAGCTTTACCTCGCTGAATCCCGCGCAGCCGACAATCTTGCAGAATCGAATAATACTCGACTCCGCGATGTCAAGCTCGGCGGCCATCTGCTGAATGCTGATCGAGGTAATATGTACCGGATCGGCTATGATATGGTCGGCAATCCGCTTTCCAACCTTGGAAAAAGTCGCATATTGCGACTGAATTGCAGCATAAACGTTTTTATCCATACGCTCACCTTTTATCTGTGTCATATTATGTTTTTCATTGTAACACAATTCTTACAGTTTGTGAAGAATGTACAAAAATGAACATTATTCTTTTTAGCAAGATGAATTATTGAATTTTATTCCGCGCGGTGCTATACTTAATTATAGTCAATGGATTGGAGTTCCATTGAAAGGGTAAAAGCTGAAGCAAGAGATTACGTCCGGACAACTTCTCAAACTGCGGTTCCCCGAAAAAGCACGTTCGTTGCTCGATAAAGGGCCGCGCAGCTCCAACTGGCAGAAAAGAAAAATAAAAAAACTGGACTGAGCAAAACCATGGGCAAATCCAGCAACCCGACTTTCGCGGGTGATAAGGAATTTGAGAAGATCCACCTCAAAGAAAAGTTTTCCTACGGCCTCGGCGACGTTGCCTGCAACGTTGTCTTCGCCTTGACAACCTCGCTGCTGATTTACTTCTACACCAACGTAGTCGGCATCTCCGCAGCAATGATCGGTACCATCATGCTGTTCTCGCGTTTCTTCGATGGTATTTCCGACGTACTGATTGGTCACCTGGTTGACCGCACGCATTCCAAGCACGGCAAGTCCCGTGCATGGATCCTCTGGATGATGATTCCGTACGGCATCGCAGCAATCCTGCTGTTCACCGTTCCGCCTGCTACGCCGATCGTAAAGGGCATTTACGTTTTCATTACTTATAACTTCTGCACCACCGTTGTTTACACCGCACTGAACCTCCCGTATGCAACGCTGGCAACGCTGATGACCCGCGACACCGACCAGCGCGCCGTTGTCAACCTGTTCCGTACCGGCATGTCCGCCCTCGGCAACATGGTCATCACCGCAGTAACCTTCCCGCTGGTTACCCGTCTGGGTGACACCCAGCAGGCATGGATTGAGGTTTCCATCCTCTACGCCATCGTTTCCATCATCATGCTGTTCATCTGCTTCAAGAACTGCCACGAGCGCGTCAAGGAAGAGACCAAGACCAAGGACGGCAAGAACGTTCCGCTCTGGATGGGCATCAAGCTCTGCGTCACCAACAAGTACTTCATCATGTTCTTCATGCTCGCTGTGTTCCTGTCCTTCTATGAGGCAGTTACCGGCACCTGCAACGCATACTACGCACAGTACATTCTCGGCAACCGCGACCTGCTCGGCGCACTCGCATCGTTCGAGTCCATTCCGCAGATCGTTACCGTTCTTGTTCTGTCTCCGTTCATCGCAAAGTTCGGCAAGCGCAACGTAGCGCTGATCGGTGCGATCGTCGCCGTTATCGGCACGGTCTCCCCTGTTCATCAACCCGAGCGCCCTCAATCTTGCACTGTTTGCCTGCGTCATGCGCGGCATCGGCAAGGGCTGCTTCCGCGGCGTCAAGTACTCCATGCTCGCTGACGTTATCGAGTACGGCGCATGGAAGAGCGGCATCCGCGTACAGGGCCTGATGGTATCTGCTACCACTGCCGGCCAGAAGTTCGGCTCCGGCATGACCAGCGCAATCTTCGGCGCTCTGATGAGCCTCGTAGGTTTCGCCGGCACCGTGACGATCAACGCAGCACAGTCTCAGATGCTGATCGGTATCTACATCATCGGCAACATCATTGCCTGGGGCGGCATCGGCGTTCTGCTGATCTTCTACAAGCTCGATAAGATCTATCCGCGCATTATTACCGAGATGAAGCAGCGCGAGGCTGCTGAGGCAGAAAAAGGCCGCTGCAAACGCTTAACTCAGACATACTCTGACACTCACTATCATCTTTTTCTTCCCTTTATATGGCAACAGCCGGCGGAGTCATGTATTCTGCCGGCTGCCCCTTTATTACGCATGACCCTATCCCGGCGCATAACAAACTTGAAAGGCGTGTAACAAACAAATGGAAACTATGTCCTATGAAAACCGTATCGCCCTCGGCAATCTGGTACCGACGCTCGGTCAGTTCAAGGTAATGGATAAAATTCCGCAGTACCAGCAGTGCGAGGTGCACAATCTGGTCGAGGCACCGGCTGAGGTGCCCGAGGTGCTGCGCCATGTCGTGTTCAACATCGAACGCGGTCAGACGCTGCACGAGACCATCGACTTCCTCAACATGTGTCCGGACTTCAAGAACATTGACATCATCTACGCGAACGAGCTCGATGACGGCGCAGTCCGCTCGGGCAACTGCAACGTGGCGTATGAGATCGCCAAGTCCATCGGCATGAACTATGCTTACGGTCTGGAGTTCATCGAGCTGGTTAACCCGAACGATAACAAGGGTTTCCACGGCAACGCCCTGTTCTCGCGCTGGCCGATCCGCTGGGCGAAGGTCGTTCACATGCCCGAGCAGTACAACTGGTACTATGACCGTCAGAAGCGCATCGGCGCGCGCGTTGCCATTGTCTGCTCGCTCGACATCGGCGGCCGTGACGTCGGCGCGGTCAGCGACCATCTGGAGAACCGCGCGGACAGCAAGGGCCGCGAAGCTCAGATGGCAGTCGTGTATGATGAGATCAAAAAGTCGCTCGCGCCGGACACGCCGGTCATGATCGGCGGCGACCTGAACACCAATACGTTTGACGGCAACGACATCCCGGGCTTCACCAAGCTGTTCAACGATCCGGAGCGCCTTGCCAAGCACATGGCGGCGGTTGAAAAGTACGAGCGCGTCCTGCCGCAGGCAGAGGAGAACGGCTTCTCCTACCGCGAGTTCAGTAGCACCGAAGGCACGCGCCGCAAGCCGATGCCGGGCGGCAAGAGCATGCTGCTCAAGCTGGACTGGCTGATGGCGCGCGGCATGGAATGCATCGACCACGGCACGGTCTCGACTGAGACGAAGGACTGCACCTGGGCCGAGCCGGGCAGCGCGCTGGCGAAGTTCACAGGTCCCGAGCTGTCCGACCACAACGCCTGCTGGGCAGACTGTCGATTCGCAAAATAAATACTGAAAATCTATTGTAGAAAGCTGCACACGCTGCATACATATTGGCAGCGTGTGCACTTTTTTTATCGAGTGAGGAGAACCTACATCAAATGAGTGGAATGATACAATACCTGCGCGAATTTCATTTCGCCTCGGTCGTAGTGCGGCTCGCCCTTGCGATGCTGCTCGGCGGCTGTATCGGTCTGGAGCGCGGACGCAAGCGCCGTCCGGCCGGTTTCCGCACCTATATGCTCGTCTGTCTTGGCGCGGCGCTGACCGTGCTGCTCAGCCTGTACGAATTTACCATGGTGACAGGGCCGTGGTCGGATATTTGCGCAGAGATCGGCATAAAAACCGACGTTTCCCGTTTTGGCGCACAGGTCATCAACGGCGTCGGCTTCCTGGGCGCAGGAACCATTCTCGTTACCGGCCGCCAGCAGGTCAAGGGCCTGACCACTGCCGCTGGTCTGTGGGCGTCGGCATGCACCGGCCTTGCGGTCGGCGCGGGATTTTTACGAAGCGTACTGATCGCGTTTGCTATGATCTTTTTGAGCATCCGCCTGTTCCCGATCGTGGATGCATACATTCAGGAGAACGCGCGCGACATCAATCTGTACATGGAGTTCTATTCGCTCGGGGACATCAGTACCATCATCAATCAGCTGAAATCGCAGAACGTGCAGATCTACGACATCGATATCGAGCGGAACAAAAGTGGCGAGGCGCTGCACCCAAGTGCGATCTTCTCGATCCGCCTCAATGAAAAAAATACCGCACACGCAGCTTCTCTCCGATCTGGCGGAGTTGGACTGCCTTTGCGTGATCGAAGAGCTGTAAGGGAGTGGACTGCTATGTTATCTGTTTTGACGGCCTGCGCGACGTGACGACGCTTTCCGTGTTCGTGCGTCTGGCCTGTGCGCTCATCTGCGGCGGCATTATCGGTATCGAGCGCTCGTACAAGCGTCGTCCGGCAGGCTTCCGCACCCATATCCTCATCTGCATCGGTGCAGCGATCACCACGCTGACCAGTCAGTATCTGTATCTGAACATGCATTATTTTACTGATATGGCGCGCCTCGGTGCACAAGTTGTTGCGGGTATTGGCTTCATCGGTGCGGGCACCATCATCGTTACCAAGCGGCAGCGCGTCAAGGGTCTGACCACGGCGGCTGGTCTCTGGACCTCGGCCATCATCGGCCTCACCTTTGGCGGCGGCTTCTACGAGGGCGGCATTCTCGCGACCGTGTTCATCATGCTCGCCGAGCTTGTGTTCTCGCGTATCGAGTACCGCGTACTCGAAAATGTGCCGGAGATCAATCTCTACATGGAATACGAGGGCAAGCACTGTCTGGATGATGTGCTTCAGCTCTACCGCAGCTGCAATATTAAAGTGCTGAACATCCAGATTACGCGCTCGGCAGAAAACGGTGAGCATAACGCGCAGCTGCGGCGTAGAAAAAGCTGCTGACACTTGTCGGCAGACGCGAGGGAATTGTGTCGGTGGAAGAGCTGTAAACCACACCGAATTTCAAAAACAGAAAACCAAAGCGGTGATGCGCCTCGTATTTGGAGGCTGCATTGCTGCTTTCTTTCGTTTTTGCCCGATGTGCCGTCGCGCAAGATGAAGAAAAATATCGAGTCGCTGCAAAAAGAAAGTAAGGGTTACAGGAAAATTCCCTGCGGGGCTGGATTTGAACCATCAAATCCGCTGCTTGTTACAACATCTTCTACGAAAAAAACTCAATATTGGCACCATCAAAACAAACCGGAGCGCACAGCTGAATTTCAGGCTGTACGCTCCGGTTTTTGCTGCTTAGATTGGCGTTCATAAAAATTTCTAAAAAGGTTTTGTCAGTTTTTGAGGGCAAAGGTTGTAGGAATATCAGCGGGCACCGAATACGAGGTGAGCACGCATTTTGACAGCAGCGGCAGGCAAAGCCTGTTTGCAGGTTTGCTTTACTGCCCGGACTGCGGCGCAAAAACTTCATTTCTGTGCGGCGAAAAAGCCTAAAACCAAATCAGGGAGTTTTATCGCTGCGCCGGCGCAACTACAATTCCGGACGCGGAACATGCGCGGAAAAATCCACTACATCCGCAACGTGGTGCTTGAAGAAATCGTTCTGGAAGCGGTCAGCAGTCTGGCGGATTAGCGTGCGCTGCTATGAGCCGGTGTTTCTGTATTTCCTCGCTATGCAGAATAACGCGGAGCATCAAATAAATTTGAAAGCGCCCGGCAGTCCATTGACAAAGGCGAGCAGCGTATCCGGCAGATCGACAAGGCTATCGAAGAACTGTTTGAGGCCAATATCTGTGGAAAATCACGGATGAGCGCTTTTATCAAGATGACCGCACGTTACGAAAAAAGAGCAGAAGAATCTGACTGCATCGGTGGAGAACTGGAAGTTAGAGCTTAAAAACGCTCAGCAGCAGAAGCTGTAAACGGACGCAACCGAGTGAAGGTGACATTTACTTTACTGCCGTTGGGATGGTAAATATTCCGACCGAAACCGAGATGAAAGCCGCTATGGAGGAAATCCAGCGCAGCCGCAAGCAGGCAATCACCACATTAAACAGCAGCGGCACAGTCCACAAATGTGAAACTGTGCCACTGCTTATATAATACTTTTGTTATGGGTGCCGAGCTAATCGGATACGTCCCTTTTTCATGCTTATTTCTTCTCCAGCGCTGCCATCGCAATCTTTTCCGGCGTAATGGGAAGCTCATAGAACCGCTTGCCTACGGCATTTCGATTGCATCCGAAATCGCCGGCAGCGGTGTATTGATAACAACCTCGCCGATGGATTTCGCACCGAACGGGCCTTCGCCCTCGTAGCTGTTCTCGAACTCCACCCGGATCTTTGCCGATGTCCACGCGTGCGGGAATCTTGTACTGGAAAAGCGAATTTTCCATCGGATAGCCGCGGTCATCATAGGTGACGCTCTCGGTCAGCGTCATGCCGATGCCCTGCGCAATGCCGCCCTCGGCCTGCACGCGCGTCAGATTCGATTGATGGGCGTACCGCAGTCCACTGCCGCAGCGTAATCCAGCAGGGTTACCTCGCCGGTTTCGGTATCCACCTCGATCTCAGCCGCACCGACCATATACGGCGGAGGCGAAATCTCGGACGAATGCGTAACCGTCGCCTGCAGCTCGATGCTGTTGCCGTTCATGGAAGCCGTCGCAATATCACTCAGGCTAATGGTCTTGCCTGCATTTTCGCCTTCCTCTACACGGACTTCCCTGCCGTCGAAGCTTCCACCCGCTCCTTTATCGCAGCCGAGCAGCTTTGCGCCGAGCGCACAGATTTTTGCCGCGCAGCTTCGAGCGCGCACTTCTCGGTCGCCTTGCCGGTGACATAGGTCGTGCTCGAGGCATACGAGCCGGAATCATACGGCGACCAGTCGGTGTCCGCACTCAGCGTGGTAATGTTGTCAAGCGGACACTCAAGCACCTCTGCCGCGATCTGCGCAAGCGTGGTATCACAGCCGGTGCCCATGTCAGCCGCGCCGATGAGCAGCGTGTAAAAGCCCTCATCGTTGACCTTGAGCGTCGCACTGCCGACGTCCATGCTCGTGATGCCCGAGCCCCTGCATCGCCATGCCCATGCCGACCGCGCGCACCTTGCCGTTTCCCCTATGTCCCGGCACGGATACTTGTTATCCCAGTCGATCATGCGTGCACGGCGCGCGCCAGACAGCGGTCGAGCGTGCAGCTTGTGTTCATCTGACCGTAGTACGCGGGCATGATCTCACCTCGTGCGTAATATTCATCTCACGGATTTTGAACGGGTCCATGCCGAGGATGTTCGCCAGCTCGGTGACCGCGCACTCGACCGCGAAAATGCCCTGCGTCGCGCCGTAGCCACGGTACGCGCCCGCCGACATGTGGATTGGTGTTACACAACGTCACTCGTAAAGCGGAATGCCTCGGCCTTGCCGTACAGCGGAATCGACTTATGACCGGACAGGCCGACCGTCGTCGGCCCGTGCTCGCCGAACGCGCCGGTGTTGGACAGCGTGTGCAGGTCGTGCCGCGCACGATACCGTCCTTGTTTGCGCCCAGACGGACGTGCATTTCCATCGTGGCGCGGTGAAGATGCAATCTGGCTCTCCACGCGGCTGAAGATGATCTTGGACGGCTTTTCTGTCATCCAGGTGACAAACGCCGGATACACCGCGCTGACCGCGTCTGCTTAGCGGCGCCAAGCCGCCGCCGATGCGCGGCTTGGTGACGCGCACCTTTCGGGATATGCAGTGCGTTCGCCACGATTCGGCGGGTGTGGAACACGATCTGCGTTGAGCTGATGATGCAGGCGGCCGTAGGTGTCAATCTCGCAGTAGGTGCGGAAGGTTTCCATCATCGCCTGCTGGCATGCCTGCGTGTGGT
>VOFC01006922.1_pt1 | contig 14596 bp, 24 predicted proteins | sample 5384161 | NCBI WGS metagenome assembly VOFC01 (sample SAMN12384722, study PRJNA508395) | human gut metagenome | isolation source: healthy gut B | host: Homo sapiens | reverse complement strand
TCCTCCGGATTCATGCCCTTTTTCAGCATCTTCGCCACCTGCGTGTCGTAATCGTGGATGCGCTGGCCGCCCGTCGTCACCTCCAGCCCGCGGAAGAGCAGATCAAAGGAGAGCGTGTAACGCGGGTCTTCGGGATCGTCCGCCGCGTAGAACGGGCGCTTCTTGCTCGGATAATGCGTGACAAACACAAACTCGCTGCCGTATTCCTCCGCAAACAGGCGGCTGATGAGCTGCTCTTCCTCCGGCTCAAGGTCGAAACGGATCGCGAATCGCGCGGCCGTATTTTCGCTGACCATGCGCTTCGCCTCGTCAAACCGAACCGCCGGGATGCACGTCATCCGGCAGGGCGACACATGCAGCGCGGCCAGCTGCGGCGCGTAATCCGCCTTCAGCACCGCCATGATGTTTTGCAGCACCTTGGTTTCCATCTGCATGACGTCCTCGAACCCGTCGATAAAGCCCATTTCAAAATCCATCGACGTGTATTCGTTCAGATGGCGCTGGGTGTTGTGCCTCCGCGCGGAACACCGGGCCGATTTCAAACACGCGCTCGTAAACCGGCACCATCGCCTGCTTGTAAAAACTGCGGGCTCTGCGCCAGATACGCGCGGCGGCCGAAGTATTCCATGCGGAACAGGTTCGCGCCGCCCTCCGCGTTCTGGGCGACGATCTTCGGGGAATGGATTTCCGTAAAGCCCTCTTTTTGCAGCGCCTCGCGGAAACCGCGGACAATGCCCTCCTGAATCTTGAACACCGCGCGCTTGCGGAGGTTGCGCAGCGTCACAAAGCGCAGCGACAAATCCGTGTCGAGCGACAGGTTCATCTTGTTTTTGCCGATCGGCACAGGGCATGGCCTCCGCCGCGCGGGAGAGCACCTTGACGCGCTGCGCGTGCAGCTCCACGCCGCCCGGCGCGCGCTCGTCGCGCACCGCCTCGCCGCTGACTGTCACCGCGTCGCCGTCGCGAACGTCTTCCCCGCGCCCAGCACGCACTGCAAAACGCCCTGCGGCATTCTCAGCAGCGCGAAGCGCACGTCGCCCGTCGCGCAGGGTGTGCACCAGCCCGTGCACCGTCGCCTGCGCGCCCGTTTCCATCGCCAGCACCTCATCCAGCGTGCTGTGCTTTCCTTTCGGTTTTGCCTGTCATTGCCTGCATCGTCATTCAGCCTTCCTTTCGCCCGCATGGGCAACCCATGGCTGTTCGGCGCGTTTTTTTCCAAAGAAAACCGCCCCGAACAGACTGTTCTGCCGGGACGGATCGTTGTAAACGCATACCCCGCGGTACCACCCAAGTTGCTGCCTGCGGCCATCACCCGGCAGCCCTCTCATCCTTAACGCGGATCAATCGGATGCGCCTGGGCGACTGCGTTGGCGCACCGGGCTCGGGAGTGTTCTTTCCGCCCGCGGGGTTTCTGCGCATGGCTCTCAGCCGGCGGGCCATGCCTCTCTGGTTGAAAACGCGGGGTACCGTCTCTTTCATCGCCGTTTTTGCTTTGGATGGATGGGATTATAGCGCATCCGCATGAAGCTGTCAAGCGTTTTCCCGATTTCTTTTTTCAAAACCAGCTCAATTCTATCAGTTTATGAAAGTTTATATTGTTTTCCGTCATTTTCTGTATGAGTTTGACATCGTTCTCCGCTTTCCGGGGTATACTGTTCACAGCATGATTGATCGTTACGCGAACGGAGGCATCACCATGGCGTATTCTCAGCCTATCGCAGACGTGCTGCGCGAGTTTTTCGTGCTTTCCAATATCGACGCAGGCTTTGAGGAACAGGCGGGCTGCGGCGTTTTCACCTTCCGCACAAAGCTGCATTGCCGCCTGCAAACGGCGCAGATGCTCGTGCTCGTGCGCGAGGATAATTTTTCCACGTTGACGACCATCCCCTCGCCGCCGACGAAAACAACCGCCTGGCCGTCGCGGAATACCTGACGCGCGTGAATTTCAACATGCGAAACGGCAATTTTGAATTGATATGGAGACCGGGAAATCGCTTCAAGACCTACGTTCACGTCGGCGGCGGCCGGCCGGATCGCGGCGCGACGCGGCTCGCCGTCATGCTCCCGTTTTTGATGCTGGATCGTTTTCGGCGACGGTCTGCTCGAAGTGCTCTTCGGGTTCAAATCGCCGAGGGAAGCGTTCGAACCGTCCAGCGGACAAGATAAGCGCAACGGTAAAAGCAGCTGTGCGCCCGCCCTAAACGGGTGGAGCGCACAGCTCTTGTTTTATAGGGCACGCCCTTACGCCTTGCCGCCTGCCCGGAGCGCGCTAGCCGCCTGCTTGCGGCGGCTATTCTCGCTCCACGCATGCATGACCAGCGCCAGCGCAATCACGCCGTAGCAGATGAACACGCGGAAATACTGCCGATGGCCGCGTCGCCGAAGAGGTTCTTTTGCCGGCCGGGGGCGAGAATGAACATCAGGGGAACAGCACGCAGCCGACGAGCGCGCCTGCGTATTGGTCGCGCGGATCACGGAAGCGCCGCCGACCAGAATCGCCGCGCCCGCGTACAGGCCGCCGACCTTGCTCGTGCGCGCCGTAGGTCTGAAGGAGCCCATGTTCTGCACGAAGATGAGCCGCTGACCCCAGCCCGCGAGGATCGTGGAGAACACGATGGCGATGATGCGCACACGCGCGATCCACGTCAATGCCCGCCGCGTTGGCGACCACGCCGCTTTGGCCGACCGCGCGGAGCTGCTGCTGGCCGAGCCCGTGCGCATGATGACGACGTTGAACAGGCAGAGCAGCGCCACCACGCCGAACGTCGCCATCGGCAATGCTGACCATGGAGAACAGCGCCTTCATCGCGTGGAGCTGCATCACGGCGGCAGCCGCGGCAATCACGCCGAGCTGAACGGCCAGCTTCTTGGCGTTTCTGCGATGGCTGACCAGATAGCCGGCCACCAGCAGCACGCCGCGACGGCGGCGAACACCAGCGCCGCCGAGACGCGGGAAGCTGCCAAAGCTTCTCCAGCGAATGAGCGAAGCCGCCCCTCGCGGAGAGATCCATCGTGTTGGCAATGCCCGTCGAGCCCTTGATCGTCAGGTTCGGGTTGTGGATCGGGATGATGTTGTCAAAGATAAACAGGAACAGAAGCTGATACAGGCCGTTGGCAAAATAGCCCAGGATCATCGAGCCGATCATTTCCCTGCCCCCTTCATCCGGTTGAGCAGCTTGCCGATCAGGAAGCCGAAAACGCCGCCCAGCGGCACGGTCAACAGCGCCGCCAGCGCCAGACCGCCGATGCCCGGAACGCCCATTCCAGCACGAGCAGGCAGGCAATCTGCGCCGCCATCGCGCCGATGGTGATCCGCGAAGTTGATGCCCATGCCCGCGACAACCGGGATGATGAGCGAGCACGATGAACATGTTGCGCGACAGGCGGCCGAACAGCTCATAGAGCACGTAGTTGGGCGCGTACCCGGAGAAAGCCATGCACACCGCGCAGAGCACGATGAACATGATGGTCACGATATTGTTGCGCGCTGTGTCGCGCAAGTCGATTCTTATCCACGGTTCGCACCTCCCGACTTGGTGAGCGCATAGAGAATAATGCCGTTGGAAATCAGGATGCGCAGCGTTTCGGAGATGGTGCTCTGCGGAACGAGCGCGTTGGCCACCGGCATGCCCAGCGTCAGCACGCCCTGAAACAGGAACGTACCGATGATCACGTTGCTGATCTTCGCGCGGGACGTCGTCGCACCGCCGATGAGGATGGCGGAAGCGGCGAGGAAGCCCATCTGGCGCGGCGCCTGATAGAGCTGCATAAAGCCGTAGCTCTGGCCGTAGACGATGATGCCCACAGCCGCCAGCATCGTGGAGAAAGCATCGTGCCGATGATGCGCATGCGATCCACGTTGATGCCGGTCGCGGCGGCGAAGCGCGGGTTCGCGCCCGCGGCGCTTCATCGCGATGCCCGGTCTTGGAGCGCATGAACAGCCACACCACCAGACAGCAGGCCGCAAAGAACAAGCAGCAGCCCGTCGGGGATCGTCACGCCGAAAATCTCAAAGGAGAGGAAATCGTTGAGCACGTGGCGGTAGGAGGTCTGCAAACCAATGGTGGTTGCGCAGGCCGTTGCCCAGCGGGCCACTTCATAATCGGGCTCTTGAACGGAAGCACCAGCCACGCGATGCACATCAGCGAGAAACGACGGAGAAGTCCGACGTAGGTGGTGACGCTCATCTCGCTGCCCCTTGAGGCGGTTGAGCAGCAGGCCGTAGAGCCAGCCCGTCGCCGCCGCAATCCACAAGGCCGACCGCAATCGCGAAGAACAGCCCGTGAAGCCGGACATGCCGAACTCGATGCACAGCAGGCCGCCGATGAGGCCGCCGATAATGCCGATGGGCAGCCGAGGTTCAGGCTGATGTCGCACTGAATGCCCGGCAGCATGGCCAGCACCAGCACGCCGTTCATGCCCAGACGCACGAGCGTGTTGCTCAGCTGGCTCGGCAGGGACAGCCCCAGAATCATGGCCAGCAGGCACAGCAGAATGAAGAACAGGCCGATAATCAGCCTCGGCACGCCCATCTTCGTCACCAGCGGGATGTAGAACAGTACGGCCGCCGCCAGAATCAGCAGGCCGAACGCGCTGACCGCCATGGTATACGCCTCGCGCAGGATCACGCCGTTCAGCCCCGGGTTCATGCCGCTCGCCGCCAGCGCGCGGGTCATATTGCAGCTCAAAGCGATCGTTCTGCACGGCGACAATGCCGGCTGATCGTCGGTTTAAGCGTAGCCAGCTCGTCCGTCAGCGCCGGGAAGACCGCCTTGATCTCCGTTCGCACAGGGCGCCGTATGCGTTCGTCCCTCGGCAGACAGGCGGTTCATCGCCTCCGTCGCGACAAAGCCGGACAGATCGACCGTCTCTTCTTCCATCGTCAGGTCGTCTCGCTCCGGTCTGCCGCCGCATCCGCCGCGTCGTCCGCCGGGGCGCTCTGCGCGGCCTGCCGCATACGCCGCCTGCGCGCTCGCCTCCCCTTCGGCGAAATACGCCCGCTGCGCCGCGTAAAGCAGCCGTCGAGCCGCCGCGCTCATCGGCTGGTGTCGATTTCGGTAGATCCACCGCGCCGATGCCGAGCTCGGCCTTCGCGCGGGCCTTCCTTCCTCCGCCTTGGCCGCCGCCTCGCGCACGGCGGACATGCCGCCGCCGCTCTCGCGCGCCTTGGTCGAGGCTTCCGACTTGGCGGCCGCGACATACGCATCCACCCGCGCCGCTGCCCGCCGTGTTGAGAATGGCCTGCAGGCGCATATCCTCCAGCACCTGCGCACCGCTTTCGGAGCCGCGCGTTCAGGCCGTACTAGACCGACGACGCCTACCACCAATCGCCAGCACGGCGATCACCGCCGCCGCAATCACCTGCGCGCGTGTTGCCCTCATCTGCTTAGACATGCGCCTCGCCTCCCTTCTGCTTCACATGTTCGGGCTTAATGCCGGACATCGCCAGGCCGAAATCCGCGTCGGACGCGTTCGTCTCCAGCACGTCCACCACCTTGCCCTCCGCGACAATGGCAATGCGGTCGCAGATCGGAGCGCAGCTCCATCAATTCGGAAGAGACCATCACGACGGTCATGCCCTTTTTCGCGGTTGAGCCGCACGAGCGTCTCCAGCACCAGCTTTTTCGCGCCGATGTCAATGCCGCGCGTCGGTTCGAGACAAACAGCAGCCTCGGGTTCATCGCCAGCGCGCGGCAATGCAGACCTTCTGCTGGTTGCCGCCGGAGAGCGTGCCCGCATGTGCTGCTGCGCGGAGAAGCAGCGGATATCCAGCTCTTGATGATCTGCGTCGGCATAGGCGCGGATCGCCTTGCCATCCCGCAGATGCGTGCCGAGGAATTTGGTAAATCGCCGTTGATCTGCATCGCGTTGAATACGACATTGTTTTCAATCGATTCATCCAGCAGCAGCCCCACGCCGCGGCGATCCTCCGACACGATGGCCATGCCGTTTTGGAGCGCCTGCCGCGCGTTGTTCAGCGGGGGAGGGTTTGCCAAAAAGCTCAACCTCGCCCTGCCGGGATAAATGCCCATCACGCCGTTGGGAATACCGACCTTGTCCCTGACCGGCCAGACCGCCGATGCCGCAGATTTCGCCTTCGCGCACTTCGAGGGAAACGCCGTTCACCGTCTCGCCGGGCATATCCACGGCCAGATGGCTGAGCTTCAGCGCAACCGGCGCATCCTCCGCGCACCTTGCGCGGCTCGGCGGTAACGAAGGCGGATTCGCCCTTGCGGCCGATCATCATTTCGGCCAGCCGGGTCCGTCGGTGTCCTTCGTGCGGCACTCGGCGACGAGCTTTCCGTCCCGCAGGATGGTGATGCCGTCCGCGGCGTTGATGAACCTCGTCCAGCCTGTGCGTGATAAAGATGATGGCGATGCCGCGCGCGGCGATATCCCTTTCATCACCTTGAGGAGCTGCGCCGCCTCGCTCTCGGTCAGCACGGCGGTCGGCTCGTCAAACACGAGCAGCTTCACGCCCCGCTTGTCAATCTCGCGGGCGATTTCCACAAAACTGCATATAGCCGACCGGCAGACCGGCCACGAGGGTATATTCGTCAATCGACATGCCCACGTTATCCAGCGCCCCTGCGCGCATCGGCGGACATCGCCTTCATATCCAGCGTTTCAAGGTTTTTGCCGAACACGCGGGGAAATCACCGCTCGGCCGGCTGATTTCGCGGTTGAGCTTGATGTTTTCGGTGATGTGAAGCCCGGCAGCAGCATGAACTCCTGATGCACCATGCCGATGCCCTTGGTCATCGCGTCATGCGGAGAAGGCGATGGTCGTCTTTCGCCGTCGAATAGATTTCGCCGCCGAAGCCGCCTGTTTCATGGATGACGGGCATGCCGGAAGAGCACATTCATCAGCGTGCTCTTTCCCGCGCCGTTTTCGCCCAACAGCGCGTGGATCTCGCCCGGCGACCTTGAGCGATACGCCGGCGAGCACGGCGTTTTCGCCGTACTTTTTGGAGATATCCCTCATTTCAAGGATGTATTCCTGAGGCCAATTTCGTTCCTCCTCCTGTCTTTTGGCTTACAAAAGCGACCCGCCTCAACGCATGTGAAGCGGGTCGGCTTTACCTTGTTTCACCGTGTATTACTCAGCGTAGTCGTTGAAATCGACAGCGCCAAGCAGAACGGTGAATAGTAGTTGTCGAAGGTCTGGCCGTCGGCATTGGTGTAATTGCTGCTGACAATCGCGCCCGGCGCCTTCTCCTCGAACATGGCGCACGCGGCGCCGTCGTTCTTGGAGGTGATTTCACCGGCGATCCACTTGGCGTATTCCACGCCTCACATCGATGATGGACATATTGACCCGGGGACGGCCAGGTGGAGTAGCGGCCCAGCGCGTTGTGCTCCTTGAGCACGGCGGCAATCGCCTTCAGCGCCTCGGTGTCGTCGCCGCCGGCCTGAATCTCAAGGCCGAGGGAAGCCGGGAACGCGTGATACGGGCTCGGCAGCACGGCTGCGGATAGTGAGGCGTTCGGCTGATCGAGGATTCCCCGCGGCCTGAAGCGGCTCCTGCATTCCGCAGTTGGTGGTGAAGAAGGCAACCTTCTTGCCCTCGAACTCCTTCAGCTTAAGCGGCACGTCTTCAGGATGAACTGCTGCGCACCCGCAACGCCGGCGTCGCCGGTCGGGTCAGGCGCGCGTCGCCTGACGTACTGGAATGCCCAGCGCCGCGGCGTTCTCCTCCCAGCAGCGCCTTACGAGCGGCGATGGTGCTCCATCGCGAGGTGGCGCGGGAAGAGTAATGCACGAACACATCAACGCCCCACTCCTGGCGCAGGTCTCCATGATGGTGTCGCCCTGCTTCGGTTCGTCGGTGTAGAGCACGAAGTCGGCAGCCGCGGTGATGACGGCCGGATCTTCCTGCGGCACGCCCGCGATCAGCAGCATGTCGTCTCGGCCCATGGCGCGGATCTTGTCAAACGCGGCCTTCGCGCCCGGAACAGCCTGGCACATCACGATGGCCTTGACGTCCGGATCGGACGCAAACGCGATGAGCTTGAGATGGTCGTTTCGGTTTCGGCCATGAAGTTATCCGGGTAGGTATCGGTGACGATGTGCTCCGGTCGGCCTTCTGGGCGGCGCTCGGCGGCGCCAGAATTTTCCTCGCCCTGAGAGGTCGTGCCGGTCAGGATCGCGAACACCGGCTCGTCACACACAACAATCTTCGGGTCAAGGATCAGCGCGCGCGCCAAGCCGATGCGCTGCCGCTGACCACCGGAGAACTCGTGCGGATAGCGATAGAAATGCTCCGGCCGCAAGCCGACCTGTGCCATGATGTCCAGCGCCCGCGCCATCCGCTCGTTCTTGTCGCCGATATGGTGAATCGCCAGCACTTCCATCAGCATGTCGCCAACGCGCTGCCGCGGGTTCAGCGACGTGTACGGGTCTTGGAACACAATCTGCACATCCCGGCGGAACGGCAGCATTTCCTTCTTGCTCAGGTGGGTGATGTCCTGATCGAATAGCGTGATTTTCCCGCTCGTCGGCTCCAGCAGGCGGATGAGCGTGCGCCCCAGCGTGCTTTTGCCGCAGCCGCTTTCACCCACCAGGCCGTACGTTTCGCCCTGCCGCAGCGCAAGGCTCACGCCGTCTACTGCCTTGACTTCCTTGACCGTCTGCCCCAGCGCCCCTTTGACCGGGAAGTAGGTGCGAACGTCCTCCGCTTTCAGGATGATTTTCTCCTCGCTCACTGCGCGGTCGCCTCCTTCTGCGCCAATTCCGCTGCCCGGAAGCAGCGGACGCTCTGCTTGTCGCTGACGGGCGTCAATTGCGGCGTTTCCTGACGGCAGCGCTCCGTCGCGTACGCGCAGCGCGGCGCGAACCGGCAGCCCGTCGGAATCTGGCTGAGCAGCGGCACCGTGCCGGGAATCATGTACAGTGGTTTCGTGCGGTCGCCTTCCATGCGGGGGATGGAGCGCATCAGCCCCTCGGTGTAGGGGTGGCACGGATGGTCAAACAGCGTCAGCACATCCGCTTCCTCGACAATTTGCCCCAGATACATGACGATAACGCGGCTGCACGTCTGCGCAACGACAGCGAGGTCGTGCGTAATCAGCATCACGCCCATGTTCAGCTGCTCATTACGAGCCATCGGAATCCAGCCGACGAGCGAATAAGCGATGATAATGGTCATCATGCCGGGTCTGAGGAATCATCATCAGCAGGATGACGATAATCAGGTACGGAATACCGTTGATGATCTCAGCAGGCGCATCATGATGATATCCAGCGTGCCGCCGAAGTAGCCGGAAATGCCGCCGTAAATGCTGCCCAGAATCAGGTCAACCAGCGCGCTGACCACGGCGATGGTCAGCGACACGCGGCCGCCCATCCAGATTCTGGTGAAAATGTCGCGGCCAAGCGTGTCCGTGCCGAAATAATGCACGTGGCCTTCGCCCTCCGCGCCGCTCTCGTTGCACACCGTGCCCATCAGGGCGTTGGTGTGGCTGTAATGCTTTGCTCGCGATAGTCGAATTTGGAAACCATCGGCGCAAAAATGCTCATCGCCGTCAGCAATAGAATGACCGCGACGCAGACCACCGCCACCTTGTTCTTCCACAGGCGGCGCATGGCGTCCTGCATGAACGTGAGGCTCTGGCGCTTTGATGGACTTCGCTCTCCTGCGCGCTTTTGGCCGACGTGGGCAAAGCGGGATTTTTCAATGTGTTCCATGCTCAGCCCCTCCAGTTTCACGCGCGGATCGATGAAGTCGTACAGCAGATCGACCACCAGGGTGCAGACGATCAGCAGGCCGCCGTAGAAGACGACCGTGCCGCCGATCATCGTGTAGTCAAGGTCTTTGATGCTGGTGACAAATACTTGCCAACCCGGGGATGTTGAAGATGCTCTCAATGACGAACATTGCCCGTCAGCACGGAAGCCACTGTCGGACCCATGACCGTCACAACGGGCATGATGGCGTTGCGCAGCGCGTGCCGCCAGAGAATCTTGCCCTGCGAGAGGACCCTTCGATTTGGCGGTCTTGATGTAATCCTGCCCCAGCACGTCGAGCATGCTCGTGCGCATCAGGCGGGAAACCGTCGCCAGCGAACCGAGTCCCAGCGCGAAGGAGGAAGGCAGCAGCGTCTGGTTGAACTTGCCCCAGCCCTGAATCGGGAAGAGATTGATGCCGAAGGTTTTGCGCAGTGCAAGCCGAGGAAAATATTGCAGCACCGCGCCCAAAATGAAGCTCGGCACGGAGACGCCGATCATGGCGATGAACATGGATACGGAGTCCCACACGCTGCGCCGCGCTTGATGGCGGCCACAGCACCGAGCAGAATACCGATGATGACGGCGAAGATGATCGCGCGGATGCCCAAATCCGCCGAAACGAGGAACGATTCGGAGATAATGGTCATCACGTCGCGGTTATAGGTGATGGAAATCCCCAAATCGCCGCGCAGGCAGTTGCCCATATACATCAGATATTGCACAAACACAGGCTTATCCAGACCGTATTTCGCGTTCATGTTGGCCATGGCCGTCGCAGAGACGGTCTTATCGCCGATGAACGGGTCGCCCGGAAGCATGCGCATCATAAAAAACGCGTGAGCGAGATGAGCACAAACAGCGTCAGCACCGCATAGACGAGACGCTTGATAATGTAGCGAATCAACGCGCTCCCTCCTTTTTGTTTCTTTCATGCCCTTTTCATTTCGCCCTTGAAATGGAAGAAAACGGCATGGGTCTTCCCATGCCGCTTTTCTTCGTTTAGAGGCAGATTTTTGTGTCTCAGTCGGCAAGTTTGGTGTAGATGAAGTTGTACGCCTGGAACGGCTTACGGGCATAGCCCTCGACCAGCTTTTTCGCTGGCCGCGTAATCCTCGTGACGCCAGTAGACCGGGATCACCGGCATATCCTCGGCCAGCTTCATTTCAGCCTGCACGAAGATCTGCTCGCGGGCGGCCGCGTCGCGCTCGGTCTTGGTGGACTCGATCAGCGCGTCGTAATCCGCGTCGGCATAACCGGTGTGGTTGTTGCCGTTGGTGCTCATCATCAATCGAGGTCGGTCATCGGATCGTTGTAGTCCGGGCCCCAGCCGCCGAAGCAGACGTCAAAGTCCAGCGAATTGCGGCGGGCGCGCCACTTCGGTGATGGTCAGCACCTCGATGGTGACATTCAGGCCGAGGTTCTTGCGGAGCTGCTCCCACCTGCTGGCTGAGCAGCTCGTTCTGCGTGCCCTCGGAGATCATCAGGCAGAGGCTGACTTCGGAAGCGTCCTTGGCCCAGCTCTTCAAGCGCGCCTTGGCGAGGTATTCCTTCGCGCTGTGTCCAGATCGGCGGTCGGCGCGTACAGCGGATTGCCGCCGTTGGCCGCAACCACGGCCTCGCCGAAAGTCTGGGTGTTCACGCCGCTGATGCCGTAGGCCAGGCACGGGACGGCTCGTTGTCGTTCTTATACACGGTGCTGATGATCTGCTCGCGATCCAGCGCCGCGCTGATGGCCTTGCGCAGGTTCAGGTTGGCCGTCGCGCGCCGTATCCTGACGTTGCACCAGTACCAGTAGCTGTAGCCGCCCATGTAGTTGCTCGGCTTATAGCCTTCGGCCTCCAGCATGGCGCGCTGCTCGCCGGTCAGGTCAAGCACATCCAGCTCGCCGCCGACAAAGGCGTTAAACTTCGCGTTGCTGTCGGTGTACTTCACCCACTTGATGCCGGCGAGGTTAACCTTGTCCGCATCCCAGTAATTCTTCTTCGGGCAGCTGATGCTGTTCTCCAGCACCCACTCGCTCGTAGAACGGGCCGTTGTGGCAGCAGATGTATTCCGGCGCGGTGCCGAACAGATCGGCGCCGACCTCGGTGTAGAACGGCTCATACACCGGCGCCATGACCTCGAACTTCACATACTGGAGGAAGTACGGCAGGTAGTTTTCCAGCTCGCAGACGAGCGTGTAATCGTCCGTCGCCTTGAAGCCCACGTCCTCGATCTTGACCTCGGGCGCGCCGTCCACGCCGGAAGCGTAATCGTAGTAGGCCTGACCGTTCTTAAAGACGGTCGCGAAGGCGTAATACTCGGCGGCGTTCGCCGGGTTCAGGGAGCTGACGCCACGCGAACACGAAGTCGTTGGCGGTCACGTCGCCGATAACCTCGCCCTTGAATTGACCCACTTCATACCCTTGCGGATGTGGAACGTCCAGTTCATGCCATCCTCGGAGGTTTCAGCTCTCGGCCGCGGTGGACGATGGAGTTATCTTCCGGGCTGAGCTTGACCCCAGGCAATCCCAGATGTGGCGGTTGATGGAAACTCGGTGGAGTAGGTCTGGAGGAACGGGTTCATCTTGCTCATCGTGGAACATTCCACGCTGATCCAGCCCTTTTCGCTCGTGCCGGGGTAATAGCCCAGCCCGGCGTTCGGGTTCGTTTCCGCCGCGGCCACCGCGCCGACGGTCAGGAGCATGGCCATCGAAAGCAGCCACGCAAGAAGACGTTTTTTCATCGCAATTTCCTCCCTTATCATGTTGGCAGAAGCGGGCGCTTGCGGCTCCCGCGCTGTCATATTATAATCGGATTATAGCACGCGCTTTTTTGAATTTGCAAGTCTAAATTTTAAAAATTCCTTTTTTCACATGTTTAAACGCCTGAACATGAGTTTAATTGCATATTGTGAAAGGAGTTTAAATCATGCATGCAGTTTGTGAGGGTTTGACAAATCTTTTCCGCCTGGAATCAGGATGTTTACCGCCTCTGCTTTGCGATGGTCGAAAACGACAAGCGACGCGCGCGATTTAACGTTCAAAACTTTTTACGTCTTGGCGCGGCCAAAGACCCACAAATCAAAAGAAAAAAGACGCAAAAAATCCTGCTTTTTTCAAGTTGCTTTTACGCTTTGCGTCGATTCCTTCGGCCGAAAAGATGCGCCGTCATGCCAAACCGCAAAGCGCTTGAAGCGATGAATCTTCCCCGTTCCCGTTACGGACAATTTATGTGTGTTTCTGAAACGCCCCTGATGCAGGCGCGGCGCGCTTTTGCCTTGCGCAAAGGGCTTTTCCGAGGCGGAAATCGCAAAAATCGCCGGCAGAATCCGCCGCGCAATTTGCCTGTTCTTCCCACACCGAAGGCGGTTTCGTCCGGGAAGCCGTTTCTTCTATTGTATTTGACGAAGATGAGCGACGCCGATGCCATGAGCGACGAAATTTATGCGCGCTTTGCCGAGCGCAGCGTCGGCGTGGAAAACAGGATTCCACGATTTTCGCATCGGCTTTGACAAACTCGCGCCCTATCTGGCCCTGGCCGTACTGGTGATTTTGCAATCGCGGTCTTTGTCTCATTTCAAAACCGCGGGTTGAAGATAAAAAAAGGCCGCTCTTTTCTTTTGGAGAAAGAACAGCCTTTTTTTTTTTTCAGGTTAATACTAATTCCCATTAAAATGCTTAACAGAGCGCATCAGATTTTTTGTTCTGACGGCGAAGTGAGGCGTACTGGAGGTACGTTGAACGGAACGAGAAAAGTCCCTCCGAAAAGATGGTGCGCAGAAATCAAATCGTCCGAATCACGTTGGTGCGGATCACATCGCGGTTCACGCAGATACAGCGCGCTGACCATCAGGGAAACCAGTTCCGCGAATCAAAAACGCCCACCACACGCCCGTCACGTCGCCCGTCACCCGGCCGATGGCATACGCGCACGGGATGAGCACCACCAGCTGACGAATCAGGGAAATAATCATCGAATACACGCTGTAACCCAGCGCCTGGAAAACCGAGCTTGCGCCGATGCCGAAGCCCGCCAGCGGGAAGGCCAGAGAGATGCGCAGCGCCGGAACGCCGGTGCGCATCATTTCGTTCGGATGCGTCGAACAGGCGCAGCAGCTTATCCGGGACGGACTGGAACATCAGCATGCCCACGATCATAATCGCCACCGCCGCGCAGATGGAATACTTGATCGTCTGCCGCATGCGGTCGCCCCTGCGCGCGCCGAAGTTATACGCCACAATCGGCACCGTGCCGTTGTTCAGGCCGAACACCGGCATGAACACAAAGCTCTGCAGCTTGAAATACACGCCGAACACCGCAACCGCCGTGGCGAAGAACGCGATGAGAATCTGGTTCATCAGGAAGGTCATAATCGAGCCGATGGACTGCATCACCACCGACGGAATACCGATGGCGGAAAGGATGCGGCGGATCGTCGCGCCGTGCGGGCGGAAGCCCTTCATGCTGATGGAAACCTCCGGGTTCTTGCGGATGTTCATCACCAGGCCGATCGCCGCCGCGACCCACTGGCCGAGGATGGTCGGCATAGGCCGCGCCCGCAACACCCATCTTCGGGAACGCCAAACAGGCCGAAGATGAAAATCGGGTCGAGAATGATGTTGATGAATGCGCCCACGCCCTGGCTCATCATCGTCAGCAGCGTGCGGCCGGTGCTTTGCAGCAGGCGCTCAAAGAGGATCTGCATGAAAATGCCCATCGAGCCGACCCATGACGATGGTCGTATAGTCGATGCCGCTCTCACGACGATTTCCTCGATGTCCGTCTGCATCTCAAAATACGGGCGCACAATCGTCACGCCGCCGAGCATGAAGATCAAGGCCGCAGATGAACAGCAGCATGATGCCGTTGGTCGCCGCGCGGTTCA
>VOFC01006203.1_pt1 | contig 14603 bp, 33 predicted proteins | sample 5384161 | NCBI WGS metagenome assembly VOFC01 (sample SAMN12384722, study PRJNA508395) | human gut metagenome | isolation source: healthy gut B | host: Homo sapiens | reverse complement strand
CATTGCCCTATCAGCCAGATGGTGCGGCGATCACCCCGAGGAGATCTCACGCCAGCTCAAGGCGCGGCTTGGAGTCATCTAAATTGAAATCAACAGCAGCTGGCACCAAGTAAATGCAGCACATAATGGTGCTCAGGTCGCAGCCTGTAACTCCTGTCAACGCCAGAATGGCCTCATTGACTGGCAAAGACAGCCCCAGCGTCACCGAGGAGGAAACACGTCGATTGAAATACTGAGGCATCAATTTCCATGAGTGGGGAGACTCACAAATTCAGATGAGTTAAATCCTGGAACCAGAGTTCGTATAATGAAATCAATCTTGCCGGCAGTCTCTTCACACAAACACACAAGCAGATGCGCTGATTACTTCAGGCAGAGGCCGATGATAATGTAGCCGATGCAGGATGATGACAGCCACAGTCAGAGCGTAGGGCAACTGAGTCTTACCGATCCACGTGGTCGGAGCCTGCACCCAGAGAGACAGAAATGGTGGTGTGTTGGATGTGGGGAGAAAGGGTCACCGAAGCAAAGCCGCCGCCTCCATGACAGCAGCGATGGTGGCGTACACCAGATTGCAGCCTGCCACCGCCGGTCATATTGAAGGCCAGAGGCATCACGATGGGGATCCATGATGGCGTACACGCCCCAGTGGTGCCGGTGAAAGAGCGACATGAAAGCGCAGACGGCGAAGGCCAGAGCCAGCAGGGTCACGGGGTCATCCAGCTCTCCGGTGACACTGATGACGTAGTTGAGGCACTCCAGCGTCTGGGGAGATGGCGTTGATGCAGTAGGCCCAGAGACAGGGATCAGCATAGCGCTGACCACGGACTTGATGCCCTCGGTGGCCACCTGGATCATCTCACGGATATCGAAGGCCTTCTGGATCAACAGCAGCTTTGATGGCCTGATAGACGACGGCCAGCACGAAAGCTTCAGTGTCTTGGCGGGAGCCCATGATGACATAGGTTATGATGGTCACGGCGATAACGATCAAGTGGGATCAGGAAGTGCAGAATGAGGTTGGACTTGAAGCCCTCCTTGGGCTTGATGTTGTCTCAGCTCACGGGACAGCATGGGGGTGGATCCGTCGGCCACCACCTTGCCGGTGGTGCGGGCACGCTCCTCGGCCTTCTTCATGGGGCCGTAGTCAGGCAGGAAGCCCAGAGCCACCAGGAAGATCATGACGATGGTCAGGATGCCGTCCACAGCTGGAAGGGACTGAGTGGATGACGGCGTCTGGCCAGCCTCCGCCGTGGCGAGGTGCCGAAGCCCACCACCAGACCGGCTACCATACACGCCCCCAAGAGGTGAAGGGAGGGTGATGCAGACAGGGAGCGGAGGTGCAGTCGCACAGCCAAAGCCAGCCACGGGGATCCTTGGCCTTATCGGTGATGGGACGCATCACGTTACCCACGAACAGGGGGGGAGAAGTAGTCGGAGAAGAACACCAGAACACCCAGCGCAGCGCCCATGATCTGAGCAATGCGGGGCGTGATGTGAAGCTTCTCATTGAGCTTGTTGGCCACGGCCTCAATGGCACCGGACTTCTGGAAGAAGGCCACCATGATACCGATGAACACCTCGATACCGATGACCCAGATGAAATCGGCATTGCCCAGAGCACTCTGAATGATGCCGGTGAAGCCGAACAGCAGGTCCTGACCGGTGATGAGCAGACCCACCAGAACGCCGCACAGGATGGAGAACAGGGCTTCTCTCGTAATGAACGCCAGGATAACGGCGATCAGAGCAGGAGCCAGAGAAAGGATACCATAATTATCCATATTTACCTCCTCAAGTTTTCAGGTTGTTTCTCTTTTTCGTGTTGCTGCTTGTGTTGCTTGCATAGTACTACCGATGAACAAGGGCAAACACGCCTGACATCGATGGTATAGAAATATAACAGGTCTCCATTCGCCTCGGCCGGGGGAAAACTTCCGCTCTGCGGGGGTTCCCTGCTCCGGCGTCAGGAATCTGACACCGGAGCACCCCGTGTGATGAGGAGTAATGGAAACTGGTTATCAAATAGAGGGAATGGCGTTTTACCAGACCTTGACCAGCTCGTCAGCGTCGGTCCACTCACGGTTCTGCTTCAGAGCCGTCTCCTTCAGGGTCAGCTTGCCGTCGTAGCAGGTCATGCCCAGACGCAGCAGGCGGTTATCCTCCATGGCCTTCTTAAAGCCCTCTATCCGCCATCTGCAGCAGATAGGGCAGGGGTGGCATTGGCCAGCGTCACGGAAGCGGTCTGGGAGAAGGCGGAGGGGATGTTGTCCACACAGTAGTGCATCACACCGTCCACGAAGTAGATGGGATCATCATGGGTGGTATCCCGGCAGGGTCTCAATGGCGCCGTTCTCGTCGCAGGCCACGTCCACGATCATGGCACCGGGCTTCATCAGCTTCAGGTCCTCACGATAGACAATGTGATCCTTGCGGTCCTTGGCCCACAGAATGCCGTTGATGATGACGTCGGACCCCGCAGGCACTTCTCCAGATTGCTGCGGTTGGAGATCATGTAGGTGATGTTGGCGGGGAGGTCTTCTTGGCGGCCAGCATGGTGTTCATGTTGACATCCAGGATACGTACCTCGTTGCCGAAGGCGGCAGCCAGCTCGGCAGCGCCGGTACCTACCACGCCGCAGCCCAGCATGGTGATGATGATGGGGCTCCACGCCGGTGACGTTGGCCAGCAGCTTGCCGGGGCCGCCGTTGACGGACTGGGCAAAGTGCAGGGCCGCCAGGAAGCCGCCCTTACCGGCCAGCTCACTCATGGGGCGCAGCAGGGGGAACTTGCCCTCCTCGTCCTGCCCATCCTCATAGGTCACGGCGGAGGACGTGGCTGTTCAGCAAGGGTGTCCGTCTCGTCAGGGGTGAGCGTTGGAGTGGATGTAGAAGAGAATCTTGTCCTTGTTCATCCACTTGAACTCCTGGGAACAGCTCCATGACCTTGTAGTACAGGTCGGCCTTCTCCCAGACGGTGTTGGTGTCGGCGATGATAGCGCCGGCAGCCTCATACTGCGCATCGCTGAAACCGCTGCCTACGCCGGCGCCGGTTTCCACGTACGTACACGGTGTGACCGTGACGCACGATCTCATGCACGGTGGCGGGCACGGCCGCCACGGTATTCATTGCCCTTGATTTCCTTCAATACTCCGATGACCATTTTTTTGTTACCTCACTTTCAAAAAATAAAGCGACGAAATCGATAACAGTTAAGCAGATGCAAATAATCTGATAGCTGTTGTTAAGATTGTATACATCATTGAAGCCAAAGTCAACATTAAAAACGTTGATTTTTGAACATTTTGTAAACCTGACTGAAATCCGGCATTAAATTTAGCTATTGTATACAATAACAAGATTCGATATTGCTTTTGTCCCGCTTTGCTGTACTATATAGGCAGACCGTGGAGCAGTCTGCGGCGACATACTCAGATGGCCTGCCGGTGGAGTCGGTCACAGGCCAACAGGAGGAATATTATGGAAAAGATCGCAATTCTCCGCTGGGAATCCGGCCATGTGCCTCAGGGTCTCATGCAGCTGGAACAGTTGCCCGGCAACAGCACAATCTGGCATCCTACCCCTTCCCGGTGAAGCTGGTGGAGGTGAAGGGCGCCAACACCGACACTGTGATCCTGCACCCCAGCCAGAAGCTGCTGGAGGATATGATCCAGCTGGCCAAGGAGCTGGAGAAGGAGGGCGATCCGGGCCATCACCACCAGCTGCGGCTTCAATGCCATCTTCCAGGAGGCACTGGCCAACGCCGTTGGATATCCCGGTGTTCACCTCCTCTTTGCTGCAGGTACCGCTTTGCACAGGCACTGGTGGGCCCGTGACCGAGCCGTGGGCGTTATCACCGCCAGCGCCTCCAGCCTGTCCGAAAGCACTTGCGGCCTGCGGCATCACTCGAGATGCACCCCATCGTCATGGGTCTGGAGAACGCCCGGAGTGGAGCAAGAAAGATCGACCATCCTTGATGACAGCTTCGACATGGACCTTGTCACCGAAGATCCCCCGTCAGGGCGTCAAGCGATCACCGGAGATCGGTGCCATCACCGTACTGGAATGCACCGACCTGCCCCCCTTCGCCCGCCGCATCCGGGAGGAACTGGACATTCCCGTGTTCGACTTCAATTTCCATGATCGGCCATGTGGCCATGGCCCCAGGCCCTTGTAAAAGCTGTATTAAGTGATAAGCAAAAAGCGCTCCTCCACCGATGTGGAGGGAGCGCTTGCGTGTCCCGGCGTCCCAGCCCCATATGCCGCCGGCAGCCAAACCGGCGATTCTCCGAAAAACAGAGGCCCCTTGTTTCCAGAGAGGACCCCTGTTTTTGGATATGGAATGGATGATTTCTTTCAAAACAAACGCACAAGCAAAAGGAAGGTAAGGGTTTACAGGCAGATACCGATGATAATGTAGCCGATGCAGGTGATGACAGCCACAGTCAGAGCGTAGGGCAACTTCTCTGAGCTTTAACGTGATCCACGTGGTCGGAGAGCCTGCAACTCAGGAGAGGACAGAATGGTGGTGTCGGACAGGGGGGAAAGCAGTGGTCACCGAAGTACGCCGCTCCATGACAGCAGCGATGGTGGCGTACACCAGATTGCAGCCTCACCGCCGGTCATATTGAAGGCCAGGGATCACGATGGGGATCATGATGGCGTACACGCCCCAGCTGGTACCGGTGAAGAAGGACATGAAGCGCAGGTTTGCGAAGGCCAGAGCCAGCAGGGTCACGGGGGTCATCCAGCTCTCAGTGACACTGATGACGTAGTTGGAGTGCGCCCAGCGTCTGGGAGATGGCGTTGGGTAGGCCAGAGACAGGATCAGTATAGCGCTGACCACGGACTTGATGCCTCGGTGGCCACCTGGATCATCTCACGGATATCGAAGGCCTTCTGGATCATCAGCAGCACGATGGCCTCGACGGCCAGATGTGTCAGCCCATGATGACATAGGTGCCGATGGTCAAGATCAGGGACTGGAAGTGCAGAATGAGGTTGCGAAGCCCTCCTGGCCATGTTGTCCAGCTCACGGGACAGCAGTGGGGGTGGGATCTGTCGGCCACCACCTTGCCGGTGGTGTGGCACGCCTCGGCCTTCTTTCATGGGGCCGTAGACCCCAGCTACAGGAAGACACGATGGTCCCCAAGGGAGAGTGAAGGGGCCAGCCTCCGCCGTGGCGAAGGTGCCGAAGACTACCTCAGACCGGCTAGCCACGGAGGTGAAGGGTGGTGATGCAGACACGGAGGTGCAGTCGCACAGCCAAGCCAGCTTCTCACGGGAGACCTTGGCCTTATCGGTGATGGGACGCATCACGCCCACAACAGGGGGAGAAGTAGTCGGAGAAGAACACCAACACCCAGCGCAGCGCCCATGATCTGGTAATGCAGGGCGTGATGAAGCTTCTCATTGAGCTTGTTGGCCACGGCCCTCAATGGCACTGGACTTCTGGAAGAAGGCCACCATGATACCGATGAAATTCACCTCGATACCGGTACTCCAGATGAAATCGGCATTGCCCAGGAGCACTCTGAATGATGCCAAAGTCGAACAGCAGGTCCTGACCATTGATGAGCAGACCCACCCAGAACGCCGCACAGATGGAGAACAGGGGCTTCTCTCGTAATGAACGCCAGGATAACGGCGATCAGAGCAGGAGCCAGAAAAAGGATACCATAATTATCCATATTTACCTCCTCAAGTTTTCAGGTTGTTTCTCTTTTTCGTGTTGCTGCTTGTGTTGCTTGCATAGTACTACCGATGAACAAGGCAACACGCCTGACATCGATGGTATAGAAATATAACAGGTCTCCATTCGCCTCAGCCGGGGAAAAATCCGCTCTGCGGGGTTTCCCTGCGTTCTGGCGTCAGGAATCTTTGACACCGGAGCAATCTCGTGTGTGATGAGGAGTACGGAAACTGGTTATCAAACAGAGGGAATGGCGTTTTACAGACCTTGACCAGCTCGTCGCCGTCGGTCCACTCACGGTTCTGCTTCAGAGCCGTCTCCTTCAGGGTCAGCTTGCCCGTCGTAGCAGGTCATGCCCAGACGCAGCAGGCGGTTATCCTCCATGGCCTTCTTTTAAAGCCCTTTATCCGCCATCTGCAGCAGATAGGCAGGGGTGGGGCATTGGGCCAGTTGTCATGGAAGCGGTCTGGGAGAAGGCGGAGGGGCCGTTGTCCACACAGTAGTGCATCACACCGTCCACGAAGTAGATGGGATCATCATGGTGGTATCCCGGTAGTCCTGATGGCGCTGTTTCGTCGCAGGCCACGTCCACGATCATGGCACCGGGCTTCATCAGCTTCAGGTCCTCACGATAGACAATGCATCCTTGTGGTCCTTGGCCCGCCAGAATGCCGTGTTGATGATGACGTGCGTCGGACTCCCCGCACTTCTCCAGATTGCTGCGGTTGAGATCATGTAGGTGATGTTGGCGGGGGAGGCTCCTCTTGGCGGCCAGCATGGTGTTCATGTTGACATCCAGAATACGTACCTCGTTGCCGAAGGCGGCAGCCAGCTCGGCAGCGCCGGTACCTACCACGCCGCAGCCCAGCATGGTGATGATGGGGGGTCTCCACGCCGGTGACGTTGGCCAGCAGCTTGCCGGGGCCGCCGTTGACGGACTGGGCAAAGTGCAGGGCCGCCAGGAAGCCGCCCTTACCGGCCAGCTCACTCATGGGGCGCAGCAGGGGAACTTGCCCTCCTCGTCCTGCACATCCTCATAGGCCACGGCGGAGACGTGGCTGTTCAGCAGGTGTCCGTCTCGTCGGGGTGAGCGTTGGAGTGGATGTAGGTGAAGAGAATCTTGTCCTTGTTCATCCACTTGAACTCCTGGGGAACAGCTCCCTTGACCTTGTAGTACAGGTCGGCCTTCTCCCAGACGGTGTTGGTGTCGGCGATGATAGCGCCGGCAGCCTCATACTGCGCATCGCTGAACCCGCTGCCCACGCCGGCGCCGGTTTCCACGTACACGGTGTGACCGTGACGCACGATCTCATGCACGGTGGCGGGGTACGGCCGCCACACGGTATTCATTGCCCTTGATTTCCTTCAATACTCCGATGACCATTTTTGTTACCTCACTTTCAAAAATAAAGCGACGAAATCGATAACAGTTAAGCAGATGCAAATAATCTGATAGCTGTTGTTAAGATTGTATACATCATTGAAGCCAAAGTCAACATTAAAACGTTGATTTTGAACATTTTTGTAAACCTGACTGAAACTGGCATTAAATTTAGCTATTGTATACAATAACAAGATTCGATATTGCTTTTGTCCCGCTTTGTTGTATACTATATAGGCAGCCGTGGAGCAGTCTGCGGCGACATACTCAGATGGGCCTGCCGGTGGGGAGCTTCTGTCACAGGCCAACAGGAGGAATATTATGGAAAAGATCACGCAATTCTCCGCTGGGAATCCGGCCATGTGCCTCAGGTCTCATGCAGCTGGAACAGTTGCCCGGCAACAGCACCAATCTGGCATCCTACCCCTTCCCGGTGAAGCTGGTGGAGGTGAAGGGCGCCAACACCGACACTGTGATCCTGCACCCAGCCAGAAGCTGCTGGAGGATATGAACCAGCTGGCCAAGGAGGTGGAGAAGGAGGGCGTTCGGGCCATCACCACCAGCTGCGGCTTCAATGCCATCTTCCAGGAGGCACTGGCCAACGCCGTGAATATCCCGGTGTTCACCTCCTTTGCTGCAGGTACCCTTTGCACAGGCACTGGTGGGCCGTGACCGAGCCAAGTGGCGTTATCACCGCCAGCGCCTCCAGCCTGTCCGAAAAGCAGGCCTGCGGCATCACCGCTGAATGCACCCCATCGTCATGGGTCTGGGAGAACGCCCCGGGAGTGGAGCAAATCTTCGACCATCCTGATGACAGCTTCGACATGGACCTTGTCACCGAAGAGATCCTGAATGTGGCCCGTCAGGGCGTCAAGGATCACCCGGAGATCGGTGCCATCGTGCTGGAATGCACCGACCTGCCCCCTTCGCCCGCCGCATCCGGGAGGAACTGGACATTCCCGTGTTCGACTTCAACTCCATGATCGGCCATGTGGCCATGGCCCTGAGCCTTGTAAAGCTGTATTAAGTGATAAGCAAAAGCGCTCCCTCCACCGATGTGGAGGGAGCGCTTTTGCGTCCCAGCCCCAGCCCCATATGCCGCCGGGCAGCCAAACCGGGCGATCCTCGAAAAAAACAGAGGCCCCCTGTTTCCAGAGGACCCCTGTTTTGGATATGGAATGGATGGATTTTCTCTTTCAAACAAACGCACAAGCAGCGAAGGTATGGTTTACAGGCAGATACCGATGATAATGTAGCCGATGCAGGTGATGACAGCCACAGTCAGAGCGTAGGGCAACTGAGTCTTAACGTGATCCACGTGGTCGGAGCCTGCACCCAGAGAGGACAGAATGGTGGTGTCGGACAGGGGGGAGCAGTGGTCACCGAAGCAGCCGCCGCCCATGACAGCAGCGATGGTGGCGTACCCAGATTGGTAGCCTCACCGCCGGTCATATTGAAGGCCAGAGGCATCACGATGGGGATCATGATGGCGTACACGCCCCAGCTGGTGCCGGTGAAGAAGGACATGAAAGCGCAGACGGCGAAGGCCAGAGCCAGCAGGGTCACGGGGTCATCCAGCTCGGTGACACTGATGACGTAGTTGGAGGTACCCAGCGTCTGGGAGATGGCGTTGATGCAGTAGGCCAGAGACAGGATCAGCATAGCGCTGACCACGGACTTGATGCCCTCGGTGGCCACCTGGATCATCTCACGGATATCGAAGGCCTTCTGGATCAGCAGCACGATGGCCTGATAGACGACGCCAGCACGAAAGCTTCCAGTGTCTTGGCGGAGCCATGACATAGGTGCCGATGGTCACGGCGATAACGATCAGAGCGGGGATCAGAAGTGCAGAATGAGGTTGGACTTTTGAAGCCCTCCTTGGGCGATGTTGTCAAGCTCACGGGACAGCATGGGGGTGGGATCCGTCGGCCACCACCTTGCCGGTGGTGCGGGCACGCTCCTCGGCCTTCTTCATGGGCCGTAGTCAGGCAGAAGCCCAGAGCCACCAGGAAGATCATGACGATGGTCAGGATGCCGTACAGCTGGAAGGGACTGAGTGGATGACGGCGTCCTTGGCCCGCCTCCGCCGTGGCGAAGGTTGCCGAAGCCCACCACAGACCGGCCATACACGCCCCAAGAGGTGAAGGGGAGGGTGATGCAGACGAGCGGAGGGTGCAGTCGCACAGCCAAGCCAGCTTCTCACGGGAGACCTTGGCCTTATCGGTGATGGGACGCATCACGTTACCCACGAACAGGGGGAGAAGAAGTCGGAGGAAGAACATTTGAACACCCAGCGCCCATGATCTGAGCAATGCGGGGTGATGAAGCTTCTCATTGAGCTTGTTGGCCACGGCCTCACGGCACCGGACTTCTGGGAAGAAGCCACCATGATACCGATGAACACCTCGATACTGATGACCCAGATGAAATCAGCATTGCCCAGAGCACTTCTTGAATGATGCCGGTGAAGCCCGAACAGCAGGTCCTGGACCGGTGATGAGCAGACCCACCAGAACGCCGCAATGTGATGGAGAACAGGGCTACTCTCGTAATGAACGCCAGGATAACGGCGATCAGAGCAGGAGCCGAAAAGAAAAGGATACCATAATTATCCTTTACCTCCTCAAGTTTTTCAGGTTGTTTCTCTTTTTCGTGTTGCTTGTGTTTGCTTGCATAGTACTAACACTGATGAACAAGGGCAAAACACGCCCGACATCGATGGTATAGAATATAACAGGGTCTCCATTCGCCCTCGGCCGGGGGAAAATCGCTTTGAGGTTCCTATGCTCCGGCGTCAGGAATCTGACACCGAGCACCGTGTGATGAGGGAATGGGAAACTGGTTATCAAAGAGGGAATGGCGTTTTACCAGACCTGACCAGCTCGTCAGCGTCGGTCCACTCACAGTTCTGCTTCAGAGCCGTCTCCTTCAGGTCAGCTTAAGCCGTCCCGTAGCAGGTCATGCCCAGACGCAGCAGGCGGTTATCCTCCATGGCCTTCTTAAAGCCCTTATCCGCCATCTGCAGCAGATAGGGCAGGGTGGCATTGGCCAGCGTCACGGAAGCGGTCTGGGGAGAAGGCGGAGGGATGTTGTCCACACACGTAGTGCATCACACCGTCCACGAAGTAGATGGGATCATCATGGGTGGTATCCCGGCAGGTCTCAATGGCGCCGTTCTCGTCGCAGGCCACGTCCACGATCATGGCACCGGGCTTCATCAGCTTCAGGTCCTCACGATAGACAATGTGATCCCTTGCGGTCCTTGGCCCACAGAATGCCGTTGATGATGACGTCGGACTCCCCTGCAGGCACTTCTCCAGATTGCTGCGGTTGGAGATCATGTAGGTGATGTTGGCGGGGGAGGTCTTCTTTGGCGGCCAGCATGGTGTTCATGTTGACATCCAGAATACGTACCTCGTTGCCGAAGGCGGCAGCCAGCTCGGCAGCCGCCGGTACCTACCACGCCGCAGCCCAGCATGGTGATGATGGGGGTCTCCACACGCCGGTGACGTTGGCCAGCAGTTTGCCGGGGGCCGCCGTTGACGGACTGGGCAAAGTGCAGGGGTTGCCAGGAAGCCGCCCTTACCGGCCAGCTCACTCATGGGGGCGCAGCAGGGGAACTTGCCCTCCTCGTCCTGCACATCCTCATAGGCCACGGCGGAGACGTGGCTGTTCAGCAGGGTGTCCGTCTCGTCGGGGTGAGCGTTGGAGTGGATGTAGGTGAAGAGAGAATCTTGTCCTTGTTCATCCACTTGAACTCCTGGGGAACAGCTCCTTGACCTTGTAGTACAGGTCGGCCTTCTCCCAGACGGTGTTGGTGTCGGCGATGATAGCGCCGGCAGCCCCATACTGCGCATCGCTGAAAAACCGCCGCCTACGCCGGCGCCGGTTTCCACGTACACGGTGTGACCGTGACGCACGATTCATGCACGGTGGCGGGTACGGCCGCCACACGGTATTCATTGCCCTTGATTTCCTTCAATACTCCGATGACCATTTTGTTACCTCACTTTCGGGAAGCAAAGCCCTCGTCAATTTCACAATAGATGATTCAAAGATCGAAACATCTTTTGTTGAGAGTATTGTATACAATAATGAGCGCAAGGTCAAGTTAAGGTATCGTTCACAACTGTGACACAAGAATAAATAAACCGTTAAGCGGCCGTGAGAATACGACGGAAACCGCCCGACGGTACAGGACTTCGTCCGCCGGACAAACAAATTGCCCCTGCACCACACTGGTGCAGGGCAATATCTTTATGCTTGCTTTTTACGGCAAAGGGTGTGCTATCATCACAGCTGTTGGGATTCCCCGGACACATTCCTCCCGCCAGCTGCAGGTCCTCCATCAGGGCCAGCACGCCCTTCTGCCTCGTCCCGGTCCCGAACGCCTCGAAGATGCGAAGGTGGGAGATCCAGCGACAGACTGTTGGTGGTGGAGCTGTCCCCCAGAACAGCAGGTAGGTGGCAACCTTGTTCTGCAATTCGTTGAATACTTCTCATAGTAGGCGTTCTGGGCCTCCATGGTGATGATGATCAATGGAACTCCCGATTCAGCCGGACATACTCCGTCATGTTTAAAGAGGTTCGTCAGATCCCTGCTGCTTTTGCAGGTTCTGCTCCATCTGGAAGGACGCTCTCATCACTGCGGCGATGGGACGGCGGCCCGGAAGGCCCCTCACCAGCACAGCCTGTGCCTCATACACCTGCCCGCCGCAATCCGTGGCGGAGGGGGCTTTGCCACCACGGCGCCCCGGTTTGGGCTGCTGCTGGATGAGACCGTCATAGGCGTCAGCCGCATCAGCGCCGAGCGCACCGGAGTCCGCCGGGCTTCGACACCGGTTTCCCGCACCAGATCCTCTTCCACGATGCGGGTGCCGGGATAGATGGCCTTGGTGACGATCTGATTTTGATGTAATCGTAGACGATATCCGCCCGGATTCCCCTGTTTCATTCTCTTCTGCTCTCCCATTCCCTATTTTTGGCCCGTGGCCTATATCAAAAACTGTCATTCGATCAAAAAGGAAAAAGAAGTGGACCACTATGAAAAACAAGACCTTTCTGGCAAACTGTGCGCTGGTTCTAAAGTGCGTCATCTGGGGCATGAATTTCATCTTCCAGAAGCAGGCATCCCAGCATCTGGGGCCTTCACCTTCATCTCCCTGCGGTACTATCTGGGCGTTTTGTCCCTGCTGCCCTTGTTTTTCTATATGCGCCGGCCCGCAAGGCCCTCGCCGCTCTGGAGGCCGGCGAGGAGGTGGAGAGCGGTGGCACGGCAGGCGCTTCTGGCTGGCGTCCTTGGGGAGCCAGCCTTGCCAACTGGGGGGCGGTGCGGTGCTGGTACAGATCGGTCTCCATGTGGCCGACGCCCACCAAGGCCGGCTTCATCGAATCCGCCTACATCGCACTGGTGCCGGTGCTGATCTGCTGCTGTTCCGGAAAAGACCTCCCCGCCGGGTATGGATCGGCATCGCCATGGCCATAGTGGGCCTGTATCTGTTGTGCATCTCCGACGGCTTCTCACTGACGTGAACGATGCCGCCATCATGGCCAGCACCCTGTGCTTCGCCCCTGCATATCCTGATGTGGAGCCGGTTTTCGCCCCACGTGGACGCCCTGCCCTTCGGCGGGTGGAGTTCCTCTGCACCGGTACTCCTGTCGGGACTGGTGCCTCTTCACCGAGAGCCGACGCTGGCCGACCTGACGGCGGCCGCGCCGCTGCTGTTTGCCGGCGTGCTGGGGTAGGCGTTTACCACCATCCAGATCTACGCCCCCAGCGGTTCACCCCCGCCTGGTGGCGGCCCTGCTCATGAGCATGGAAGGGTGTTCAGCGCCGGGCGGCGTCATCATCCCACGAGACGCTGTCCGTCCGGGAGTGGTGGGCTGCGGCATCATGCTGCTGACCATCTTTATGTCCAACTGCCCCATCGGGAGCCTGTCAAGCGGGAGCCTGTCAAGGCCGCCTGAAACCGCATACCCCGCCGGGACGCCGCAGGTGTCCCGGCGCTTTTTACAGAGGGACATTGATTTTCCGCATATCCTCCCAGGCGATCTGGATATCCTCCTGAATGCCTGCCAGCCCCTTCTCCAGATCCCGATCCCGCAGGGCCTCATAGATCATGGTGTGGCTGACGATGGAGTTGTTGTCGCTGGACTGATCGTAAAAAGATCATGTAGGTGTTGATCTTGTTGTATAGCTCGTTGAGATACTTCTCGTAGTACTTGTTGGCGGGAGGCCTCCACCACCAGCCAGTGGAAGACGTGGTTCATGGTCACACTCCTGCCGGGAGTAGTGCTGGGTCAGCACCTCCTGATCCTGAGACTCTTCTCCATGGCCCGCAGCTGGGCCTCGGTGCGGTTGCGGATGGCGTCCCCCATCATCCCGCACTCCAGCACCTCACGGACCCGGTACACCTGCCGCAGATGCTCCTCGCTGGGCTTGGCTACAAAGGCCCCCCGGTTTGGGATCATCTCACCAGCCCTCATGGCTTCCAGCCAGGCAAAGCGCCGGACGGATGGAGGTGCGGCTGGTGCCGGTCTCCCGGATGATGTCGCGGTTCCCGATGATGCGGGTTGCCGGGGAACACATGGATTTTCCTCCTTTACGATTTGATTTCTCCTTCGACGTAATGGTATACGATCATCCTGCGGCTTTGCCTTCTTCATAATCTTCCATTCCTCATCTCCTGTCTGTGTATCCTCGAAGGACAAAACGCAGAACATAGGTATTTTAACTATGCAATTATACCGCAACTTTTCGGGAGAATCGCTACTATTTTTTATGAATCTTGATAAAAATTTTGAAGAAATCTTTTAAATATGTCCTGTATACATCCGCGAAGCGATCGGTTTGCAAGAAAGCGAAAGTGAAAGACGGGCCAACGGCTGCTTTTTTCCATGATTTGCCGCTGCCGGGCTCAGCTGTTCTCCTCCGGGAGCCTCACTGCCCTCAGAGGTCGTCTCCGGCCCTGAGGCGTTTTTTTTCTTCATCCGGGGTTTGTGCAGAAGCTGCGGCGGCATCGCCTGGTTCCGCCGCTGCCGGACACGGGAGCCTTCCCCAGACCGAACAGCCAGCGGCTGTACAGATCCCGGTGTTCCTGCTGCAGACATACCCGGATGGCGTCGTAGCCGAAGCCGCCGTGGTCAAACAGCTGGTCATGAGCTTCCGCAGCCGCAGCCCTCCACGGCGCCGGTCTGGCGCACCTGAGCGGCGGCGGCAAGATAGCTGACGGCCACGTCCCCGGCCAACTGCTCCAGCTGACTGCTCTCTTGCCGGTGACGGTGACGCTGCCGGGCAGCTGCATGGGGGTATACCACTCCACCGGCGTTTCCTGCACGGCGGTGCCGGACTGCTCCGCCATCCTTCCCAAGCGACGCAAAGCGTCCGGCGGCGGTCTTGTCCTTCATCACGCCCAACACATGGACTCCCGCAGCATCCGGCGCCGAACAGCTCCCATGTACTGGATCACCAGCACCGATATCCTTCACGCGAGTTGGTACCAGCATATCCCGCCGCGTATTTATAAT
>VOFC01004511.1_pt1 | contig 14603 bp, 18 predicted proteins | sample 5384161 | NCBI WGS metagenome assembly VOFC01 (sample SAMN12384722, study PRJNA508395) | human gut metagenome | isolation source: healthy gut B | host: Homo sapiens | reverse complement strand
CCGGCTGCGTCAGCTCAATGCCTTTGAGCAGTTCTTCGACGCGTCGGAGGGTCCTCGTCTTGCCGTATTCCTTCGAGGGGTAGCTGATGCCGACGGTGATGAGCGACTGCCCCTGTTTGAGGTCGTAGGCCGAATACGAATCCTGGATATTCGGTCCGGCGGCCTTCGCTGTACAGCATGTCGGTGCTGTTCGATACGAGGGGCGCGAGGCCTTGATGATCCTGCCGTCGTAGTAGGCCGAATCGCGGCTCGCGCAGTAGTCCGAGAGGCTCGGCGATGCTCTTTCGCCTCGGGATCGAAGACATCTTGCAGGGCGTCGATGTTGAATTCCCATTCGCCGTCGAGGACGTACATCGTGTAGCGGGCGTAGGTTGAGTCGGTTTCGGGTTCAATGCTCTCTTCGAGGGCGGAGTATCGGCCGGAATCCGGATTCGCAGCCCGAGGTCCGTGCAATCATAGGTCTGTTCGGTGTCGAGCAGCGGCAGCTCGCCGCCTTCGTCCACCAGCTGCGTGAGAGCACCGTGAGGTATCCGATGAGCAGGGCGGTGCAGACGGCTGTTGCGAGCATGCGCCAAAAGGCGGCGTATTCGCCGGCTCCATGCTTGATTTTCAGCCAAACGTATAATCCCATGATTGCCTGCCAGGCACCCCAGAGGATGGCTCCCGTGGCGATGACGTAACGGCCTCCGGCTTCGGTGAGATAGTAGGAGATGAAACTGAAAGCCAGTCCGCCGACGCACCACAGCAGTCCGACGAGGATGTTCTTTTTCGCTTCGGCGAGCGATGCCGCCGGCTGTCCGGCGGATTCGGAGGCCGTGGATGCCGGCTCCGCAGGTGTTTCGGGCATCGGCTCGAACACCGGTTTTTCGGTCTTTTCCATGATGAATTGGGTTGTTCTGGGATGCAAATATACGAACCCCCCCCGAGCAAATATTTTGCGAAAAAAATCCCCGCCTGCGATGGGCGGGGATCAAGTATGGGATTGCGACCGGATTATTTCCAGTTGAGAATCTTGTGGAAATCGAACTCCTCCGGATTGGGGACATACTGCTTGGCAGCCTCGTAATCCGCGGGCGTGATGGCGTTGAGGATGTTCTCGACCACCGACTAGAACTTGTCCGAGGTGATGTCCACCAGACGGGGCGGAATCTTGCCCGTGGTGGGATCCTGCAGATCTTTCAGATAGAGCGGCGATACGTTGCCCTCGGAATCCACGTAGACCATGCAGCCCGTCTTGCCCTCGGCGAAGAGCTTGTGCACGCCGATACCCAACTCCGAGCAGTAGGTCAGGTCGTAGGCGATCGGGGTCTGGCAGCGGATCTCGTAGCCGAGCTCCACGGGACGGCTCTTGACCTTGATGCCCAGCTCCTTGAGCTTCTTCTCGATCATCTCGTTGAAGATGTGCGCCTTCGAAACCTTGCCCAGCTCGGGGTGCCCGTGCTCGTCGTAGGTGAAGTGCACGCCGCTCTTGCGGATCTCCTCGTCCGAAAGGGCGTGGAAGACACCTTCGGAGATAACGGCGGCGCCGTAGTCCATACCCATGATCTTACGCTTGATGATCGACGAGATCACGAGGTTCACGATCTTCTCGACAGTGATCTCCGTCTTGTTGAACATCTCGGGAATGACGATCATCGGGTAGTGGCAGGCCTCGCCGATGCCGAATGCCAGGTGGCCGGCCCGAACGGCCCATGGCAGCCAGCACGAACCAGTTGCCGCTCGTGCGGGCATCCACATAGACGGCGCGGGCGATGACGGCACCCTTGTCCTTGGCCGACTCGTAGCCGAACGTCGGCGTGCCCTTCGGCAGGGACAGGTCGTTGTCGATGGTCTTCGGAACGTGGATGTTGGCGATGGGATACTTCTTGGCCTCCAGGAACTTGGCGATGCGGTTTGCCGTCGAAGCCGTGTCGTCGCCGCCGACGGTCACCAGCAGTTTGATGTTGTTGTCGGTGAAGAACTTGAGGTTGAAGTTGTTTTCGAAATCGGCGTCGGTCGGCTTGAACCGGCTCATCTGGAGGAACGATCCGCCCTGGTTGAAGATTCCGTCGGCCATCGTGCTATCGAACCATTTTACCTTACCTGTCATAAAAATGGGTTTTAAAAAGTTTGTACTTTCGGCAAAGTAAAATAAAAAACATTGGCTTTCAAAACTTTTTGGCATGTTTTTTCGTCTTGTGCGGAAAATTCTTATCTTTGTCCTGAAGATTGTTTTTTAACGTCGACGCAATATGAACAAAAACTGAAACTCGCACTTGCGACCCTGCTGGGATTCTCGGCAGCCTGTTCCACGGTCAAAAATGCGCCCCCAAGGGCGAGGGCGAACAGCAACAGGAAGCCGGTGCGCCCGAAGTCAGGGATTCGGTTGCACCCCCGCGCGTGATGGTGATGTACGGGGTTCGCCCTCCCGGACAGAAAACGATCGGCGTGCCTCTCAAGGAGTCGGCGGTCGGCCCTGCCGAAGACGAGCAGCTCGACCCCGTAGCCGAGAAACCCGCCGACGACACGCCCTATATAGACACGAAGGGCAAGAAGGCTCCCGAAGGGGGGAAGTAATCCATGTCCCGTCGCCGCCTGGGGCTGCGCAAGCGTCTGGCCCTCAATATTTTTTCCGACCTTTACTCCTCGGCCGTCGCCGAGCACAGGCTCGACACGCTCTTCTGGGAGTGTACGTTGCGCTGCAACCTCTCGTGCCGCCACTGCGGCAGCGATTGCCGCGCGGATCCCGGTGTGGCGGACATGCCGCTGGAGGATTTCCTGAAGGTGCTCGACGAGGAGGTTACGCCCCATGTCGACCCTGCGCAGGTGCTCATCATCTTTTCGGGCGGCGAGGTGCTGGTACGCCCCGACCTAGAACGCGCCGGGGCGGAGGTCACCCGCCGCGGCTATGCGTGGGGGATGGTGACCAACGGGCTGGGGCTGACCGAATCCCGTTTCCGCAGCCTGCTCGATGCGGGGCTGCGTACGGTCTCGGTGAGCCTCGACGGCTTCGAACGCGAGCACAACTATATCCGCGGCAATCCCCTCAGTTACGAACGGGCGCTCGGCGCCCTGCGCATGATCGTCCGCGAGCCGTCGCTCGCCTGCGACGTGGTGACCTGCGTCACGGGGGCGATGGTGCCCAGGCTCGGCGATTTTTGCGGGATGCTCGTCGCCGAGGGCCTGAAACACTGGCGGCTCTTCTCGATCTTCCCCATGGGCCGTGCCAAGGACGACCCGTCGCTGCGCACGACCGACGAACAGTTCCGTGCGATGCTGGAGTTTATCCGGCAGACCCGCCGTGAGGGGCGCATCGACGTCAGCTATGCCTGCGAAGGCTTCCTCGGCGGGTATGAAACCGAGGTGCGCGACCATTTCTACCAGTGCGCCGCGGGCGTTTCCGTCGCCTCGATCCGCGTCGACGGCGCCATTTCGGGCTGCACGTCGATCACCCCGACAGAATCTTCATCAGACAGCTTTTCCGCATCCGTTGCGCCCGAGCACAGCCGTCACGCCGCCTGTTTCGACGAGCAGGTAAACTCCCGAGAGAATGCGCCGTTCGCCGAACGCCAGCTCTGCGGAGTCGATTTCGAGAATATGTTTTCAGCGGGCGGCATGCAGCAGGGCGGCGGAATAGTTCAGCAAAAGACAGCATAACCCGAAATCCACCGCGCAGCTTACGCCCAGCAGTGTTCGGCGGCGGATGCCGAGGTTGCGGTAATAGTAGAATTCATCGGAATAGCGCAGGATGATCCACACGTAGAGGAAAAGCGGGTAAATCAAGGCCTTTCCCAATAGCAGGGACCGGGACGATCGGCGTTCCGTGGACCTTGGCGACCCATGCCAGGGCGAGGCTCGCCGCTCCGCAGAAAGAGGAGCATCGCCGAGCGGTAGAAGCGGAGTATGAGCAGCAGTTTGGCGGTCATTGTCTGTAAACATGAAAAAACGGGCGGCCGCAAAACCGGATTGCATCCGGGGCGGTTGCGCCTCCTGGCCCGTGAAAGCGTCGTTGCGGCATCAATATACGAAAAAATCGGTCGCTTGTTCCGGAAGCCGGGATTTTCCGCCGCCGCCGCCTCCTCCGGGCGGACCGGGCGCTGCGAGGGCTTGCAGACAGGTGGCCGCGATCGTCCGCTGCGGGGCTTTTGAGTCCGGTCCGTTATTTTTGAAGAATGTTTTTCGGAAATTATTTTGACTTTTCGGATTTTCGACTTATCTTTGTGCGCTCTTAAAACGATAAGAGCCCCTGTTCGGGGTGTAGCGCAGTCCGGTTAGCGCGCCAGCTTCGGGAGTTGGAGGTCGCTGGTTCGAATCCAGTCTCCCCGACAAATCGGCAGACTGCTCGATAGGGTGGTCTGCTTTTTATTGAAATTCGGCGGAAGCCGCGGCGTTCGGAGTGTAGCGCAGTCCGGTAGCGTATCTGGTTTGGGACCAGAGGGTCGCAGCGAAATAGTCGTCCATCGTATGCCCGTCGGCCGTGAATTCGCCGCGGATGACCTCCATCGACGCCGGGTTGTTGTTCGACAACACGTAGGTGCGAATCCCCGCCCCGCGCAGCCGTTCCACCTGGCGCAGTTTCCAGACCGGAACCCCCGCCAGGAACGCGCCGTATGCCCCTGCGATCTGGGCGTCGGTGACATCGTACCGCCCGTCGAGCTTCCGCATCGCGTCGCATGCCTCGTGGAACGACAGGTCGCCCCGCTCCAGCCGTCCGATCATCTCGGCGGGGTAGCAGGGGTTTATCAGTCCGGCGACCCGGTTCATGCCGAGCTCCCTGAATGCCGCTGTACAGCGCTCTATGTCGAGGTCTACGAGGACGCCCCCGAGGTCGAAAATTACATTTTTAATATCTTTCATAGTCATCTAATGTCTTGTCCGTGCGCCGCGTCCGCGGAGTTTGGCTCCGCCGTACTGCTTCCTGCTTCTCCCCGGCGACGCAGCCCGTGTCTGTGCCGTGTGCTGCCCGGCAGGACAGCCCGCTTCCTGCGGTGGCTGCCTGCGTCGTTCCGCCTTATTTTTGGAACTTCATCGTGAAACGCCGCACCGGCCGCAGCACCCACATCGGCAATACCTTGCAAAAGGGGAATCCAGGCGCGGTTCCACCAGTCGGGTACGATGCACCGGCGGCCTTTCCACAACGCTTTCAGCCCCCTGCGCGCACAACTGTCGGGGGTGATGAGCACGCCCAGTTTGCGGCCGATGCGCTGCCAGTAGGGCGTCAGCCCGTAGAGGTCTGTCGCTACGCCCGCCGGGCAAAGCGCCGTGACGCGGATGCCCCGTTCGCGCACCTCCTTGGCGAAAGCCACGGAGAACGAGCGCATGTAGGCTTTCGAGGCGCTGTATAGCGCCAGCCCCGGGAACGGCATCCATAGCGAGTAGGACGACATGTTGAGGATGTGCCCCGTACGCCGCGGCGTACCATGTCCGCGGCGAAGAGGCGGCATAGCTGCGTGACGGTCAGGTCGTGCAGCAGGATGATGCGCTCGATGCGCTCCGCCGGCGTGGCGAGGATGTCGCAGAACGAGAATATCCCGGCGTTGTTGATCACCACGTCGACCACGATCCCCTCGGCTGTCATGCGGTCGTATAACTCCTGTGCCGCCCCGACCCGCGCCAGATCTATCGCAATCACCCGCACGTCGGGCGTCACGGCCGCCGTTGCCCTGTTGCCGCACTCCTTTCCGCTGCCGACGCCTTGCTGCGCACTACCGGCTGCGAGCGCCCCGTTCCGTCCGTTTCAGCCCGGGTTCCCCCCCGTAGCTTCGGCAATCGCCGCCGCCGGTTCGCGTCCCGGCGCCCCGCTTCCGTCTGCGGATGCTGCAACTCCCAGTCCTTCCGCAACTTTCGATTTTTTGGCAACTTCCGATCCTTCCGCGGCTTCCGGCTCTTTCGCGGCTGCTTTCCTCGCCCGGCCGGCCGGGCATTCCGTATCTCTTCCGCCACGGCTTCGAGCGGCGCGGCGTTGTTGCCGACGATCACCAGCCGGTAGCCCAGCGCCGCCAGCCGCAGGGCGTAACAGCGTCCGATGCCCGATCCGGCTCCCGTCACCAGCGCCCATGCGCTTCCCGGCGCCACTGCGCCGCGTTCCATCCGGCGGCCTTGCGGCTCGGCTGCGTGCTTCCCGGCTCCCGGCCGGCGTCCCGCCTTGTGCCGCGGCCCCGGCCGTTTCGCTGTTCCGTTTACGTTTCTCCATGTGTTCCATGCTTACGGCAGTTTGGCCAGTTCTTCCTGTATCCTGCGTGGCAGCCCGTCGCAATGCTTGCAGCATTTCATGTCCACCGAGTACATCCGCGCGATGCAGTAGTTGCGGTGGTCGCAGCCGCTGCGTGTCGAGGCGTCGCCCTCGCGGAGCTTGTTTACGAACGCCGGGTCGTTGACCAGCGCCCGGGCCATCTGCACCAGTTCGAACCCTGCGTCCAGCGCCCTGTCGATGCCTTCGCGGCTCACCAGCCCGCCCACATAGACCAGCGGGCACTTCAGCTCGGCGCGGAATTTCTTGGCGTCTTCCAGGAAATAGCACTCCTCGAAGGGAAACTGCCGGATCATGAAGGGCCCGCACCAGCGGATGAAATAGCGCAGCCACAGGGGCGAGTAGTAGCTCATCGTGTAGATCGGGATCAGCCCCCGCATCACGGCCATCGGGGCCTTGGACACGAACCCGCCCGAAAGCACGATGCCGTCGACACCGAAGCGTTCGATCTCGCGGGCTATGGCGATGCTTTCGGGAATCTCGATGCCGCCCTTGAACCCGTCGTACATGTTGTGCTTCACCAATACGGCCGTCCCCGTTTTCGCCGCGGCCTCCATCACTTCTGTGAGGCACATCCGCATGAAGCGCATCCTGTTTTCCAACGTCCCGCCGTACTCGTCCTTCCGGTGATTGGTGTAGGGCGAGAGGAACTGCGAGATCAGGTAGCCGTGCCCGGCATGTACCTCCACCGAGTCGAACCCCGCGTCGTGCGCGGTGTGGACGGCCTTCCCGAAATCCCGTGCCACCTGCGCGATCTCGTCCTTGCGCATACCCCGCACGGGGGTGTAGGCATAGAGGTTGAACCCCGTCGATGCGCCGATCGGGATCTGCCCGGCGGTCGTCAAATGGGTCATGTTGCCGCAATGCCCGATCTGGATGCCGGCCGCCGCGCCTTCGCGGTGTACGGCGTCGGTTATCCCGCGCAGCCCGGGCACGATCTCTGGGCGCAGCCACAACTGCTTGTCGAACGACAGTCCGCTGCGGCATACCGCGGCATAGGCCAGCGTGGTCATGCCCACGCCGCCGCGTGCCACCGAAACGTGGTACTCCTTGAGCTGCTCCGTGGGGCCGAAATGACGCCCCATCGACTCGAACGCCGCCGAACGTACCGTGCGGTTGCGCAGTGTCACGGGGCCTAATTTATAAGGGGTGAACAGTGATGACATTTTCCGGTAGGTTAATAGATGAAAGGTATGATCTTTTTTCGTTTCAGCGCCGTGAATTCCTTCCCGAACTCTTGGGCGTAACGCTTGTTGAGCGATGCGGCACGGGGCGCGAGGTTGGCGAAGGTCCACCACGCGAACACCGCTCCGGCCCACGACCACGAAGCCACGGCGAAGCCCGTCCATTCGAGCAGTTCGCCGAAGTAGTTGGCCGACGAGACGTAGCGGAACATGCCGCCGCGCGGAATGTAGTGGCGCGTGTCGCCCGGCCTGCGCAGGTTGCGGATGATGTGGTCCGAATGGAGGTTCACGGCCATCCCCGCCATGAACAGGGCTCCTCCGACGTAAATGTAGGGCTTTGCGAACCAGTCGGCGTAGTAGCCTTCGGGCGAGACGTAGAAGATCCACCCGCCCTGCATCAGCGCGTTGAGGGTGTTGAAGCTCATGCCCATCACGACGATCCCCAGCGGCATCTTCGACTCTCCGCGCAGCAGCAGCGGGAAGATGAAGGCGCGCTGCAGGTAGTGCGCCTGGAACAGCACGAAGAGCGCCAGCGGCCCGGCCTCCCATGTCCGCCCGGACATGAGCCAGAGCACGCACATTGCGATGAACACGGGCGACTCCATCACGACCCAGCCCACCTTGTTGGGTACCGGGGGGCCGTATTTCGGGTTGAACAGATAGCCGTACCCGGCTTCGAAAAAGTGCAGGGCGACGTAAACCCCGGCGGCCAGCACGGCCATGACGATCAGGAAGATATTGAATGTTTCTGCCATTTGTCTGCGGTTGGATAAAAACGTCGTAAAGTTACAAAACAAATCGGTATAATGAAAATCGCATCCGCCTCCCCTCCGGTTGTTTTTCTCCTTTCCGGGCACATATTTGTCTTATTGGTCGCAGCGTCTCTCCCGCCGGCCGGATTGTCCCTTTACGGCCGGTGCCCGCCCTGTGTCCGGGCTGAATGCTTTCTTCCTGTGCCCCGGCCAGTGCGGATGCCCCTCTGAGGGCCTGTGTGATTCCGCGGTCGTCCTTTGTGCCCCTCGGCTGCATCCCGATAAAAAAAGACGGCCTCCACTGCGAGTGGAAGCCGTCTGCGCGACCCTTCGCAACCCCGCAGGGCGCGAAATGCTTTGGCTGCAGGCGCCGGGGCGCCCGCTTTCCGGCATTCGTTCCGGGGTGCCGGAGCCCTCTCGTAAAAACCCCTGCCGAAGCAGGGGTGCCGGGACGGTAACCTGTGACGCTTCGGCGTCACGCCGTACGTACAGTCCGATATGGGAGTTGCCCGCTCCCGGCTGTCGGTCTGCCGTCCGGTGCCGGCGGCCCGGCATGCCCTTCCCGGACACGCCTGCGGCCGGACGGGGCATATTAGTGCGTAAAGACTTTTCCTTTCTGGTGTTCCTTGTTCTCGTACTTGATGCGCGACGTAGTGGGGTACTCCAGCTGTTCGAATTCGGCGATGGCGTTGCGGATGTCGCCCATCAGCATGTCGGCCATGTCGCGCGACATGCCCTGGCGCACCACGATACGCATTACGACCACGTCCTCGATGTTCTTGGGCATCGTATAGGCGGGAACCATCCAGCCGCTCTGCTGCAACTTGGCCTGCAGGTCGAACAGCGTCCACTTGGCCTTCTTGTCATACTCGGGATCCATCATCCAGATGAACAGCGGGTTGACGACCTCCGTCGAGTAGTTCTTGAAGCATTTCATCGTGCCGATCTGCTGGTGGCAGTACTTGGCGATGTCCATCGAGTTCTGCTGTATCTCCTTGTACCCCTCGAATCCCAGGCGGATGAAGTTGTAGTACTGGCCGAGTATCTGCGCTGCGGGGCGCGAGAAGTTGAGGCCGACCTGCGTGATGTTGGCGCCCAGGTAGTTTACCGAGAACGACATTTCCTCGGGCAGGTATTTCTTGTCCTTCCATACCACCCATCCCAGGCCGGGATATACCAGGCCGTACTTGTGGCCCGACGTGGAGATCGACAATACCCACTTGAGGCGGAAGTCCCACTTCTTCTCGGGTTTGAGGAACGGCAGGATGAAACCTCCCGAAGCTGCGTCGACGTGGATCGGGATTTCATAGCCGGTCTTGGCGTTGTACTCGTCGAGCGCCTTGTCCAGCCCCTCGATGTCGTCGTCCAGGCCCGTCCACGTGACGCCTGCGATCGGCACGATGCAGATCGTGTTCTCGTCGCACATCTCCAGCGCCTGCTGGGGTCGAGCGTGATGGGTGGTCGAGCGTCAGGGGCACGGTGCGCATTTCGATCTGCCACAGCTGGCAGAACTTCTCCCACACGACCTGGAACCCGGCGCTCATCACCAGGTTCGGTTTGTCGAAGGGCTTGCCTGCGGCCTTGCGGCGCTGGCGCCAGCGGAGCCATGCGGCCACGCCGCCCAGCATACATGCTTCCGACGAACCGATGCCCAGCGCACCGGTCTTCCATTCGGCCTTCTCGGGGGTGTTCCACATGTTGGCGACGATGTTCAGGCAGCGGCCGCACATCACCGCGACACGCGGGTACTCCGTTTCGTCGATGTAGTTGATGTTGATGGCTACCCTCGAGGGGATCTGCATCCCCTTTCGGCGCCACCATCCGGCTCAACAACACGTTCTTCATCTTCGACGCCATCGGACTGGGGCTGTTCACGGTCGTGGGCATCGAGAAGGCCTCGCGGCGGATTTTCCTTCAAAGTGGCCGTCATCATGGGTGTCGATGACCGGCGCCGCGGGCGGCGTGCGACGCACATTCTGATCAACGAGGAGCCGTTGATCTTCCGCAAGGAGATCGCTCATGCGCTGGCGTGTGTCTTCGGCGGCGTGGTTTCGGATCTGCCGCGAGGCGGGCATGTCGGGAGCCTCGTTGCAGATCGTAACGGCTTTGGCGGTGATTGCCGCACGGGTGCGGCGGTGCGCTTCGGGGCTGAAACTCCCGACGTTGAAATAGCACGTTTTACGAAAAAGCCTTGTTTGTTAAACAATTGGCAGGATTTGTGCGGTTTTGTCGGAAAAAATCCCTATCTTTGGAAAAAACCGGATTTCGCAACCCAAACGCCCCGACACCATGAAGCGTTTTTTACCTGCTGACCGCCCTGTTCGCACTGACCGCCGCCGGCTGCGTCAAGGTGGGTCTTGTCAACATTCCCCCCCCCGGAAAACCTGACCGTTGAACAGACCGACTATACGCTCGGCGCCTTCGAGGAGCGGACCGCAACGGCCGTGTTCACCGCAACGGCCGACTGGACCCTCTCGGTCGTGTACGACGAACCCGAAACCGGTGCCGGAGATGAAGCCGGAGCCGCCGGAGCCGATGCCGCGTGGCTGACTCGCCGAAGTCGCGGGCGGTGCGGCCGGCGAACAGAGCGTCGGGATGTCGGCAGCCCGGAATTTCCAGGCACGCCCCGCACGGCTTATGTGGATCTTTCTGCGGAGAGCAGACCGCGGCTGGACCGTTACCCAGACGGGCTTGTCCGACGACAGGATTTCTCCGCCCTTTTTCGACGAGACCTTTGCGCAGAAGTTGCAGGAACGGGAGATTGTCGTCGATGCGGGAGCAGATCACGCTGCAAGAGATGCAAAACATGGCCGTAATGGCGCAAGTGGATATTTGTTCATTCTATGACAACTTCCGGCCCTCCCAGACGGGAACCTTCATTTCTGAATCGCTGAATTCCGTTAACTCTGCGTCCCCAATCATCGTAACTGGATATTAGCCAAAAACTGGGCGTTCGGCCGTTTCTTCGGAACCGCCAGACAGCCGTGAATAAGCGGTTTCGTCAGTTCATCGTCGGGTAATACGGCGCTGACCTATTTGTCCTTACAGCCGATACCGTTCGCCTGTATTCTTGAGCAAAAACACGGCGCTGACGGTGTTGTACTGCAACAGCAATTTTGCCGTCGCTGGATAGCAAAAACACAGCGCTGACGAATATTGTAACTGTGGACCAACCGTTCCGTCGCTGGATATTCGTTGCAAAACACAGTTGGATGATATGGTGCCAGTCCAATCAGTTGACCGTTCTGTAAGCAAAAAATACGGAACTGACGACGCGTGCACCAACAATCAGTTGCCGGAGCTGGATATCAGCCAAAACACGAAGGACGTCGTTGAACTGCTCAACAATCCCGGGGACTGGGGGAGTCGACCTTCATACGACAGTCTGGAATGATTTCAATTCCGGGCAATTTTTCGACTTTTTCCAGGAGATCTGGCAATACGGAGGTAAAACGTTACCATCATATGAATACAAAACAGCAGAGTCATATCGGTTCTGGAAGGGTCCCGTCCAGCAGGTCCGTTTTTGCATTTTAGGAGTTCAGCGCGGAAATCTCTCGGAAACCTCTTTGACAACCTGCCCTGAAACCCGCAATATCGCCGCAGCCGGCAAAAGCGTCCTTGTTTCATGGCTCGAAAACGCGGCTTAACATTGGCGCCGGGCTGTATTCGCGGGTTTGCAAGCAAACCGTCCCCGCGCGCCGGATTTTAGTGCGATGAACGACGATATTTTGTCCTCCAGCACGCGCTTTTCGTACTCCGCGATGCGCGCCGACCGCCGGGTCGTGGTAGAACGAGTTGCGCAGCACTTCGTTGATCGACTCGTACATCCAGTATTTGTTCTGGCGGTTGCGGTTGTGGCGGAAATAGCCGTTGGCCTGGATGTGGTCGAGGAACTCCTCGACGCCTTTCCATACCTCTTCGAGCCCCGTCGCGGCCACGGCCGAGCAGGTGTATACTTTGGGCCGCCAGCCCGATTCGGGCACGGGGAACAGCCGCAGTGCCCCCCTGGAACTGGGTCTTGGCCAGTTCGGCCTTGTGGATGTTCTCGCCGTCGGCCTTGGTGATGACCATGATGTCGGCCATCTCCATGATGCCGCGCTTGATGCCCTGCAACTCGTCGCCGGCACCCGAAATCTGCAACAGCATGAACATGTCGACCATCGAGTGCACGGCCGTCTCGGACTGCCCGACGCCCACCGTCTCGATGAATACCACGTCGAAGCCCGCGGCTTCGCACAGGACGATCGTCTCGCGTGTCTTGCGTGCCACGCCGCCCAGCGACCCGGCCGAAGGGGAGGGGCGGATGAAGACGTCGGGATTGCCCGAAATGCTCTCCATGCGGGTTTTGTCGCCGAGGATTGAACCCCCGCTGCGTTCCGACGAGGGGTCGATGGCCAGCACCGCCAGTTTGTGCCGCAGCGAGGTGACCATGTTGCCGATGGCCTCGATGAAGGTCGACTTTCCCGCTCCGGGAACGCCCGTGATGCCGATGCGCACCGATTTCCCGGCGTGCGGCAGGCAGCGTTCGATGATCTGCTGCGCCTGCGCGTAGTGCGCAGGGTTGTTGGACTCGACGAGCGTGATGGCCTGCGAAAGGGTGGTGATGTTGCCCGCGCGAAATATTCACTAACTTAAATTTTATATTTGCTATGAAAGTTTCTCATATCGAGCATCTTGGCGTCGCTGTGAAGAGCCTTGATGAAGCCATTCCCCTACTGGGAGAACGTCCTGGGTCTGAAATGCTATGCCATCGAAGAGGTCGCCGACCAGAAGGTGCGCACGGCGTTCTTCAAACTGGGCCAGACCAAGATCGAACTGCTGGAGCCGACCTCCGAGGACTCGACCATTGCCAAGTACATCGAAAACCGCGGCGTGGGAATTCACCACATGGCTCTCGCCTGCGAGAACATCGAGGAGCAGCTCGCCGACGCCGAGGCCAAGGGCATCCGCCTGATCGACAAGACCCCGCGCAAGGGCGCCGAGGGAATGACCATCGCCTTCCTGCACCCCAAATCGACGCAGGGCATCCTGACCGAGCTTTGCGAGAATAAGAACAAATAGTGTAACAAGGAATATTGCGGAATCTCCGAATTCCGCCAAAGGCGGAACAGAAGTCCCTCCCGAAGGAGTGACTTAGGGTGGGGTCAGACCTGTAAACGCGGCCGCAGGCTGCGGGCGATACCTGCCGGGAAATTCCGGGGTTCGGAAAAATTACAAACCTACATACTTATGAGTGAAATTCAGAACAAGATCAACCAGCTGATCGAGAACCGCGAAACCGCGCGTCTCGGAGGCGGTCAGAAGCGTATCGACGCCCAGCATGCCAAGGGCTAAGTTCACGGCCCGCGAGCGTATCCAGATGCTGCTCGACGAAGGCTCCTTCGAGGAGTTCGACATGTTCGTGACGCACCGCTGCTACGACTTCGGGATGGACAAGAGCCATGCCTTCGGCGACGGCGTAGTGACCGGTTACGGTACGATCAACGGACGCCTGGTCTATGTTTTCGCACAGGACTTCACCGTGACGGCGGGTTCGCTGTCGCTGTCGATGTCCGACAAGATCTGCAAGGTCATGGACATGGCCATGCGCAACGGCGCCCCCTGCATCTCGACGCCGAGCACCTCGGTGGCGCCAGCGTCCATGCCAGCAAGAGCGGCGTGACGAGCTTCACGGCCAAGACCGAGGAAGATCTCATGGCCGACATCCGCACGCTGCTGACCTACCTGCCCTCCAACAACCGTGAGGAGGCGCCGCGCGTGGCTTGCGACGACCCCGTCAGCCGCAAGGAGGAGATCCTCAACGAGATCATCCCCGACGACCCCAACCAGGCCTACGATATGTACAAGGTGATCCACGCCATCACCGACCATGGCGACTTCTTCGAGGTGCAGCCTAAGTTTGCCAAGAACATCATCACGGGCTTCGCCCGCTTCAACGGTCAGAGCGTCGGCATCGTGGCCAACCAGCCCTCAGCCTACGCTGGCGTGCTCGACGTCAACGCCTCGCGCAAGGGCGCCCGCTTCGTCCGCTTCTGCGATGCCTTCAACATCCCCATCGTCAGTCTGGTCGATGTGCCGGGCTTCCTCCCGGGCACGGGCCAGGAGTACAACGCCGTCATCCAGCACGGAGCCAAGTTGCTCTTCGCCTATGGCGAGGCCACCGTGCCCAAGATCACCATCACGCTGCGCAAGAGCTATGGTGGCAGCCACATCGTCATGGGCTGCAAGCAGCTGCGCGCCGACATCAACTTCGCATGGCCTTCGAGCGAGATTGCCGTCATGGGTGCCTCGGGAGCCGTAGCCATCCTCTGTGGCAAGGAGGCCAAGGAGGTGAAGGAGCAGGGTGGCAACGTGGCCGAGTTCCTCGCAGAGAAGGAGGAGGAATACACCGAGAAGTTTGCCAACCCCTACCAGGCGGCGCAGTTTGGCTACATC
>VOFC01005225.1_pt1 | contig 14615 bp, 11 predicted proteins | sample 5384161 | NCBI WGS metagenome assembly VOFC01 (sample SAMN12384722, study PRJNA508395) | human gut metagenome | isolation source: healthy gut B | host: Homo sapiens | reverse complement strand
TGGTTTATGTTCTTCCTTTTTGTGGAACATCTTGGAGAACGATCGCTGGCTATCGCCAATATAATCCGCAATGTATCAGGGGATTCCGTTTATGATCGCCATGGCTTTTGCTGCAACTTGCGGATCTCTGGTCAGTAACCTTATCGGTGCGGGAAAAAGATTGTGTACGGGGAACCATCAATCAGCACATCCGTATCGGATATGTATTTGTAATTCCAATATTGATCTTTTTCTGTCTATTCCCCGGATCTGGTTCTGAGTATTTACACGGATATGCCCGATTTGAGGGATGCGTCCATCCCTTCTTTATGGGTGTTATGCTCAGCCTATCTGGTTCTAGTACCTGCCAACGTCTATTTTCAGTCGGTATCCGGTACGGGAAACACGCGCACAGCCTAGCTATGGAACTGTGTGTACTGGCAATCTATGTTACTTATGCAACCACTTATACTATATATGCGAATGGATATCGCATTTGCCTGGACAACGGAATGCGTATATGGTATTTTCACGCTGATGTTCTGCTACAGGTATATGAAGAAAGGAAACTGGCAGAAAAAAAGAAGATTTGAATCCTTTTTTTCACTATCTTCGCAAGAAAATAAACATTTTATAAAATATATGAGACAAGCTAATTTATTTATGATGTCGGCAGCAATGTTGTTAGCTGCCTGCGGAGGAACGAAAAGACGCAGGCAAAACAGATCAGGTGCTTATCGAGAAATCGGATATTAAGATCGAAGGGAAGCGCATGACTCCCGAAGCACTTTGGGCAATGGGACGTATCGGCGGATTCGCCGTATCGCCCGACGGAAAGAAAATTGCTTACTCGGTAGCCTATTACAGCGTACCGGAAAACAGAAGTAACCGCGAAGTTTTCGTAATGAACGCAGATGGAAGCGAAAATCAACAAATCACTCATACCCCGTATCAGGAAAATGAAGTGACATGGATTAAAGGAGGCACCAAACTTGCATTCTTAAGTAATGACAACGGAAGCAGCCAGCTCTATCAAATGAACCCGGATGGTAGCGGACGCAGACAACTCACCAACTACGACGGAGATATCGAGGGATTCTCCATCTCACCGGACGGCAAGAAACTGCTATTTATCTCACAAGTAAAAACTAAAGAGAAGTACGGCTGACAAGTATCCGGACCTCCCGAAAGCCACAGGTATCATCGTCACTGACCTGATGTATAAACATTGGGATGAATGGGTAACAACAGCCCCGCATCCTTTTGTTGCTGATTTTGATGGTAACGGCATTTCCAATATTGTGGATATTCTGAACGACGAACCGTATGAAAGTCCGATGAAGCCTTGGGGTGGCATTGAGCAACTTGCCTGGAATACTACTTCGGACAAAGTGGCATATACTTGCCGTAAAAAAGACAGGACTGGAATATGCGATTTCTACCAACTCTGATATTTATATCTATGACTTGAATACTAAGAAAACAGAAAATATTACTGAAGAGAACAAAGGATATGATACCAACCCACAATACTCACCGGACGGCAAGTATATTGCCTGGCAGAGCATGGAACGTGACGGATACGAAGCTGATCTGAACCGTCTGTTCATCATGAACCTGGAAACTGGCGAGAAGCGTTTTGTGAGTAAGGCATTCGAATCGAATGTGGATGCTTTTAGTCTGGGGAGCAGATGCTAAAGTGATCTATTTCACAGGTGTATGGCATGGAGAATCACAAATTTATGCGCTTGACCTGGCAAATGATTCGGTAAAGGCTATTACTTCAGGAATGTATGATTACGAAGGGGTAGCTCTTTTCGGAGATAAGCTGATCGCGAAACGTCATTCAATGAGTATGGGTGATGAGATTTACACTGTGGCACTGGATGGTTCTACCACTCAACTGACACAGGAGAACAAACAAATCTATGACCAGCTGGAAATGGGTAAGGTAGAAGGTCGCTGGATGAAGACGACGGACGGCAAGGATATGTTGACATGGGTAATCTATCCCCCCCAATTCGACCCGAACAAGAAGTATCCGACATTGTTGTTCTGCGAAGGTGGCCCTCAAAGTCCGGTAAGCCAGTTCTGGTCTTATCGCTGGAATTTCCAGATTATGGCTGCTAATGATTATATCATCGTAGCCCCGAACCGTCGTGGATTACCGGGATTCGGAGTGGAATGGAATGAACAAATCAGTGGTGACTATGGTGGTCAGTGTATGAAGGATTATTTCACGGCTATTGATGAGATAGCGAAAGAATCGTATGTCGACAAAGATCGCCTGGGATGTGTAGGTGCCAGCTTCGGAGGATTCTCCGTTTATTGGTTAGCAGGTCATCATGATAAACGTTTCAAGGCATTTATCGCTCACGACGGAATCTTCAATATGGAAATGCAGTATCTGGAAACAGAAGAAAAGTGGTTCGCTAATTGGGATATGGGCGGTGCATACTGGGAGAGAACAAAACCCGATAGCGCAACGTACTTTCGCCAACTCCCCTCACCTCTTTGTAGAGAAATGGGATACTCCGATTCTCTGTATTCATGGAGAAAAAGATTACCGTATCCTGGCTAATCAGGCAATGGCTGCTTTTGATGCTGCCATAATGCGTGGCGTTCCGGCAGAGTTGCTGATTTATCCGGATGAAAACCACTGGGTATTGAAGCCACAGAATGGAGTGTTATGGCAACGCACATTCTTTTGAATGGTTGGACAAATGGGTGAAGAAAGCTCCGTCTAAATAAAATTTTACGTTAATTACATAGTAGAATAAACATAGTAAACTAAAAAGAAGCCCCTGTTCTCAATCTTTTGAGTTCAGGGGCTTCTCCATTGCATTCATCAAAATCGGCTAAAATTATAAAAAAGTTCGCTAAATTTACTCCGAATAAATATTTTCAATTTCTACAATATACATTTTATGAAATCCTCCATGAGCACCACCGTACCACTTTTCTATTGATTCTTTGTCCAAAAAGCATTCGGGTTTGATACCGTCCGCATAAAGTTTCTACATTCCAGACTTAAACGTGCCTGCTCGAACAGGACATTTCCTTTTTCTGTAAATACAGGTTTCAATCCGGTTTCTTTTACTTTATCTATATTACGTCCCGACTTGGAACCACAAACAGCGTGAATTTTCTTATTTTCTTCTCCTAAGAAAGAAAGTGTCAGGTAATCGTTCTTCTCTACAAACTCGTATGTATACCGTTCGGGACGGATAAAAACGAAAGCAACCGGTTTATTCCACAACCACCCAATGCCACCCCAACTTGCTGTCATCGTGTTAAACTTCTCTTTGTTCCGGCTGTAACCAGCATCCACTCTTTTCCGATCGCTTCGAAAAAAGTTGTCTTTTAAATCTTTTACTTCTAATTTCTTCATCTCTTTATTCGTAAATATGTATTCATAATTAGTTTATATAATAATTTAGGCACGGATTACACAGATTAACACGGTTACTTTGCAACAATAACAACACTAAAAACCGTGAAATCCGTACCTAGAAAAATAACGATTAATTCATGGCAGGTACTTATCTAATTATTTCTGTTTATTCAATTTCACAATCTCTCCCAAATAGGGAATCTTCACCGGAATCTTCCGTTTCTTAGCCTCTGTTGCGAAGACTTTCGGGGGGATCATGCAAAGGCTCGTCAGACAAATCGAATGTGCCATAATGCATGGGAATGGTAAGCCCAGCATGCATTTCCTCGGCGGCAGTCAATGATTCGTAAGGCGATATATGATTGGGACGCATAAACCAGCGAGGTTTGTATGCCCCGATGCCTAACAAAGCATAATCCGGTGCTCCGAACAGATCGGGAATCTCACGGAAGTGACTGGAATAACCTGTATCACCGCTATAATAAAGAGAAATTCCATTTCCTTGCAGCATGAAAGCTCCCCACAGTCGCTGGCCACCATCACGTACGGAACGTTTGCTCCAGTGTTGTGCCGGTAGAAAAGTAATCTTCAATCCCTCATCTTCCATTTGTTGATACCATCCGGCCTCAATCACTTTCATTTCGGGAAACCATCCCTGAATCAGCTCACCGGTTCCCAAGCCGCAAAAGAGTTTCATTTGCGGGTTATTCTTCAGTAAACGGGCTATACTCTGTTTATCCAAATGATCGAAATGGTCATGGCTGACAAGTAGATAATCAATCCCCGTAAATATGTCAGGATTAGCGGGAAACTCGCTCTGTCTCTTCACAAAAGGAATACTGCCGAACACAGGATCGAACATGATTCGTTTACCTGCTAACTGGAGAAAAGAAAGAATTATGTCCGAGCCATATCAGGGAATCTCCCACCACTGCATCCAATGAACGGAGATAACAAACTTTCGGATCCCATTTCACCGTTTTCTTCTCTTTGCGTTGGGGATTGGGCGAAAGACGCCATTTCAGTACACTCCCCATCCCCGGACGGAAGCGATGCTGCCGATTAAAAAACGCCCGCGCACCATCGGATTTCCTCTCAATAAGGGTTGACTGTCGCTAAACGTTCATTTCTCCTGAAACATATATGTTCACCCATTTTTATTTCCTGAATACGTATTTACAAACTTACTAAAAATTTCTCGATTTACGATGAATTAGAGTAAACAAAAAATGTACCCCGGACACACTATCGGGGTACATTTACTTATAAAGGAATAAATATTATCCTTTTTTAATAGAATGAGACTTCGTTAAGAGCAGTGCAAGCCATACAAAGGCAGTTGCCAGCCAAGAGCTGAAAGATTAATAATCATTATGACTGCACCCAATATCCATAGAATCAGTAACGACCATTTCAAACCCGTTCCTCATCGGTGACCAATGGAATAATTGCCGCAAGATAGTATACAAGAAAGCTCCTAACGGAATGCCGATGAGGGCAACTCCGGCAATCGTACCTAGCAGTGTCATCATTGGAGATACGGAAGCAACCGGCATCCAGTCGATGGCAGGCAGCATCTCGTAAAGCAGTGCTCCTCCGCTAACTGCCACGGCAATTGCTGCAAACACCAGTGCTACCAGTACAACGGCCAGTACGAACAAGACAGGGCAGCAGAGAATGACAAGAGCTACCAGAAATATTTTAAAGAGAACAGCAGCAATGGAAACAAATACATCGCCTATCTTTTGAAGAAAGGTACGAGGTTTGCCGGAGTTCATATAGTTGTTAACTCCGTCCGCTACACGTTCGAAACCGTCTGTCACTGTTTTGCCAATATTCTCAATGGTCACTGCTTCTCCACGCATACTCAATTTTTCCGCGGCAGTACGGGCTTCCGGAATAACGATCCATCCGATAATATAAAGTATAATCATCGGGCAATAAGGTAACAAATACAAGGATAATCATCAATATACGCACTAATGTGATATCCCAACCGAAGTAAGCTGCCAACCCTGCCGCTACGCCTCCCAACAATTTATTATCCGGATCACGAAACCAGCGGCGTTGAGCAGCGGTTTGCGTACTGCCTTGATTAGCGGACGATGTTTGGTCCGTTCTTTTCTGTGAGTCCATATCCTCATCAGCAATTCCAAAGTCTTCCGGTTTGCCGACACGAGCGATAATTTCTTCTACATCCGAAACTGTGATGACCTGTTTTCCTTCAGTTACTTTCTCTGCAAACAGTTCGGCAATACGCATCTCAATATCGTTTACGATCTCTTCCGCACCCTCCTGTTTACGAAAGTAATGCTTCAAATTAGACAGATAATTATCTAACAATCGGTAGGCATCGTCATCTATATGATAGACAATTCCTCCTAAATTTATGGTCAATGTCTTTTTCATTTTATTTCTTCTTTTTCGGATTATCTATTGGCTATATGATTCACTGTATCGTTAAGTTCTTTCCAGGAAATTTCCAGCTCTCCCAAAAAGACTTCTCCTTGTTCAGTGAGTTTATAGTATTTGCGGGGAGGTCCCTGGGTAGATTCTACCCACTCATAGCTACCAGATAGTTACCAATAGCAGTAGCCACAAACCAAAGTCCCATCATAGCGCCTTTATACTTGGGAGGAGCTACCTTGGAAACAAATGAGATACCCATCGGTGACAGGAACAATTCGGCAAAAGTCAATACCAGATAAGTCGAGATCAGCCAGTTGGGTGAAACCAACGCGCTCTCGGCAATACCATTGGCTTCTACTTCAGCAGGAGTAGGCAGACCGAATGAGCCGAATGCCAGCAACATGAAACCTACTGCGGCAATCACCATACCGATACCGATTTTACGCGGAGCTGATGGCTCTTTTCCTTTCTTTGCCAATGAACCGAATACTGCCAGTGATACCGGAGTCAGAGCGACAACGAAGAAGGGGTTAAACTGTTGGAAAATCTGAGGAAGGATAGGCAATGTAGGGTCCATAGTACCATAATTGACTCCTAAAACCACAAGAGCCAAGGTAGCAATAACGCCTGAAATCAATTTGCCCTTGCCTGTCTTGGACTGGAACAGTGAGAAACCTGCATAAACGGTTACAATAAGCAGAGCCAGATTCCATACGCTGAAGCCAAGGCGATCCAGACCGGTTACCTCATGTGCCGTGTAGTCACGGGCGAAGAAGGTCATGGTAAGACCGTTCTGATGGAATGCCATCCAGAAGAAAATAACCACAGCGAATACCAGTAACAAAGCGACGATGCGTTCTTTGGTCTGTGCGGGAGTCAGCTCTTCTTCGTGTACATTGGCCGGTTTAGCCTGCTTGGAGTTGTAATCGGCATGTTTGAATGTAGAACGGAAAATAACATAAATAGCCATAGAGGCAACCAGTGAGATACATGCTACACCGAAACCATAGTTATAGGCTTCAGACAATTTATCAATATAGGTAGTACAGAAATCAGCCATACTTCCTGTGAAATTCTGTGCGGTCTGCATGGCAGTCAGTGTGGCCTCGCCTTCGGCGGTAATCGTACCGTCCAGGAACTGGTGTGCCAAAGAAGGTATCTGGGGCACATAGCTGAAGCCTGCTTTGCCCAACACATAGTTGGTCATGGCAGTAGCGGCAGTCGGAGCGAACAGGGCGCCGATGTTGATTGCCATATAGAACAAACTGAAAGCGGTATCACGTTTCGCGCTATACTCGGGGGCATCATACAGATTACCTACCATTACTTGCAGATTTCCCTTGAAAAGTCCGGTTCCCAAAGCAATCAGGGCAAGAGCGCCGAACATGGAATACAATCCGATATTGGTTGCCATCGGGATAGCCAGCAGCACATAACCGGCAAACATGATAACGATACCGGTAGTAACCATCTTGCCATAACCGAATTTATCGGCCAGGATACCTCCGATAAGCGGCATGAAATACACTCCTGCCAGGAAACTGGCAAAGATTGTTGACGTCGTGGCGGCTGTAAAGCCGAATTTCGCTTGCAGGAAGAGAGTGAAAATAGCAAGCATGGTGTAATAACCAAAGCGTTCGCCGGTATTGGCGAGAGCTAATGCGTATAAGCCTTTAGGCTGTCCTTCAAACATAGTTGATAAAGATTTAATTAATAGTTAGTATTCTTTTTTTGCAAAGATATAACTTTTAGTCTATCTGAAAAAAAAGAGCCACAAATGTGACTCTTTTTGGCATATTTATTCGGTGAAAAGGGAACAAATCTCTGCTTTCGTTTCTTTTATCAGGTCATCGGCCGCTATTTTTATCTGTAATCCGCGGATACCGGCACTGATATAAATGTACGGGAATGCGATGCAAGTCTCGTGTATATAGGTGGGGAAATGCTTTTTCATGCCGATGGGAGAACATCCTCCCCGGATATATCCTGTCAGGGGAAGCAGCTCTTTCATGGGAATCAGGTCGCATTTCTTGTTACCTGAGACTTTTGCCGCCATTTTTAAATCCACCTCGTGCTCGCCGGGTATGACACAGACAAAATATCCGGATTTATCCCCATGAAGCACCAAAGTCTTGAAGACTTGTTCTATGTTCTCGCCCAAACTGGCGGCAACGTGAACAGCGCTGAGGTCATTCTCGTCTACTTCGTATGAAATAAGCTCGTATGCTATCTTGGCCTTATCAAGCAGACGGGCTACGTTGGTTTTAGCTATTTTCTCTTTCATTGCTGGTATGCCGGTTAATTTTCCAATTCTTCTTTTATAAACTTCGGGGTATATCCTTTTTTGCTTTCGGCCACTTCCTCAGGAGTTCCGGCAGCAAGCACCTGTCCTCCGCCCCTTCCGCCTTCGGGACCCATATCGATGATATAATCCGCCAGTTTGATCACGTCCAGGTTATGTTCGATAACCAGAACGGTATTGCCTTTCTCCACCAGTTTGTTCAATACATTCATCAGCACACGGATATCTTCGAAATGAAGCCCGGTAGTAGGCTCATCCAGAATATACATCGTTTTGCCGGTATCACGCTTGGACAGTTCCGTAGCCAGTTTCACACGCTGGCTCTCTCCGCCCGACAAGGTGGTGGAGGGCTGTCCCAGTTTAATATATCCTAACCCCACCTCTTGCAGCACTTTGATTTTATTCAGAATCTGAGGCACATTCTCAAAGAACTCTACAGCACGATTGATGGTCATGTCCAGTACATCGGCTATGGATTTACCCTTATAGCGCACTTCCAGCGTCTCGCGGTTATATCGTTTACCGTGACAAACCTCGCAAGGTACTAGCACATCGGGCAGGAAATTCATTTCGATAGTCTTGTATCCGTTACCACCGCAAGCCTCGCAGCGTCCTCCGGTTACATTGAACGAGAAACGCCCCGGCTTATAGCCACGGATCTTCGCTTCGGGCAGACCGACAAACAGATTCCGGATATCCGAGAATACTCCTGTATAGGTGGCCGGATTGGAACGCGGTGTCCTACCCAGCGGCGACTGGTCCACATTCACCACCTTATCTATATAGTCCAGTCCTTCCACACTGTCATAGGGCAGAGGTTCCTGCAAAGAACGGTAGAAATGCTGTGACAGGATGGGCTGCAAGGTATCGTTTATCAGCGTGGATTTACCACTGCCGGACACCCCTGTGACACAAATGAGTTTTCCCAAAGGAAATTCCACATCCACATTCTTCAGGTTGTTCCCCTTCGCCCCTCTCAGCCATAAGGATTTCCCGTTACCGGGGCGGCGTTCGGCCGGTATCTCTATCTTCATCTGTCCGTTTAAATACTTAGAGGTAAGCGTTCCTGTCTGAAGCATTTGTTTCGGAGTCCCTTGAAATACTACTTCCCCACCCAGGGGGCCTGCCTTCGGTCCCATATCAACCACATAGTCTGCCGCCAGCATCATATCCTTGTCATGCTCCACCACGATGACAGAGTTACCTGTGTCACGCAACTTCTTCAAAGAGTTGATAAGGCGGAGGTTGTCCCGTTGGTGTAATCCGATACTCGGTTCATCCAGAATATAAAGCACGTTCACCAGCTGGGAGCCGATTTGAGTTGCCAGACGGATGCGCTGGCTCTCGCCTCCCGAAAGGGATACCGAGGTGCGATTCAGTGAAAGATAATCCAGTCCCACATCCAACAAAAACTTAAGACGGGTACGGATCTCCTTCAAAATCTCGGCGGCAATCATGCGCTGCTTGTCTTCCAAAAAAGAATCGACCTGTTGCAACCAGTCATACAGTTCGTTAATATCCATGCTTGCCAGTTCATAAATGTTCTTGTCATGGATACGGAAATGCAACGCCTCCTTGTTCAGACGCGCGCCCTTGCATTCGGGACAAACATCGGTCTTGGCAAACTGTTCCGCCCACTTCTGAGCAGTGGCCGACGCATCTTTCTCCTGCATCATCTGGATGTACTTCACAATCCCTTCATAAGTTACAAAGTAATCGGAAGAGGTATGAATCAAGGTGCTCTTTATCTTGATACGCTCATCCGAGCCATAGAGTATTTCGTCTATCGCATCATCCGGCATATCCTTGACCGGCGTCTTGATCGTAAAATCATATTTTTCAAGCAACGCCTCTATCTGCCAGAAAATCATGGCATTTTTATATTTGCCCAAAGGCACGATGGCTCCTTCGTAAATGGAAAGATTCCTGTCGGGAATCACTTTGTCCACATCAATCAGATTCACATACCCCAGCCCCTTACAACGGGGGCAAGCTCCCTGCGGAGAGTTAAACGAAAAATTATGAGGAGCAGGTTCTTTATAAGACAGTCCGGTGACAGGACACATCAACCGCTTACTGTAATGGCGCACCTCCCGGGTATCGGCATCATAAATCATAATCAGCCCCTCACCCTGCTGCATGGCAGTGGCAACACTCTGTTTCAGCCGTTTGTCGTCCTTTTCCGATACGACCAGCTTGTCTATCACGACTTCGATATCGTGGTTCTTATAACGGTCCAGCTTCATGCCGTGTACAATTTCGCGCACCTCGCCGTCCACGCGGACATACAGATAACCTTTCTTGCGCACTTGCTCGAAAAGTTCTTTGTAATGCCCCTTACGGGTACGTACCAACGGGGCAAGCATGAATATCTTCTTACCCTGATAATCCCGGTGAATCAGACCGATGATCTGTTCTTCGGTATATTTCACCATTTTCTCTCCCGAAAGATAAGAATAAGCAACTCCTGCACGGGCATAGAGCAAACGGAGATAATCGTATATCTCTGTCGTAGTTCCCACGGTAGAGCGGGGATTCTTGTTTGTCGTTTTCTGTTCGATGGAAATTACCGGGCTGAGTCCTGTAATCTTATCCACATCCGGGCGCTCCAACCCTCCCAGGAAATTACGGGCGTATGCGGAAAAGGTCTCAATGTATCTCCGCTGCCCTTCGGCGAAGATGGTATCGAATGCCAAGGACGATTTACCGCTTCCGCTCAATCCGGTTATCACCGTCAGGCTGTTCCGTGGAATTTCGACATCTATATCTTTCAAGTTATGTACACGGGCACCGTATACATTAATCAGTTCTTTTTCTTCACTCATAATCTTCTTACTCTGCGTAATCTTTGCAAAATTAATGCTTCCCGACGAAATATTTAATTAAAAAGCCTAATAATATTTTCTATTCTTTCTATATAATGTGAATAAAACAGTTTTTTTTGTACTTTTGCCACTCAGTTTAATCAACACACTGCAAATGAAATTTATTCGAGCATTATATCTTATCGCAGCCTTGTCTGCCAGCAGCACCGGAATGATGGCTCAAACACAGTCTTCCGGCTATTTCCTGCACACCATTACCAAAGGGCAAAGTCTTTATTCCATAGCCAGCATGTATAATGTCACTACCGGTGATATCGTTAAAATGAACCCCGGCAGCGACCAGAAAATTAAAACCGGTGAAACATTGAAGATTCCACAAAAGAACATCGGAACGGAACAGCAGATGTTCCATACCATCCAGTCGGGTGAAACCTTGTACAAGCTGACACAACGCTATGGAGTAACCGCACAACGCATCTGCCAGGCAAATCCCGGACTGAGCGCGGAGAATTTCCGTATCGGACAGGTTATCGTAATTCCCGCCAAGGTGACGGACAGCGAGGAGATAATCATGAACGAGGTGAAAGCCGCACAGACTACCAAGCCGGTCACCACTTCCACCCCACTGAAACCCAATTGCAGGGATATGCATAAAGTGGAACGCAAGGAAACGATATTCAGCATCAGCCGCCTGTATGGCATCACAGAAGCCGAACTGATTGCCGCCAATCCTGAACTGCGTACCGAAAAACTGAAAAAAGGAAGGTTCCTTTGTATTCCATATCCTAAGGATACAAAGACTGAAACGCCTGTGGATAATACGCCTGCCGTAATCCCCACGGACGACCAGCTGTTTAATGAAAGCAAGAAGGAGGCACGCAAAATATCTACCATCAAAGCTGCCGTAATGCTGCCATTCATGACAGACGGCAAGGGCAACCGTGACGAACAGACACGTATGGTGGAATACTATGAAGGCTTCCTGATGGCAGTAGACAGCTTGAAGGAAAAAGGAGTATCCATCGACCTGTACTCATACGATACCCATAACAATACTTCTTCCATCAAGAACATTCTGGATAGAAGTGAATTGAAGAGCATGGATATTATCTTCGGCCCGGCTTATCCCGACCAGGTGAAACCGGTTGCGGAATTCGCCAAGAAAAACAATATCCGGCTGGTAGTACCTTTTACCTCCAAAGGGAATGAAGTTTTCAGCAATCCCGCCATCTATCAGATAAATACTCCCCAATCTTATCTGTACTCGGAAGTTTACGAGCATTTTACCCGCAAGTTTACAACCGCCAATGTTATCTTCCTGGATGCAGAAGATGGTGACAAAGACAAAGTGGATTTTATAAAAGGACTGAAAGAGGAGTTAAAAACCAAACGCATTCCTTTTACCGAATTAAAAGGGGAAAATATTACTCCGGAATCATTGAAAGGCGCGATGAACCATAGTATGGATAATGTATTCATCCCGACTTCCGGCACCAACGTGGCATTGATAAAACTGTTACCACAACTGATTGTGACCTCCCGTGACAATCCCGACTACCGTATGCAGTTATTCGGCTATCCGGAATGGCAGACCTATACCAACGACCATCTGGCCAGTTTCTATGAACTGGACACCTATTTCTATTCTTCGTTTTACACAAACAATTTATTTCCGGAAGCCGTTCAGTTCTCATCGGCTTACCGCAAATGGTACAGCAAGGATATGCTCAACTCATTCCCTAAATATGGTATGCTGGGATTCGATACAGGATATTTCTTCCTGAAGGGCCTGTCCCAATACGGCAACAAACTGGAAGACAAACTGGACAAGGTGGCTGTCACCCCTATCCAGACCGGATTTAAATTTGAACGCGTAAACAACTGGGGTGGATTTATCAATCGTAAAGTGTTCTTCGTTCATTTTACCAAGGACTTTGAACTGATTAAACTTGATTTTGAATAATGAAAAAGTATAAGAACTTCGGGCTGCTTGTACTGGCATTGCTCTTTGCATTGCCGGCAGCTGCACAGTTGGGTGAAGAACGTCATAATTTTGCCGTCGGCATCAATGGTGGTCTGAACATGAGTTCCGTCAGCTTCAACCCGAAAATCAAACTGAACACCTTGAACACCATGTCTATGGGGGTTACCATGAGATATATGTCCGAGAAATATTTCAAGATGATGTGTGGCGTGCAAATGGAAATAAACTATTCACAACGCGGATGGGACGAAAAGATAGAAGATGATTCCGGCAATTCTTACAGCCGCACCATGAATTATCTGGAAATCCCTTTCATGGCACATCTGGCATTCGGCAAGGATGCATTGAACCGGGGAGTGAAGGTCTTTTTCAATGCAGGACCACAAATCGGCTTTTTCCTGGGTGACAACGAAAAGATAAACTGGACTACTTCTACAACAAGACCGGAACACGGTAAAGAGGTGGAGAATAAATTTGATTATGGTATCACAGCCGGCGCCGGTCTGGAAGTAAGTACCGGTATCGGACATTTCCTGCTGGAAGGACGTTACTACATGGGATTGAGCGACTTTTACAAGAATTCGAAAAGAGATTTCTTCGAAAGATCAGCCCATTCATTCATAGGCATACGGCTGAGTTATCTGATAGATATTACTAAATAAAAAAAGGACTCTCTCTCATAATACAAAAGCCTGCAAGATGAATCTTGCAGGCTTTTTATATCATACATAATAATTCCCTCAGCTTATCTCAAACGGTCGTATGCTTTAACCAATACCTCATCCTTACCAATGGCGCGGATGGCAAGCCAATTCAAAATGATGGCAACCAACGGCAGACATACAGTCCATGAAAGAGAAAATGTCATTGACTCTTCTTTCAACATAAAAATAAAAGTGACCAATGTGGCATAATACCCGATCAACAAAATGGTGCTGAAAATAGTCAGACGGATTTGCAACATGCGTTTTTTGAACAAGAAGATAGTGCCGAAAGCAAGAACCGCAACAACCAGCAAAATCACAAACAAGGCCCATGGAGCATAATCTTTAGTACCATCCGCCATAGTAAGACACAGATTTGTTAAAGCGGAAACACTATAATCACTTCCTATGTATGAGCCTACGGGACTACACAGGCAAATAATAATCAAAATGGTAACAACAAGTAAATAAACAGATTGAATGCGTTGTATCATAGTCTCTTTAATTTTAATCATACAACCCGTCATTCTAAACGCAGTGAAAAACCTGAAAACACAAAGTGAATGGTTATCAGATTCCTCACTGCGTTCAGCATAACAGGGCTAATATAATGTGAGGTGCATCAAAATGTACCACAGATTACTCAGATTGATACAGTTTCCACACGAAACGACTCATGTTTCAAAATAGAACGATCTGTGTAACCTGCGGTAAAGACCTTTTGCACAGCCCCAAATGAAAAATCACTGTAGTTTCTCTTTTTCTTTAGCAGGATTACGGAAATAAACCTTGCCTTCTTCATATTCCTGAGCAGCGATCAATGTCGGTTTCGGAAGCTTTTCGTAATAACGTGAGATCTCGATCTGCTCTCTATTTTCAAAGACTTCTTCCAGGTTATCGTTGTATGAGGCAAACTCCTGCAATTTCTTTGAAAGATCATTCTTCATCTCAACACTAATCTGGTTGGCACGTTTGCCAATGATAGCAACAGTTTCATAAATGTTACCTGTGTCTGCAC